>MDSZ01206358.1_pt1 | contig 16434 bp, 9 predicted proteins | sample 811201 | NCBI WGS metagenome assembly MDSZ01 (sample SAMN05326647, study PRJNA326480) | marine metagenome | isolation source: seawater | place: Indian Ocean: North | collected 2010
ATTCTGATTTTTCCACCTGCGTTGAAGAAGAACCTCATGTTGTTTGCGTTGGCGAAAGTCATCCTCACAACTTGCGTGTGTGTTGAGTCCCAACCTTCTGAACTTCCTGTCGCTGTCTGTAGTGCTGACGAAGTTGATAGTGCCGTTGCACTAGGACTACCAGCCGCAACCGACGCCGCCAATGTGGCAAGGTCTGCCGCCACTGCTGATTTGACTGCAATAACGTCTCCAGCGGTAACTGCCGTCCTCGCTGTCAGCGTATCGTTTGTGTGGTTAGCAATATTGATCATTCCTGTCCACAATCCATTCCATTGTGCCGCAGTTATTGTTGTAGCACCCGCGTCTACTAGAGCAAGTTCTGTCTGTCCTAGTCCGTAAACTGTTGACCCTGTGCCCGCGAAGTGGTTGTACCCAAATGGACTTGATGAATTTCCAACAAATGCGTTGTATTCATCATCTTTAATCTGATCACCTGCTTGATATGCCATAAATCTATTTAACTCCTATCACACATTCTGTTAATTCTGTGTCTTCGCTGTATTTAGCCTTGATCAACCTGCCTAGTGTGTTAAAAGTGGTTGCTTCGTCTGGGCCAGCCACCCTAGCCTTGCCGTCACCTGCAGATACCAAACGATCACCTGCATTGCCGGTGCCAATTACTTGCACAGGCACACGTCCTTTTAGTGCTATCGGTGGGTGTGTATCGTTGTTTCCCGCTTCTGAATTCATCAAATAAGCAGGTGCACTGGAAACTACTCCAAAAACCGCATCAGATTTATCATCCATGCACTTGGTTACCTCTTGATCACCACCTAAAATCACAACTTCACCTACCATCACAGGGGTGTCTGTTGCATAACGTTCAGCCAAGTCAGCGTATTGGGCCGATGTTGATGTTGCGTGTACTATGTTTGCTCTGATGTCAACCAATGTAGCGGCTGACAGTTCGTCGTCTCCGCCACCTGATTTGAATGCTGTCCAGGCACCTCCAGCGTTTCCGTGTGTGGTAGTGCCATCGTCAGCGAAAGTTTCGTCCCATACCCAGAACAGATCTTGCTCAGTTGCTGTGGAAGTTTCTCCCCTGTTGACCTTAAGTCCCGAATAGTTAGGCATACCACTCGCTGATGATATGTTCCTGTTCAATTCTATAATGTTGTCTTCTACAGACATGGTAGAAGTGTTCATGATGACTTGTGTGCCATCGACTGTTAGGTTACCTTTGACCCGTAGATCACCCACAGATGGCAGTTCAAGCCTACCGGTGTCTCCGTCAAGGGTCATCAATGTTGTTGTAGTGCCGCCATCATTGACTGTGAATATGATATCTTTGTCTTGTGTGACGTTGGCAATGGTTAGGTTATCACTGTTTAGAGTCATAGTGATGTCTGAACCTGCACCTAATGTAAGTCCTGAATCGTTCAAAATTCCTAATGTGCCAGAAGTTGTGTCGTTGGCATTTGATCTAAGATAGTTTGCCGCGGCAACGCCACCTAGTTGGTCTGAATCATCTGCCGTGCCTCTGAATTTTGCACTGGACACAGTAGTTGATAACTGTATTCCTTGTGAAACAGTTGCAAAGCCGGCCGATATAAGTGCGGCAGATGTTGTGTCTGTGCTACTTGGTGTGAATGCTTGATTCGATATTACTGCAACAACAGAATCATTGGTGACCAACTTCAGATAAGATTTGTTAACGCCCGCGTTGTCGGGTGCTGTCTCTGAAACCACCTGCGTGACCCCTGATCCTGCCACAGTAGTTGGACCAACCAAAGTCCATGCTGTTCCATTGTACACGTAAAGTTGTGTGTTTGTCGTGTCGAACCATAGATCACCCTGCACAGCGTTGCTAGGTGCGGATGTGGAGTTAGTGGTCGACCCAACAGGTTTCCATTTTGCACCTGTGTACACATTAATTTGTTTGTTTGTCTGGTCATACCAAAGTTGACCTGTAATTTTGTTGTCCGGAGCAGACGTGTTGTTGAAATTTTCTAAAAGTTTGACAAGGTTCTCATTCAGTTTTTCTCCAAACCCAGCATAACCTTTTCCGATCAATGCAAGGTCCGTGGTTGCAACGTCGATAGTTCCGTCAGGAAGGGTTACCAACAAGGTTCCGAATGTGTTATTAATCTTGTATGCCATATCTTACTAGTTCGATGCGTTGTCTCTGACTTCTGTCAAGAAACTAACATCACCTACTAACTTGATTAAGATAGCCGCAGTCTCAGGTGTTAGCATCTGCTCAATCTTAGTTTGTTCTGCTGTTGTCCAAACTAACTCGTTGTTCGCGTTGATGTAATCTGCTACTTCTTGTTTTGTTGCCATTTAAGTGTCTCCTTATGCTTATTTATTATGCATTTCAATCTGTTCATCGTCTGATATCCAAGTTAAATCCTTAGAATACGATCCGTCCAGATCTCTCAGGAAAGTCTTTACGTTGCTCTCCGTAAGCACCATATCGTGGTATTTTTCATACCTTTTGTGCAGTGCTTGTTCCTTTGTGGCCGTGTAAACCAACTTGACACCCTTGTCTTTTGCCATTTTCATTATGCTGTCAATACACAATTTGAGACATTTGTGTACAGTCCTGGGATCAGCATGTTTGTCAGTTACAATCCATTCCATAAAACCAAACTGTGTGCCTTGTCCTATGTACAATCCTCCAGCACACACAGGCTTGCTATCTATCTCGACAACAACACCATCTGGTGGCAGGCACTCTTTTGGCACTGTGCCAAACTCCCAGTCAGTCCACCACTTGACAAGTGTTGCGTAGTCGCTGTCTCTGTCCCATATCCTATCTTGCATTTTTCTGTATCACAATCTTGTTAACGTTGAATGTTGCGTCAAAACAGTACCGCACCGCTTCTGCCACTTCTTTTGCCTGCAACTTGGGGAGGTCCTCCCACAATCCTTTGGTCATGTCTGTGTCTACCACGTCAGGACACACGTCATACACCGACAATGGCTTTGATATCAATTCATCTTGTAGTTCTACTATGTACTCCATCAATTCCTTTTTGCTTTCACAATACTGAACGTACTCGAACTTGTTCCATGACTCGAATGCATTGAAATCCTGTCCCTCGTCAGTCCCGGACGTGCTTGTTATCACTGCCACTTTCATGTTGTCGAAACTGTGCCTGCCGTAAATCCTTTTTAGAAGATTGAGTTGTCCTCTGCCGGCGTGTGCGTTCAGCACCACAAGTCCACAGTCCTGGATCTTTTCCATGATTTCTTCCTGGTTACTGATCAGGTCGTAGCCGTTGGTCCTGCTCAGACCCACCACTTGGTAGTTCCTGTTTCTGTAAAGGTCGGCTATCGCCTTGCCTATACCCCTGGTGTGACCTATTACCGCGATCTTATTGTTGTTTTCTTTTTTCATACACGTCCACTAGGTTGTCCAACCCTTCGAAGCACTCCGAATAGTGTTGGTAATACTGTTCAAACTTTTCTTTAGTGTACAGTGATTCTTTGAAAAAGTCAATTAATAACGTGGTCCTTTCCCGTGGATTTCTGTTGAAACCGTTGTGCAACTGCTTGTCTGGTTGGAACACATAGTCATCACCTGTCTTCCATGTCATCAACTGTTGCTTATTCGTGTCAAGGTTCATCACGTACATGCCACTCTGATCTCCACCACCGTCATCAAGGCACAACTGGTAGCGCCATCCACCTTCGTTGTCGGTGTGATTGCCTATCTCTGTGTCAGGACCAACAGTCATGATGGCGACATTTGTCTTGTATGGAAATTTTCTAAGGATGGAGTACAACATAGGGTAGTCGTTGAATGATTGGCCCTCATGCTCTCCGGATTGTATGCCCAACGCCTTCCACTGTCCATGAACATAGTCACCTGACTTGTTGTCAAAGTCGTCTGGTAGTCCCCTCACACTGTCAGAGAAGTCCTCTGGATCCAAGAAAACCTTGTTGGGTTGTGAGTCGAATTCGTGTTTGATTTCTCGCCAGTGCTTTTGCAACTGCCTAAAACATTCGCCCTGCTGTCCGTGGTAAAAAGATTTATCAAGCATTTAGTATATTAACATTTTTATCATGTATCTGTCTATCATGATCCTGCCAATTACTAAAAAACTGTTCGCCGTGATTGACCAACTCCTGCTGTTCGCTCAACTCGAAGTAGTCTGTGAATTCTATGCCATTTATTATGATTCTTCTGTTCTCTGATCCAAACACGTACACTATTGCATCTTCATTTCCTAACGACACTCCGTGCTTGCTGTTCTCGACCCTTGTCCATTTGCCATCTTCTTTGACCATGTGTGTGCCTGAGACCTGTATGCCTTTGTATTCGTAAAGGTTATCTATCAAGAACTTACCAGTTGCAAACACCTTGCCTCCGACCGCAACCTCGTCTCCGATGTCAACTGTCTCTACGGCCTTGTACGTGCCATCAGCCATTGTAATCATTGTGCCTGCTATGAAACAACCACCACCAGATCCACTAGATCCTGACGCTGTGTTACCACTGGCGTTTCCGAACCCTGCGGAAGTTGATGTGAAAGCAATACCAGAATTAAAAAGTGGTTTCCATGATCCCGATATTTTCACGTATCCTGCCACAACTTCTTTCCATGCGCCTGATACTTTTGTGTAAATGTTTGATATGTCAGTCCACGTGCCGCTTATCTTAGTGCTGGCCTGCACTCCAACGTTGAAGACTAGCACGACTAGTCCGTTGCCGCCAACTCCACTAGATGCTGTGCCACCCACTGCCACGCCAGTGTCATACTGTTCTACACTGTTGACTGTCAATGTTGTCACGCCAGGGGTCGTACCCGAACCGTCATCTGATGATCCGCCTGATGGAACAAGGTTGGAACCAGAACGACCACCGGTACCTCCGTTGTCTCCTGATCCACCGTTACCACCTATACCACCGTCGGCTCCACCGCCTCCGGCTCCTCCACCGCCACCGTCACCAGAGTGATCTGCACCGTCCTCGCCCAGTGTTCCTGGTGTTGCCGATGTGGCTGAGTTTGAATTTATTCCTGCTGTTCCGTTGGAACTTTTTCCAGCGCCTGCACCTGAACCGCCGCCTCCTGCTATGGCAACTGCTGAGCCATTTACAAAAAGTGTCGAGGCTCCGCCTCCTCCACCACCGGAACCTGAAGATGGCTGTGGACCTGCGTCACCACCCTGTCCACCGGAGTAATCTGTCTTGCCCTTACCGTTGGTTCCACCAGGTGCTCCGGCACCCGATGTACCTCCTGCTCCACCGCCGCCAACTCCCACTTCGAGAGTGTCTCCAACGTTGGATGTGAGTGAATATCCTGTTTTTGAAACGTAATGTCCAGCGGCACCATTGCCTCCAGGACCGCCTGCGTCTGAACCGCCGGCACCACCTGCACCTCCCCATAGGTACATGTCCACTGATGTCGTACCCGCCGGGATCTCAACCTGTTGTAGTGTTCCTGAGTATTGGAATTTTTTAATTACTGTAGGCATGGTTATGCCTCATACTTGAACCAGAAGTCACCATCGCTTCCGCCACTTGGATCTGATGTTGAAACTGTTTTTGCTGAACCGCCCCATAGATCGCCAAATGTAACTATAGCACCAATTGACGCAACGTTTTTGTTTGACGTGTCACCTTCAGTGATCGATCCAACTGCGTTCAATGTCAATGAATCCAGTGTCAAACCACCTGCTGATGATGATTTCAAAGTAGTAGAATGGTTCGCCGCACCGTCATCAGTTGTGTCAGCCGCCCTAATAATTTGTGAGTATGACTGGTTCTCACCTGCCGCCCAATAGTTCTCTGATACATCGTAGAACAACCTAGCATCGTCTGTGTCTGAAGTCTCTACTATAAGTCCAGCGTCCGCCTCTGAGCCACCAGCGTTCACTTTCAAGAAAGCGTCTGAGTGTTGCACGACTTCAGATGAAGTGTAGTTGTACGCACCACTCACGTTAAGGTTACCTGTGATTGTCAAATCACCCACCATGTCGATGCCGCCGTCGGCACCTGTCAGTGTCAATGGTGTCTTGGTTGAGCCACCGTCGTTTACTGTGAATTTTAAGTCTTTGTCTTGTGACGTCTGTGCTATTGTGACATCATTGCTTGAAACCGTGATTGTTAGTTCTTGCGAATCACCAACTATCAAACCACCGTCAGCGTCAATCGTCAAAGCACCTGTGGTAGTGTCTGCCGCGTCTGCCCTTAGAAAGTTACCACCAGCAATGATAGTGCCTGAAGTGTTGGTTGTGCCCGATACGTCTATAGCAGATGCCTGCGTGTTTGTTCCTTCGAACACTGCACCGAGTGTGGAGTTTAGAGTGAATCCTGCCTTGATAGAAGCGAAACCTGTCTGTGTCACACTAGGCGTGAATGTTTCTTTTGAAAGTATCGCCACCCTTGTGTTGCCTGCATACATCGAAGAGACAACCTTGTCTCCGCCCGAACTTGCAAGTGTTTCTATCTTCCAACCTGATAATGTCTGTCCCGAAGTGTAAACTGGACCTACTAAAACAAATGCGGAACCTGTGTACACGTACAGTTGGTCATCGTCTGAATCATGCCAAAGGTCTCCAGCAGACGCCGAAGTGGGTGCAGTCGATTGTGATTTGGCCGCCCCCGTTGGCTTGAATGCGGAACCATCATATACTTTCAACTGTGATGTGTTTGTGTCGAACCACAGTTCACCTCTCAAAGGTGAAGTAGGTGCTGACGTTGATGCCGCGTTCTCAAGTAATTTTACTAGGTTCTCGTTGAGTCCTTCTCCAAACCCAGAGAAACTTTTTCCAAAAAGTTGTATAGAGGTTGTGTTATCTACTGTGCCGTCTGTGATAGTAGTAACTACTGTTCCGTCTGTTTTGTTAATTGTGTACGCCATTTGCTTGTATTTATTGTCTTCCAGCCACAATATTGATTGTGCCTATTTCGTTTGAATTGTAATCCTCCAGTGCTTTGCCTATCACTGTACCTATTGTTGGGTTAGTGCCTTTCCTAGCAACGCCAGGGTGCTGTGAATGTGTAACCAGCATGTCGCCTTTACTGATCTGTCCCACAACTTTGCAAGGAACCTTGCCTTGCAGAGCAACTGCTTGTCCGCTAGCATCATTGTTCATCAAGTATGCTGGATTTCCTGAAATTACTCCTGCTACTCTAGGATCCGAACCCATGCTTGACACAGTGATCTCTTTCTCGCCGCCGAAAATAACAACAGTGCCCACTTCATAATCCGCATCAGATTCATATATCTCAGCCAAGTCAGCGTACTGCGCCGATGTTGCTTTTGCGTACACTGTGTTGTATCCGAGACTAGAACTTCCAATGTCATATGTGGCATCTGTGTCTGGTAAGATGGCCTGCGACACTAGGTTTCCGCTCAGTGTCAGACTGCCCATTGTGTTGGCGCCTGAACTTGTCAAGTTTCCTGTAACGTTTCCTGTCACGTCGCCTGTGATATCTCCTGCGAATGCAGTTGCAGTCACGGTTCCTGACACTTGTAATTTTGTGCTCGGTGTCGTTGTACCTATTCCGATACGTGACGCTGACCCATCTAGGGTCATTAAGGTCGTGGTTGATCCACCGTCATTTACCTTGAAGGTGATGTCTGTGTCTGATACAACGTTTGAAAAAATTACCCCTGTGCTGTCAACAGTTATCGAAAGGTCACTGTCACCACCGACCTGTAAACCACTGTCGTTGATCACACCAAGTGTTCCAGATGTGGTGTCATTGGCATTAGATCTTAAGAAGTTGGCCGCGGAAACGCCACCTAACGCATCTGAATCCGTTGATGTTCCTTGGAACTTGACATCGGATATGTCAGTGGTTAGTGTGATACCTTTCTTGATAGTTGCAAAACCAGTAAGCGAAGTCTTCGGTGTGAACGTGTCTTCTGATATTATTGCAATAAGGTTACCGTCGTTGAATAATTTTGTTATGTTCTGTGTTGTGTCTGAGGAATCAAGTATAGAGTCAAAAGTGAATCCATTTGTGTTACCTGTTGAACTAGGCGGTCCTACCAATATGCTTGAAGAACCATTGTAAAAATAAAGTTGTCCTGTGTCCGAGTCTATCCATAAGTCACCTTGTGTAGGACTTGTAGGTTGAGTAGACTGGTATGGCACGTTACCACCTGCAGGAACAAAAGCGGAACCGGAGTAGACCTTGAGCCTGTTCGCTGTGCTGTCATACCAAAGTTGTCCAGTGATCGGTTTAGTGGGAGCCGAGGTGTTTGCGAAGTTCTCCATCAACGCAAGGAAGTTTTCCGCAATTACTTCGCCATACCCTGCGTACCCTTTTCCTACGAAGTTCAAATCAGTCTGTGTGTTTAACACACCATCTTGGACGGTGTAGGAGTTTGGCGATGCCGAACTGTTGGTCTTGTTAACTGTGTATGCCATTAGTATCCTGTGTTAGCACCTGATGTAGTTCCACTGACAGTGTTTGATGTTGACAGTGCAGTCGAACTTGTTTCAGTGAATGTTGTTAAACTTTGTATTCTCAAAGTGTAGTCGATCTGTATCAGTCTGTTCAATGATTTCTGTACAGGGTGGAATATCACGTGTGTCAATAGTTTGTTTGTGGAACCGTTCTCAGTTCCTTCCCAAGATTTCAATCCTAGTTCATCGAACACATAATCACCATTAAAGTTTGTCGTGTTGTCAAACGCCGCTTGTCCTGTAGGCTCACCGTAGTCAAGCGTGCAAGTCACCACTATGTCAGTGTACTTGTTACCTGCTGTGTGTCTGACTTCCATCTTGTTCCTTGTTGTGTCTTTGTTAGTAGCAGAGTTGTCGTCTACAACTTTATAATATGTTTGGTTGTACAATGTGGCATTTGTACCTGTTGAATTCGGAGTAAGGTAAGTGATAATACCTGTTGGGTCAACTGATGTTCCACCATTTCCAAAAGCCATCTCATGCACAAAACCTGTTGTTTTATTCGCTAATGAGTTTGCCAGCGCCTGAGACATGTTTTCGTAATGTATTGCGTTCCTTTTATCTACAATTACTTCGCCAGTTTCTGGGTCAAATATCTTGATATGCCCCGTCATCATAACACCAGTGTTATCCTGGGGTTTTTTGTTTTCTTCTTTTGATTCTGTTGGTTTGTTGTCCTGTGTCATCTAGTGTATTTATTCAGGTGCGTTTGTCGGTTCGTTAGCAATGAATTTCGCTTGTCCAGAAGTCGATCCCTGTAATCCTTTACCATCTGCTGGATTACCGTCTGCCGCCGTGTACCATACCTGTCCCCTCTTATGTAAAATTTTAACCTGTGTGCCGGATGCCGGGGCGGTGCTCAAAGTTACCGCTGTAGTAGATCCGTCCACAGAGTAGTTGATAGTTGATCCATCCTCGCTAGTGAGCAACAATCGTTGGCCACCAATGAATATGTCTAACTCACTAGCAGATGATGGTGCTTGTGATAGTTCGAACACAACCGTGCTACCATCACCAGTAAAGGTGTTGGTGTAGATTGTGTCCGCATAAGGTATAGTTTGAGTTCCGCTGGCATCTACCACTAATGTGCCATCGCTATGGTCCTTAATTCCTGTACCAAGTGTTCCACGCCTTAGTTGTCCTAGCGTGTTACCTGATTTTGTAAAGTATTCTATTCTTTCTTTGTCAATGAAAATTACCCCCGGCATGTTGTTTGATGCATCAGGATCTGGTAATACACTTCCGTCTTTGACTTGTATGTAATCTATTGTGTCTACAAGGTCATCAACAAGTTCAGTTGTTGCAGTTTTACTGATACGTTTGTAGAATGTCCTGTTCAACATGTCTTTGAATATTCTGAAACCTGTGGCACCTACCGCTGATTCCGCCGCAAAGTACATCACGTCAAGTCTGTCAGTGGATGTGATAGTTTTGCCTACGAAAGTGATTGTGTTGCCACTTATAGTGTAATCATAATTTATTGTTTGCTGGTCACCGTTCAGCCAAACGTATGTGTATCCTGAATTAAGTGAGTCAAATCTCAGTTTGAACACACCAGAAGGCCTTCCCTCTAACACCTCTCTTCTCTGTTTCATTCCCAGTGCATTATTGAAAGTGGTCACTGACAGCACATCATTCTCGCTCAATTGGTAACCTAGAGTGGTTGAGTCAGCATCGATCTGAGCAACATCTAAGACTAGATCTGCGTCTGTGCCGCCGTCTATGAAGTATTGGTTGTCAACCAATGTAGATATGCAGACGATGTCTGTTGAGGTAGGCACTGATGCCGTCTTGAATTCTATACGTTGGTTTGATATGTCCACTGTGTAATCTGTAGATAAAATCTTTTGCACGCCATTCACAAACACTTCTACTTGCGAAGCACTCGTGATAGTTTTAGCAGGATCAATAGTTGACTCATCGCCTAGGCCTGATGACACCACCGCGTAACTGTATGTGCTTCCATCGCCGAGGTAGTATGTGTTGTCTGGTCCTCGCAACATCTTGCCATTAAGTTCTACCATGGTCAATCCTGAGAATGGACCTATTGCACCTGCTGGGTACGTCAATGAGTACCTGTTTGTTGATCCATCGTAAGTTATTTTCTCGTTCCTTATGCTGGCAAAACTTCTTGTGCTTGTCGCTGATTTGTTGAATCCTGCTATCTGCACAAAAGCATCAGCCACTGGAGCCGTGGTGAATGTAATTGTTACAGTGTTCGCTGTGGTCGTTGTTGTGAATGCTGTTGTAGGCACACCGTCGATTGTAACGTATATGTCAGAAACAGTAGAGTCAAGGTTGAATTCACCCCTAGTCGATGTCGTGAACGTCACAGTGCTACCATCTCCTGTGTATTGATCAAGCACCCTATAGTTCTCTCCGCTGATTGCAAATACTCTTGTAGCCACCACACTGTTTGCCGCAGGTGCCGTGCTCAAGAATGTAATTGTTTTACCCGAAACGTCAACTGAGTAGTCTCCAGCAGTCGAACCGTCCAATGAAACTTTTTGCGTCGCACCATTAACTGCAACAGTGACTGATGCCAAAGTTCCGGGGTAGTCACCTATTGCAAACGTCATAGTGCTTCCGTCACCTCTGTGGTTTTTACTAGATATGAAAGGGACTCCTGATTCTGGTGAAGTGTAAACCTTTATATCAACTGTGTCAAACATCTGTCCAGGCACAACTTCCTCTGGTGCGTAACTAGTGTCTGGCGATATGAAGTCATCTCCCTCCAGCACTATGTCACTTGGTGCTGTACCCAATGACGAGGCAAACAATCCTCCTTGAATTATAGTGTCTAGCGTCCTGTCATCTGTTGGTGTCAACACGCCGTCATCGTCGAATGGTATGAACTCGATCAAAGAACCTGCATCTGGCACCACCGAGATGGTGAACGCTGTAGTAGATCCGTCACCTCTGAACACGCCATCTAATTTCTGTCTCGTGCTGTCATCCGCTGTCATGTACACCTGGTACACTTCGCCAACGGCCGGTGCTGGTGTTATAGTAAATGTGCCTGTGGTACCGTCCGCCCTGAAGGCTTTCACCCTAGAGGCACCGTAGTTGTCCCATGGGAAATCGTACCAACCTGCCTTGTCCCAACCTGCTTCTTGTGAGAACAACAGTCCAGTAACCATTGTTCCTCCGTAGTCAACTCCCGACATCACCTGTGACAGTTCGTTGCCTGGCATGCCGGCGCCTGGAGTGTAGAAACCTTTTGTCCTGTCTGCCGCTGTGAGTCCTGTCTCATCTCCATACACCTTGTACACGCTTCCTATGTTGTCATCGAAGTCTGTAGACGACGTGAATGCGTTGGTCACTTTGTAAAGTTGGTTGTTGTACCTTAAAAGATCGTTGTAAGCGTAACTTGTTGAAGCCGCCCAGTCTACCACACGCGACGTGCTCGACACCCTGTCAAATTTTATCGTAGTGTCTATGTCCCTGACGAGGTCGTTGTTCAAATTAGCATATGCTTTCGCTATGTCGGATGGTGCTGTACCGTCATCAAGTCCTCCGCTGATAACAACCATAGGGGTCGTTGTGTAATTCGCTCCTATTCCCGTCACAGTGATCTTAGTCACGCTTCCGTCCACGACGGTTGCGGTTGCTGTCGCCGCCGTTGTTGTCGGTGACTCGTACATCTTGAATGCACCCGACCTAGTGGTCTGTGCGGTTATCGCCGTGCTTGGCCCATAGAATGTGCCTGAAAAATCATCAAACGTGTAACTGTTGGTAGAACCCGCTCCGCCATTCTGCTGTTGGTCGTATATCTTGGCCTGCGTCTGACTGCTGAACAACGGATAGTAGTAACCGTAACTGCCTGACGTCGATCCGCTGGCGCTGGTTCCTAGCACCTGGAATGGTCCTGTCGAAGCCACAGTGCCGCCAACCAATGTGACCGTTGGCGTTTTTGTGTATCCGGAACCACCGTCATACACAGTGATTGAAGCAACGTGTTTCTTGTGGTAATCGTTCCAGAACTGCCAAGGATACTCGGTTAGTTTTGCAGTGTCTCTGCTTACATTCAATGCACGTATCTTGCCTGTGTCTGCGTCATAGAATGTAGGGTTGTCGAAGTCAGTGAATATTCCGTCCTCGGTGTCGGAACCTGTGTGTCCCAATCTGTATTCTCTCAGTTTTGTGTGAAAAGGCTTAACCTCATTGATGTAGTCCTCTATCCAACTGTCTGTGCCTGTGGTGTATGTTTTCCTTTGGTCCAAAGGTCTCACAGAGTTCTTGGCATTTATGAATGATGTCTTGAACATCCAGTCAACGTATGTCTGTTCCGATAACACTTTTCTAAGGCCTATGAAGAACAATGTGTTGTACTCCTTGGCTAGGTCGTCCGTGAAAAGATCATCTCGCAACGCAGTGAGCACTTTCCTAGTTTCTATCGTTGGTTCAAGGTCGAAGAAGTTCTCGTCGAAGTTGTCATCACCAGCAAAGCCAGTCGCGTCCTGTGAATAGTCATAGAGTTTAGTCGAAAGCCTGATGGTACCATTCTCAGTACCAACGTTTGTGTAACCTGTCGCTGTCTTCATGAATAACTTCCATCCACCTGTGTCAGCACTTGTCACCTTCACGTGAGCACCAACGGCGAGATCCAATTGATCTAGTTCGTATTCGTAAGTCACTTGTTTGTCAATAGGTGTGTTCTCGTTGTGGATCATCTCATGGACATCGGGATCAGTGCCGTACCAGTCAACGTAACTCCAGTAGTTAGACGTGTTGTATGTTTGAACTTTCGTTCTACTGAATTCTGTGCCGTCCCATGTGTATATCGCCCAGTAGTTGTTTGCCGTTTCATCTGATTTCACAAGGTATTTCACTGTTCCTGACAGGTCTGCCGTGTTGATGTATGTTAGGTCGGCGTAGGTGTCTACCGAAGTGTCCCATTCCAAACTCTGGGCAGTTGGCTCAGGATCTTTGGAATCGAGATTGCTTAGGTTTATCTGTCCCACCAATTGGTGTTTCTTCAACTCCGTGTTAGCATAGTCTATGATTTCTTTTAGTGCATCGTACCTGTTCACATACCAACTCTGTCTAGGCCTAACATTGTTACCATATTTCTCATTCACCGGAAGGTCTAGATCTGGCACTGTGTCACCGACCTCATTTTTTCCTATCAATGAGTCCCACCAACGTGTTTCTATCTCTGTGCCTGGCCTGTAGTCCTTGTCTCCCTCCCTTGCCAACTTCCATACAGAGTGCGAATCACCTTGGAAGTTGTTGGTCCTGATGTCAACATTGAGCACTATTGCTTTGTTTACTAGTGCGCCTATGTTGTTCAATAGCAGTTTGTTCGTGTCTGTTACTGAAAAATACTTGAAGCCTGATCTCTCTGGGAATTCAATTAAGTTTGCCACATAAGACACAGTGTTTTTTCTTGTGACTACGCTCTTAGTCGGCATTGTGTTTTTGCCTTTTACCCAATAGAAATAAAAGTTCACAAAGGTGTCTAATCTTGAATTGTATCTGTGTATCCTAGTGTACTGAGAGTCGTCTGGATACAACGGTGTGCCATCGCCTGACTCTGCGTATTGACTTGGCAGTAGCGTGGATTCTATCCATTCATACACGTCAATGCTGGACCCAGGGAAAATTTTACCCCAGTTGTTTGTCTTGAATTCCTGTGATCCTTGCTCGTACCATGTCCATTTGACCTTTGAAAGATCCCACCATACCTCACCAAGATGTTCCTCTGCCCATGGCGTCTGTGTGTTTGCATTTGTGCCTGTGTTGTACACAGCCGGATCCCATGTTGTCTTGATGTTTATTTCTCTGTCGGCCGCGCCTAGTATTCTGCCTTTGACAGGATCATACAGTTCATAGTAATCTCTGATCTGTTTAGAGCCGTTGTTGAAGTCGAATACCTGACCTAGTTTCTCTATGTCAATGAATGCTGTCTCGGAAGCGATTGACTTCCAAGCATAATCGCCAACTGTTGTCAGATCAAATATTGCAACGGTTCCGTCATCTGTCACAACTCCTTCGTCTTTTGGTGACCCAACAAAAACTGCATTATCGATAACACAAACTCCTCTGCCGAAATCATCATTCTCTGTGACCGTGTCAGAAATCAACTTGTCATCTATCACAAAAAGTGTGTTGTACATGGTTGCCGTGAACGCCGCCCCAGACCCTATGTTAAGATCGCTGAAAGTGGTGTCTTGTAAATCAAAAGTGGTTTCGCCCGAGTCAATTTTCATTGGACGAGGAGTTGCAGTCTGTTCTGCGCCTATCACAATCCTGTTGGCAGAGTCATTGATGTCTACCGTCGTGCCGAACTTCATGTTGTTGTCGGAGTCTGGTGCCTTGATTGTCTGCTGTAGTGTGTAGGTGTTCGAAGATGTGTCGGCGTTCCATTTGTAATAGTACACCGCGCCACCGTCTATCTGTCCTGTGCTACCATCGTCCACGCCGGGAGCACCAACTATCAATGTTGTTCCGTCTTTGCTCATTGCTATGGACTCACCGAATCCAGTGTTCACACTAGAGCCGTCAGCACTTGTGCCGGTCAGTGTCTGTGCTAAAGTGAAAGAGTGATCTGTACTGCCATCGTTGGCCTGCGAAGTTCTGACGTAAATCTCTACCTTGCCTGCCTGTCCCGGTGCCAGTGAACTTACTGCTAATATGTCTCCGTTGTCATTGGCCTCAAGTCTGTGACCAAATCTCTTACCTGCTCCAGGATCCGCTGACGTGATTGTTAAATTCTGTGTCCATGTGTCATACGTAGAACCGTCCGCGCCAATCCCCCACTCGTACATGTAAACCTGACCTTCGTCGTCACCGTAGCCAGGTGCCCCTACGAAAAGGTATTTTGTTGGTGTGCTTCTTCCTGAACTTGCTCCTGGTTCTGATATCTTGTGAGACCAACCGAAGTTTTGAGCCTGTGCGGAGTCTGTCGTAGATCCGTCTTCGGGTGGTGTTATAGTGTTCAGTATTGAGTATTTGAATGTCGCTGGATCCCAAAGGTACACTTTGACCAATCCATTGTCTGTGTATCTAGTGCTTCCGTCAGAACTGATTGTGTTGGTGTATGGTGCTCCTGCCACCACGAAGTTTTCGTCGGTACTCATCGACAATGATTCACCAAGTCTGCTGGTTGAATCGTCGTTTTCTGTCATCGTGACTGTTGACTGCACACCAAAGGCCGTGCCTGCTGTCGCACTTGAACGGAACAGGAAGTGTACTTCACCCTGTGTCTTGCCAGGTGCCGCTACAACCAATGTCCTTCCGTCGTTTCGTGCCAAGATCCTACGTCCAAATTCCTGAGACGTCGTGCTTGCATCCGGAGATTTCAAAGTTTTTACTGTGTAAGGATCACATTTTTCATATACACGCCATAAGCCTGAACTGTCTGAGTCAGCGAACACCTTGTCGCCTTCTTTTTCTATTGCGTCGTCCAACTCGTTGTATTCGGCATACGACAACCTGTCATTGACATTGTTCATTGAATCCAACCTCACAGAGACGAACTTGTAGACATTTCCGTAACTGTCAGCGGTAGAACCATCTTCCAATGCAGGTATGAATGCAGTGCTTCCGGTGTAATCAATAGTCACTGTCTTGTGGCTAGGTGCACTCCTCACTTGGTACACACCGTTTAGTGTTGTCTCTTCACTGTTTGATATTGCGAAGTAGTCTGCCTGCGAGGTCCTTGATCCCGCTGTCAGTCCATGTGATCCAGTGAATGTTATTTCTAGTTGTGTGGCATCATTGACCGTCTGTAAAGATGCTATCTTTATGCCAGCGGACGTCAATCTCAAAACGTCCCAGTCCTTGTTGCTTGTGTTGGCAATCCATACAAGATCGTTTGTCGCGATACTGTTGATATCTAACTGCACAAGATCTGCTATGTCATATATTGTGTGCTGAACTTGATTGATTTGAGGGTAACCCGCGGTCTTGTACACCTGTGCTGTGTCCCTATCAACGCCTTCCTTAGTATAGTCGAGTCTGCTGAACGTTGTTGTTGCATCATAGTCAACAGGTTTGTAATATAATTCGTTTGCACCAACG
>MDSZ01193189.1_pt1 | contig 16432 bp, 18 predicted proteins | sample 811201 | NCBI WGS metagenome assembly MDSZ01 (sample SAMN05326647, study PRJNA326480) | marine metagenome | isolation source: seawater | place: Indian Ocean: North | collected 2010
TGCCGGCTTAGCTCAGTTGGTAGAGCAGTTGATTTGTAATCATCAGGTCGGGAGTTCGAGTCCCCCAGCCGGCACCACATTCATTTGATTATTCTTTTAGTTTGTTTAAATTACACACATGAATGATGATATTGACCAATTTGGTCGGAACAAATCTCAATCTCAAAATATAAATCTTGATGAGGATAAATCAAAAAAAATTCTAGAGTCTTTATCAGTGATAAAAAAACAATTACAGAATAAAAATTTTACTCCAGAAATAGAACAATCTTCAAAAATAAATAATGATAAATCAAATAATAAATCGCAAATTAATTCAAATTTTGAAGAGCTTAATTTAAAAATTCTAAAACTTGAAGAGAGATTAATTACTTTAAATGAACTATTACAAAATGATATCAATCAAAAACTCTCCTCTAAATCTTCTTCTCAAGAAAAAGAAATTGAAGGAAGTTTTTTTCACAATTTTAATAATAATTTAAATCATAATAAAAGTAATTCGTTATTAGTTATCAAAAAAGATAATATAAATAATTCAAAAATTAGATTTTATCATTTTATTTCAATATTTTTATTTTTGATAATTGTTCTAATGTTCTTGGTTTCGTTTAAATTAAAAGTACCTATCTCTGAAATAATAAATATTTTTATTTAAAGTTTATATTTTAATTAAAAGCTGGACTTGCTTTTTCAACATAAGCAGCACTAAACTTAAATTCAGGAATTTTTCCATATGGGTCAAGCTGCGGGTTTGTTAAAACATTTGCTGCTGCTTCTGCAAAGCAAAAGGGTATGAATACCATCCCTTCAGGTATTTCTTTATCGCTTCTTACTTTAATAACAATAGATCCTCTTTTAGTTTTAACTTGAACATGATCACCAGGTTTAATATCCATTCTTTTTAAATCCCATCGATTCATACTGACGATTGCTTCAGGTTCAATATGATCTAATACTGAAGCTCTTCTAGTCATTGAACCAGTGTGCCAATGTTCTAAAAGTCTTCCTGTTGTAAGTATCATAGGAAAATCATCATCAGGTAACTCTGCAGGTGGAATAAGCTTTGCTGGAACTATTTTACCTCTTCCATTAGCAGTAGGGAATTTTTCATTAAAAATAATTTCATTACCTGGTTTGTTTGGATCATCGCATGGATAAGTTACAGAGTTTTCTTTTTCCAACCTTTCATAGGAAATATTATTTAAAGAGGGCATTACCTCGGCCATCTCATTAAAAACATCTCTTGGGTGTAAATAACTCCAATCTAAATTCATTCTTTGGGCTATTGCTTGTGTAATCCACCAATCTTGTCTAGCTTCACCAGGTGGAGGAACAGCCTGACGACCTAATTGTACTTGTCTATTTGTATTTGTATAAGTACCTGTTTTTTCTGCATGAGCAGAGGAAGGTAAGATAACATCTGCATGCCATGCTGTCTCAGTCATAAAAATATCTTGAACCACAAGATGTTCTAATTTAGCTAGAGCTTTTCTTGCATGGTTTTGGTCTGGATCAGACATGGCTGGATTTTCACCCATAATATACATACCTTTAATTTCATCTTCTAAAATTTTATTTATTACTTCTACGACAGTTAAACCTTTTTTATCGTCTAAATCTGTTTTCCAAAAGTTTTCATATTTAGAGTGAATGCTATTATCTTCTACAGATTGATAGTCAGGGAAGACCATTGGTATTAGTCCGGCATCAGAGGCACCTTGAACGTTATTCTGACCCCTTAAAGGGTGGAGCCCAGTACCTTCTCTACCAATTTGGCCAGTTGTTAGAGCTAATGCTATTAAGCATCTTGCGTTATCTGTTCCATGAACATGTTGAGAAACACCCATACCCCAAAAAATTATTGATTTTTCAGATTTCGCATACAACCTTGCAACTTCTCTCAACTCTTCTGATTTTATTCCACAAATAGCCTCCATTTTTTCGGGAGGAAAATCTTTTATCTCTTCTTGAAGTTTATCAAATCCCTCAGTTTGCCCTTGAATATACTGTTGGTCATATAGTTTTTCTTCAATGATTGTGTAAAGAAGAGCATTCAACATAGCTACGTCAGTACCAGGTTTGAACTGTAAATTGTGTGTTGCGTGTTTGGTTAAACCTTGCTTTCTGGGATCCATAATTACAAGCTTTGTACCTCGTTTAGCTGCTCGTTTTAAGTAAGTAGCAGCAACAGGATGATTTTCTGTAGGTCTTGCACCGATGACAATTACACAATCAGCATCAGAAGCTGACATAAAGGGAGCTGAAACTGCCCCTGAATTTACGCACTCCATTAAAGCTGCCACTGAGGATGCGTGACAAAGTCTTGTGCAGTGGTCTACATTATTTGAACCAAAACCTACTCTAACTAATTTTTGAAATAAATATGCTTCTTCATTTGAACATTTAGCTGAACCAAAGCCAGCAAGACTTTTGGAACCATTTTGGTTTTTTAAGGAGGATAAGCCATTTGATGCCTTCTCCAATGCCACTTCCCAAGTGGTTTCTTCAAAATAATCATAAATATCTGCATCTTTAACCTCAAAATTAGCATTTTTAGGAACACCTTTTTTTCTGATTAGAGGTTTAGTTAACCTTCCATCATGACTAATATAGTCAAACCCAAATCTCCCTTTAACACATAATCTATTTTCATTTGCTGGTCCATTTTTACCATCAACAGATAGAATTTTATCGTCTTTGACGTGAACTTCGGTTTGACAACCAACACCACAATAAGGACATACACTTTCAACAACTTTATCTGCATAATTTTCTCTTTGACCGTCTTCGTTTACTAGAGTTGATTCCATGAGTGCTCCAGTAGGGCAAGCTTGAACACACTCACCACATGCAACACAAGTGCTATTGCCCATCGGGTCATCTAAATCAAATATTACTTTTGCAGTTGAGCCCCTGTAAGCCATACCTATGACATCATTAACTTGAACTTCTCTACAGGCACGAACACAAAGGTTACAATTAATACAAGCTTCTAAATTGACACTCATTGCCTTATGGGATCTATCAAGTTCAATTTTTTCTTTACTAGGAAACCTACTATCGGTAACACCTAATTTATCTGACCATTGCCAGAACTTGGATGTCGGATCAGGGGATACTTCTTTTTTTGGTTGATCTGAAACTAATAATTCAAAAACCATTGAACGAGATTTTTCAGCTCTTTTTGAATTGACAGTAATTTCCATACCTTCTGTTGGTTTTCTTATGCAAGAAGCTGCAAGAGTTCTTTCACCCTTAATCTCAACCATACATGCTCTACAATTCCCATCAGATCTATAACCTGGCTCAGGAGAATGACAAAGGTGAGGAATATCTATGTTATTTCTTTTGGCAACTTCCCAAATCGATTCATCTTTGGAAGCCGAATAGTCTTTTCCATCAATTTTAAAATTAATTAGTTCAGACATTTAATTTGTTACCTCCTCTGAGAAGTGTTTAATAACTGACAACATAGGATTTGGTGCTGCTTGACCGAGACCGCATATAGATGCATCCATCATTGCAGAAGAAAGTTCTTTTAGTAATTCTACATCCCAAGAAGACTCATTCATTAACTTTAGTGCTTTGTCAGTTCCATTTCTACAGGGAGTGCATTGACCACAGCTTTCATCATGAAAGAAAAACATCAAATTTTTTGCTATTTCTGACATACTATCTTTATCAGAAAGTACAACAACAGCTGCCGAACCAATAAAACATCCATGTTCTTGAAGAGTATCAAAATCGAGAGGAATGTTATCTAATTTTGCAGGTAAAATACCACCTGAAGCACCACCTGGTAAATAAGCTTTAAATGTATGACCATCCTCAATACCGCCACAGTATTCATTAATAAGCTGTTTAATAGTTATTCCAGCAGGAGCAAGTTTTACACCAGGATTTTTAACTCTTCCAGAAACTGAAAAAGTTCTAAGTCCTTTCCTTCCATTGAGGCCATGACTACTAAACCAAACAGCACCCTTTTCTAAAATCTCTCTTACCCAAAAAACAGTTTCAATATTATGAATTAAAGTAGGCCTTCCAAATAATCCTACTTGAGAGGGGAAAGGAGGCTTATGTCTTGGCAAACCTCTTTTACCTTCAATGCTCTCTAACATAGATGACTCCTCACCACAAATATAAGCACCTGCTCCTCTTCTAAAATGTATTCTGGTAGAAATATTTTTAATATTATCTTCTAAAATTTTTATTTCTTTTTTTAGAAATTTTATTACATCTGGATATTCATCCCTCATATAAATATATACATCAGTTGCTTCTACAACCCATGCTGCTATTAACATACCCTCTAAAAATCTGTGTGGATCTCTTGAGAGATAATGATGATCTTTAAATGTGCCTGGCTCCCCTTCATCGCCATTGATTGCCATTAATCTTGGTTTTTTTTCTGCTCGAACAAATCTCCATTTTTTTCCTGTTGGAAAACCTGCTCCCCCTAAACCTCTTAAACCAGATTGTTCCATTTCATTAATTAAATTCATTGGATCTTTTTTACCATTTAAGCAATCCTTTAAAATTTTATACCCACCATCATTCACGTATTGTTCAAAATTTTTATAATCAGGGATTACTGGCTTTGTATCATTTTTGTTCAAAGCATCTTCAACTATTTCTAAACTTGCTTTACCAAAGTGTTTCTTTCCTACCTCAACAACTGGAGCTTGATGACACCTACCCATACAAGGTGCTCTAACTACTCTTACATTTTCAGATAGGTTGTCTTTTAGTTTTTTTTCTAGAGATTTGCATCCATTCATCTCACAAGTGATACTATCGCATACACGAATAGTAGTCTGAGGAGGTTCCAAATCGTCATCTTTATAAATATCAAAATGCGCATAAAAAGAGGCCACTTCATAGACTTCTGTCAAAGGTAAATTTGATAATTCAGCCAGGGCTGTAAGATGTTTTGGTTTTAAGCACTTGAATTTATCTTGAATAAGATGGAGGTTTTCAATTAGCAAATCTCTTTGATGGAAAAAATCATGAGGAATTAAGTCTTTTAGATCCTGAATAGCACTGTCGTTACTTTGCCTACCTTTATTAAATTCTAATGCTTTTCTTCTACCGGAACCTGGGTGTATCTTTTTTGAAATATTCTGCATTTATTTAATAATTTATAAATAATTTATTAAGAATCAATAATCAATAGATAATTAATTGATAAGGATTACTTATCAAAGTTTTTTAGATATTTTAAGAAATTATCTTTCACTGGGGATGGTCCCTCATCACCAATATGAACGATACCAATATCATGAGATATTTCTGGTGAAACTAATTTAATGAAATTAGTTCCATCATCATAATTAAAAGAATGAGTGAATATAAAAGGCATGATAGTGGATAAATTTGAACTATTAACATGGGAATAAATGTGAGTAAGTGAATTTGACTCAATGAGAACATTTGGATTAACATTGTTTTCTTTGAATATTGAGTCCAAAATTCTTCTAAATTGGTTTTCTTTTGATATTAAACATAAATCTAAGTTGCCACACTCATGCCATTTAATTTTTTTTAAATCTTTGAGATCTTTATTTTTCGATATTAGGTAATACGTTTCTTTGTAAAGTGGTATTTTCTCTACACCTAAAATTGGCTCATTTTCAAGATAACTAATTCCTAAATCCAATTTAAAATCGTGTAAATTTTTATCAATTTCATTAGATGACATTGAAAAGACCTCTAATTTCACATTTTTAAATTTTTTTACAAAATTATTCAGTAAAAATGAAACATCAAGTAAAGCTGTGGGAATTACACCTATTCTCAAATTTCCATTTAAGTTATTCTTAAGTTCTGAGCTTAATTGTTTTATGTTTGAATATTCTTTAACAATTTTTTTAAATCTTTCTTTTAAAACTTCCCCTTCAGAAGTCAGGCCAATATAATTTTTACCTCTTTTTACTAATTTAATACCAATTTCATTTTCTAGAGATTTTAATTTCATTGAGAGGGCCGGTTGAGAAATATTCAATTTTTTAGCTGCCCTATTGAAATGTTTTTCACTATCTAAGGCTAAAATTATTTCTAAGTTCTTTATTTCCATTAAATATTAAAATAAATATATACATAAATGGAACATTATCTAGATACCAAAGGGTTTGAATGTCCAATTCCAGTGCTTAAAGCAGCTAAATACATAAAAAAACTAAAAGAAAAGGATTTTCTGATAATAGAAAGTGATGATCCCTTATCAAAATTTGACTTTAAGAATTTTTGTGAGGAAAATAATTATAAATTAATTTTTATTAAAACAAAAAAGAGCGTAATTGAGATTAAAATTCAAATTTAATAAATTCATATTTTTTATTTTTGATCAATTTGTCTACACCTTCATTTACAACTAATAAACCATCACATTCTGCAATTGATATGAGTTTTGCAGAACCTTTTGTATTATGAGCGTAAGCTTTGCCTTTATTCACTTTTACTCGATAAAATTTAGTAATATCTTTTCTTTTATACTCATTAAATGATGATTTAATTAATTCATATTTAATAGGAATTTCTTTTTTAGAATTAATAAGAAATTGAGAGACTATTAAAATCAAATTGATAAATACAGCAAGTGGATTTCCTGGCAAAGAAAAAATATGGGCAGATTTATATTTAGAAAAAATTATTGGCCTTCCAGGTTGAATACGTAAATACTCAAAAAAAACTTTTGAATTTTTTTTTAAAAAAGAGGAAATAAGATCTCCGGAGCTAAATGAAGAGCCACCAGAGCTTATGATTACATCAAATTTTTTTTGATTAAGTATGAAAAAATCTTCAATTTTCTTTTTATTATCTTTCAATATTCCTAGATCCTTAATTTCAACATTTAAATAATTTAAATAATTCATAATTTGAACTTTATTAGAGTCGTAAGTTTGATAATTTTTTTTTCTATTAGTGATTGGTACTATTTCATTTCCTGTTGATACTATTCCAATTTTTAAAGGCTTATAAATACTAACCTTTTTAATTCCAACAGAGGATAATAGAGTTAATTTTAGAAAATTAATTTTTTCATTTTTCTGAAGAATTATTGTTCCTTTTTTTAAATCCTCTGATTTTTTTTTGATGTCTTTATTAGAAATTATTGACTTTTTAATATGAAGTAAATTTTTTTCAATGAAAGCATTTTCAATTGAAATAAAATTTTTAAAACCCTTAGGAATTATTGAACCGGTATTAATCTTATAAGCATAATTTAAGTTAAGCTTATTTTCGTACTTACCAGGTACAACTGTTTTTTTTGCAACAGCAAAACTCTCTTTATCTTTAGCACTAACGACATAACCATCTAAACCTGCGCTGTCTAATGAAGGTAAATCTATTGGGGAAACTATGTCTTTAGCACTAATTTTTCCCAATGACTCTTTTAAGGTTATTTTTTGTATTTTAGTAATTTTTTTCTTTTCTTTTGATACCAAATCTATGGCTTTTTTGATTGAAATAAGTTTATTTTTAACCATTAAGTATTTCTTCAGCTATTAATTCTATTTGATTATGTTTAAAAGATTTAATTGGATGATTTTTATCGTCATCAGTAACTAGTAATTTAACATTTTCTATCGAGTGATATAAATTTTCATGTTCATTTTTTTTTAAACTTACTTCAATTTTTTTTAAATCTTTAATCTTTTTAAAGCCCTCGAAAATCAACAAATCGCAACCTTTATTTAAGTCTATAAGTTGATTTAGATCTAAATTACTATCTTTTCTCTCTTCAATATAGGCTAATCTTTTTTCTGAAATAATTGTCGTTTTAAATGCACCAGATTTTCTAATTTTATAACTATCTGTGTTTGGTTTATCAATATCAAAACTATGGTGGGCATGTTTAATAACCCCAACATTAACATCAATATTTGATGAAAAATAATTAACTAAATTTGATACCAAAGTGGTTTTACCACTATTTTTCCAACCTATAACTGCTATTGTTTTCACCTCTTCACCATAATACAATCTTTAAAAAGATGACAGATTTTTTAATTAAACCTAACATTAATAACAAATCTCTTTTTAAGTTTAAAAAAGCTATAAATGAAAAGGAAGAAGTTATTGAAATACCAATAATTGAAGAGAAACCTCTAACCCTTTATCTCAATAATCAAGAAATAGTTACTATGATGACTATTGGAGATTATCCAGAATATCTCTCTATAGGCTATTTATTCAATCAAGGAATGTTAAAAAATTATGATGAAGTAATGAGTGTAGAATTTCATAAAGATTTAAAAACTGTTGTTGTCCGAACTAAAAATAAAACAAATTATGAAAAAAAATTAAAAAAGAAAATTAACACTTCTGGATGTGCGCAAGGAACGGTTTTTGGCGATCTTTATGACGAGGTATCTTCATTAAAATTAAATAAGAAAATTAAGATTACTCATAACCAATTAATGATCTTATCCAAAAAAATTAACTTAGAGCCTAGCCTTTATCTAAAAGTTGGAGCTATTCATGGATGTGTTCTTTGCCAAGAAGATAAACCCCTTTATTACTTTGAAGACGTAGGAAGACACAATGCTGTAGATAAAATTGCTGGTCTCATTCTTCAAAAAAATCTTAATCCTGAAAATATGATTTTTTATACTACTGGAAGACTAACAAGCGAGATGGTTTTAAAATGTATCAAAATGAGAATTCCTGTTCTTCTATCTCGATCTGGATTTACATCATGGGCAGTTGAAATAGCAAGAAAAAAAGATTTAACAATGATTGGGAGGCTGCGTGGTAAAAGACTTAGTATATTATCTGGAAATTTTAGATTTATAAATGAATGAAAAATTAATTAGTGTTATCCTAACAGGTGGTAAGTCCTCAAGGATGAATAATCAAAATAAAAGTTTTTTAAAAATAAAACAGATAAATTTTATTGAAAATATAGTTAATAGTTTAAAAGAAAAAACATCATTAATTTGTATTAACGCTAATAAAGACTTTGAAGAATATAAGTACCTTGGCTTAAAAGTTATTGAGGATAAAATTAAGGGATACAAAGGTCCTTTAGCAGGACTTCACAGTGCTATGAATTATTATAAAGACACTTATGAGAATGTATGGTTCGCAATATTTCCAACAGATGCACCAATAATTAATACAGATTTGATTGATTTATTTTATTTACAAAATAAAAGCAAAGTAAAAGCTTTTATATGCAAAATAAATAATAACATTGAACCAATGTTTTCTTTTTGGTCTTTAGATTGCTTCAATCATTTGGATAAGATCCTCAGAGAGAATGATGGATACAAAATAATGAAATTTGCTGATGAAATAGGGTTTGATTTTTTAGAAATTTCAAAAAAAAACGAAGCAGAGTTTTTTAACGTTAATGATGTAGACGACTATGAGTATTTAGTTAATCTTATTAAAAATCATTAATTTTGTTCCTTTTGTATTTAAAATATTTTCACTATGACCAAAACCTCTTTCTTTCAAAAAAGGGATAAGATCATAAAAATTTATATAAGAAAAAGCAGGTACGCCTTTTTCAAAAATTAATGGCTCCACGGTAATAAAGATTTTATCAATTAATTCAGCATACAAAAAAAAGTCATGTACTTTTGTGCCCCCTAAGATTAAAGCACTATCATTACATATTTTCTCGAATTCATACCACTGATTGATATCTGGATTGAAATAAAATTGATTTTTAACCTGTTCATCAATTTGTGTGATTTCTTTAAATTTACGAGAAAATACAATTCTTTTTCTGGTTGTATTTGGGTTAAGCTCATGAGTGCTTCTACCCATAACTTGCCACTCATGCTTATTAATCAAATCTTTCAGGTGATTTTGGTCGTCCTGTGATGTCCACTCAAATGGATTATCTTTTGAGTGCCTTGCTATGAAACCATCTTTTGAACAAGCAAATGCTAAAGTGTAATTAATCATTAATTTGATGTATAAACTATATTACTACTATTTAATAATAAATGAACTTTTACCTTCCCATCGCAGAAATTTCTATAAATATTTATTTATTAATTTCATTGGGTGTAGGAATAGGATTTATTTCAGGACTGTTTGGTATTGGAGGAGGTTTTATATCCTCTCCACTTTTAATTTTAGTTGGGATACCTCCTGCTGTAGCTGTAGGAACTACAACTGTTCAAGTTTTTGCTTCAACCTCTACTGGGGTTCTTAGTCATTACCAAAAAAGAAATATTGATTATCAAATGGGCATCACAATGATAATAGGTGGAATATTTGGTACTTTGACTGGAGTATTATTACTTAATTCACTTAAAACAATTGGTTTAATTGATAACTATCTGAATATAATTTATGTTGTTCTTCTGTTTGGAACAGCTGTTTTTATTCTTTATGAGACTGCCAAGGTTAATTTTTTTTATAAAAACAAAAGATTTAAACTTCATCAACACTCTTGGATTCATGGACTTCCTTTTAAAATAAAATATAGAAAATCAAAACTTTACATCAGTATTTTAGCTCCATTGACCATAGGATATTTAATAGGTTTATTAACTGGACTGACAGGAATCGGCGGTGGTTTTATCTTAATACCTTTTATGATTTATCTTTTAGGAATGAAAACAATATCTGTTATCGGAACTTCTTTATTTAACATTACAATTGTCGCTTTCATATCGCTTTTTCTTCAAATCTATATCAATCAAAATATTGATTTTATGTTGGCTGTATTTTTAATTATAAGCAGTTCTGTTGGAGCGGCTATTGCTTCTAGATTAATAGATAGATTTGACCAAGAAAATTTAAAAGTTTTATTTGGAGTTTTATTGATGATAATAGCTTCTTTCTTGATCTATGATTTATTTAAAACACCTATCGATTTATATAGTATTGAATATGTTTAGGTATTTATTATTAATTTCTTTTCTGATAAGCGGAGTAGCAAAATCTGCTGATTTTACCTTAGATAAGTTTAACATTGAAATTCAATCTAATTTTCTTGGTGAGGAGTTGCTACTTTTTGGAAAAAAAGAGTCTGAAAAAGATATTATTATAATTTTTGAGGGTGAAAAAAATAATGCCAAATTATCTAGTAAAGTAAAAGAAGGGTTATTTTGGTCTAATGAAACAGTTAAACTTGAAAATATTCCAAGCTTTTTTGCTATCTTTTCTACGCCAAAGATTTCCCTAAATGAGATTTTTTTATTACCCCTGATAACTAAAAGACATACTTTAATTAAAAATAATTCGGAAAATTTATATAAAATTAGAATGGCCTTAAAATCTAAAGGTTTATACTCCGAGGAGGAATTAGATAATGCAGATGGAAGTTTATTTTATAAAAAATTCAAAATACCAGATAATATTCCAGCTGGTGAAATAGGTATGCATTTATATGAAATATCAAATAAGAGAGTTATTTCTTCAGATTTTAAAAAATTAATAATAGAAAAAAAAGGTCTTTCTAATAATCTTGAAACGCTTTTATATCAACAATCTTTTTATTATGTTTTTATATTAGTTGTTTTTTCAATAATTTTTAGCTTAATATCAAATTTAATCTTTAGAAAAAAATGAAAAAGAAAACAAATAGAAATTATTTTATTGTGATAGATCAAAGTCAAGAAATGTGGACTGCTGTTAAATTTGCAATGAAAAGAGCAAAATTAACTAAATCTAATATTATTACTATTAGTTTTATTGAAAGCGTCAGTGAAGGGATGATGTTAACCACCTCAACTGAAAAGATTTTAGACAAAGATCAATTAGATAATGAAAAATTAAATCACAAAGAGGTACATGAATATATTTATAAAAATTCTAAGATTAAAGCCAATGCAGAAATCTTTAAGATGAATGATATCGATGATTTTATCTCTTTTTTGAATAAATATTCATCAAATTCAACTATAGTATTGGCTACAAGTAACGATATTGGTAAGCCAGGTCCTTTGATTGATAAATTGATATATGAAAAGTCAAGTTCATTACTTTGTCCTCTAGTAATTATTAACGGTAATTTACAGGATAAAGAGATAGAAAAAATTACCTAACTGAATAAAAATCTCTATAAAATTTGCATTGTTTGTCAAAGACCATTTAATTGGAGAAAAAAATGGGAAAAAGTTTGGAATGATGTTAAGTATTGTTCTGAGAAATGTCGAAGGTCAAAATTAAAAATTCTAGACAAAAAGTAGCAAATTTATTGCTTAGCATAGGGTGTGTAAATATAAATTTCAAAAAACAATTTACGCTAACTTCAGGAAAAAAAAGTCCAGTATATGTTGATTGTAGAAAATTGGTTTCTTATCCAAAAGAAAGAGATTTAATTATCAATGAAATGTCTAAACAAATCAAAAAAAAATATAAACACAAAATTATAGTTGCTGGAGGAGAAACAGCAGGAATACCATATTCTTCATTTATTTGTCAAAAGCTTAAATTACCAATGGTATATATAAGAAAAAAGCCAAAGGGGTTTGGAAAAGGAAAGATAATAGAGGGAGAATTTAAGAAAAATTCAAGATCAGTACTAATCGAAGATATGGCTACCGATGGAGGTAGTAAAGTTCATTTTATAAATTCAATGAGGAAAAATAATTTAACTGTAAAAGATATATTTGTTGTATTTTTTTATGATATATACCCTAGTGCAAAAGAAAATATTAAGAAAATGAATGTTAATTTAAATTATTTATCTAGTTGGCATGATATTTTAGAAGTAGCGCCAAACTATATCTCTGCTTTAGAACATAATAAACTAAGAACTTATTTAAATTCTATATCCAATGGAAAATAAGATTATTGGAATAGTGTCTGGTGGGTTTGATCCAATACATCCTGGGCATATTATGATGATGAAGGAGTGTCTTGAATTTTCAGATTATTTAGTTGTAGGAGTTAACTCTAACCAGTGGTTAATAAATAAAAAAGGTAATTTTTTTATGGATATAAAACATAGAATATATGTAATTGAAAATTTATCTGTAGTTAATGAAGTTGTAGAGTTTGATGATGATAAACTTGGAAGTGCAAATAATTTATTAATAAAAATTAGAAAAAAATATCCAAAAAATAAAATTATATTCGCTAATGGTGGTGATCGATCAGATACGTCTAAAATCTTAGAATATAACACGGCGAAAGATACCGATGTTGAATTAAAATTTGGAGTTGGGGGAAATCACAAAGAGTCATCTAGTTCTGACCTCTTAAAAAGATGGGGTGAGTATTTAATTAAAACTATTTAGGGACTTAGAGTGAATTGTTTCCAATTATTATTTACTAATTCAAAAACCTCTCTTTTATGTATCCTGTGTGGCATATCTTCCCAAAATTCTATTCTATTATAATTAACTATATATCCTCCCCAATGAGGTGGTCTAGGCACTTTATTTTCATTTGGGTATTTCTTTTTATATTCTTCAATTTTATTTTCTAAAATTTTTCGACTTTCTAAAATTCTTGACTGATCTGAGGCCCAAGCTCCTATGCGACTTAAATAGTGTCTAGAGTTATAATATTCATCTGATACCTCTGACGGTAATTTCTCTATCGTGCCCTCAATTCTTATTTGTTTAAGTAGAGACTTCCAATGAAAATTAAGACAAACTTCAGAATTTTTGTTGATATCTAAAGCCTTGTTACTCTCATAATTTGAATAAAAAATAAAACCGTTATCATTAAAATCTTTTAATAAGACCATTCTAGAGTGGGGTTTACCGTTTTCAGAGACAGTTGATAAACACATGGCATTAGGGTCGTTAATTTCTTTATTTTTAGCCTCTTCAAACCAATCTTTAAATTGAATAATTGGATTTAATTTTTTATCTAACATGGTATGAGTATTATATTATCTTACAATTAAAATGGATCTAAAAAATAAAAAAGGTTTAATTATGGGCGTTGCAAACGATAAATCCATAGCTTGGGGAATCGCTCAACAATGTGCAAAATTTGGAGCAGATTTAGCTTTTACTTATCAAAATGATATGCTTTTAAAAAGAATTGGGCCTTTAGCCAAATCTGTGAACTCTAATTTACTTGTTCAATGTGATGTAAGTGAAGATGGTTCAATTGAAGATACTTTTAAAAAAATTAAAGAAAAATGGGGGAAACTAGATTTTTTTGTACATGCAGTTGCATTTGCAGACAAAAATGAATTAAGAGGAAAATATGTCAATACCTCAAAAGATAATTTCTTAAATAGTTTGAACATATCTTGTTATTCATTCACAGAATCTTGCAAACATTGTTATGATTTAATGGATGATGGAGGAAGTATTTTAACTTTAACTTACTACGGAGCTGAACAGGTCATGCCACATTACAACGTAATGGGTGTTGCTAAATCAGCTTTAGAGGCTTCAGTAAAATATTTATCTGTTGATATGGGTGATAAAAATATCAGAGTTAATGCTATTTCTGCTGGGCCAATTAAAACCTTAGCTGCCTCTGGTATTGGTGATTTCAGATTTATACTTAAATGGAATGAATTAAATTCACCCTTGAAAAGAAACGTAACGTTAGAGGACGTTGGGAATACAGGGGCTTATTTATTAAGCGATCTTTCATCAGGCGTAACAGGTGAAATTCATCATGTTGATTGTGGATATCATACTGTTGGTATGGTAGCTGTAGATGAAGCTGAAGGTGTTGCTAATTTGCTAAATGAATTTAATAATAAATAGATAGATTTAATAATGTCGCATAATTCTTTTGGAAACTTACTCAAATTTACCACATGGGGAGAAAGCCATGGTGAAGCTATAGGATGTGTAGTAGATGGGTTTCCCGCTAATATTCCTATAGATTTAAAGTTCATACAATCTAAATTAAATTTAAGAAAACCTGGTCAATCAAAATTTACTACGCAAAGAAAAGAAAAGGATATAGTTAGAATTCTATCAGGTGTTTTTAATGGAAAAAGCACGGGTGCACCTATTTCAATGATTATATTTAATGAGGACCAAAGAAGTAAAGACTACTCAAATATAAAGGATAAATTTAGACCTGGCCATGCTGATTTTACCTATCACATGAAATATAAAAATTTTGACTATAGAGGTGGTGGCAGATCAAGTGCAAGAGAAACAGCTATGAGAGTGGCTGCTGGAGCACTAGCGGAGATATTATTAAATAAACTAGTTAAAAAAAAGATTAAGGTTGTAAGTGCAGTTATTCAAATTGGTGAAGAAAAAATAAATAGTGATAAATGGAGCGAAAGTTTCATAAATAAAAATTCTTTTTTTTCGCCTAATAAATCAATAATAAATACTTGGGAAAATTTAATTTTGTCACATAGAAAAAAAGGTTCTTCTTTAGGGGCAATAATTGAAGTTAGAGTAAAAAATTGTCCAGTCGGAATTGGAGAACCAATATATCAAAAATTAGATTCTGAACTATCAAAGGCAATAATGAGTATTAATGCCGTAAAAGGTATAGAATTTGGGTCTGGTTTTAATTTAGTTGAATTAGATGGAACAAATGCCTCTGATCAGATGAGCTATAAAAATAAAAAAATAAATTTTCATAGCAATCATGCTGGTGGAGTTCTTGGTGGTATTTCATCTGGTCAAGATATTATCTTCAAATATATTGTTAAACCAACGAGTTCAGTGTTATCAGAAAAAAAAACAATTACAAAAAAAATGAAAAACTCTTTAATTAAAACTATTGGTAGACATGATCCTTGTGTAGGTATTAGAGCAGTGCCTGTAGGAATAGCAATGACTAATTTTGTTTTAGCGGACTTAATCTTAATAAATCAATCAAAACTATTTTAGTAGTTTAGCTATTTTTTTTAAAATATTTTCTTCAGAAATTCCAGCCTGATAATATTGGTCATTGATATCTGATTGGTCAATAAATTTGTCACTCATGAAAAAATTTAAAATATTTGGAGTTACCAAGATTTCATTAATCAAAAAATTATTAACTTGACTCGAAAAACCGCCTATTGAATTTTCCTCAACAGTTATAAAAATATCATGATTTTTTATCATTGATTTTATAAGTTTTTTATCGATTGGTTTAGCAAACCTCATATCAAGAATACTAGGTATAAATTTATATTTTTTTTCTATTTTTTTTGAAATATCTATAATTTGGTTTAATCTTGTTCCTAAGCTTAAAAAAACTATTTTTTTTCCATTTTGAACTATACGTCCTTTCCCAATTTTAATTTTTTGAAGAGGTTTTTTTTCAGAATAATCACCAGCTAAATCTCTAGGATATCTTATAGCTGAGGGTTGATTATTAATCGATAATGCTAAATTAATCATATTTTTTAATTCTTCACCTGATGATGGTGCCATTACTATAAAATTTGGTAAACAGCATAAATAAGTTAAATCAAAAGAACCTGCATGCGTGGCTCCATCAGCACCAACAAAACCAGATCTATCAATTAGAAATCTAACAGGAAGAGATTGAATTGCTATATCATGAACAACTTGATCATAAGCTCTTTGAA
>MDSZ01198749.1_pt1 | contig 16430 bp, 13 predicted proteins | sample 811201 | NCBI WGS metagenome assembly MDSZ01 (sample SAMN05326647, study PRJNA326480) | marine metagenome | isolation source: seawater | place: Indian Ocean: North | collected 2010
ATAGCTTTTAGAGCAATAAATGCATCTTTTAGACCAATTTTTTTACCTTCTTCATATGATCTCCCATTATAAGTGATAGGAACTTCAAAAAATTTATAATTTTTTTTTGCTAATTTTATGGTTACTTCTGGTTCGAATGAAAAACTTTTTTCTTTGAGATTTATACTTTTTAAAGCTGAAGACTTAAAAACTTTATATCCAGTTTCCATGTCAGTTAAATTTAGATTAATACATAAATTACAAATAAAAGTTAAAATCTTGTTAGCTAAATAATGCCAAAAAAAATGTATTCTTACGTATTTTCCACCACCAAGAAATCTAGATCCATAAACGATATCTGCATTTGTCTCAAAAAAAGGAATTAGTAATTTATTATAATCGGATGGATCATACTCTAAATCTGCATCTTGGATTAAAGTAATTTCTCCAGTAATATGTTTAAGTGCAGTATGTATCGCAGCACCTTTTCCTAAATTACTATCATGATAATAAATTTGTACTTTTTCTTTTATTGGCAAATTTTTTAATATTTCATTTGTGCCATCTTTCGAAAAATCATCAACAATAATAATTTCATATTTTGAAATTTCATGATTTTGTAAACTTTGAATTATTTTTTCAAGAATTTTTTCAATTGTGTCCTTTTCATTGTAACAGGGAATTATAATTGAAAGCTTAAATGTCTCTCTATTAATCATATTAAATTAATTTATTTATTTATTATTAAATATCCATTTTTTTTTCTAATATTCAGTTTGTTAGAAGAACAAATGAATGGAATATCCCAACAAAGTCTACCTTGCCAACCATTTGATGAATTATTTTTAATGTCAGGCTGATGAACTTTTACCACCTGGTTAGTATTTTTTTCATTTAGTATAAATGCATTGTCTATTTTTAATATACCAAAAAATATAGTGTCTACCTTATTTAACCTTATCATATTTTTTGAAAAACTATATAGAGTAAAAGTTATCATAAAAATTAAAAAAATTTTTTTTGAAAAATTTTTTGATATTAAAGTTCTAATCAGTAGAACAAAAATTAAAGTCAAAAACAAATGTATTGCAAACCTATAAACTGGAGAAAAATTTAGCCAAAATAAAAAACTAAAGAATAAAAAAATATATAGTCCTAACTTATCATTTAAAACAAATTTATGATTAATTTTCTTTTTTTGGAGAGAAAAAAATAGCAACAATGGTAGAATTATAGTTAATAGGTGTTCTGAAATCTCAACAAAGTTTCTCTTAAACCAAAAACTTAACCAATTAAAATTTTCAAGATACTCCTTGGGTGTATAAATATCATTTGCCACACCATAACTTTTATTGATTAATTCAAGTTGTTTTGATAATTCTAAATTTTCCTCACTAAACCAACTTACATTAAAGCATGTCATTTTTGATGGAAAAAATAAACAGCCAGTATATATAAATTGTTGAATTAAAAATATTGTCAATAAAACATATATTAGTAAAAACTTAAAATTAAAAATATCAAATTTCAAAACTTTGAAATATTTCAAGTAAAGAAATATTGGTAATAAAATTAGAGGGATTGTGCTTAACTTAATTAGAATTGAAAAAAAAGTAAAAATTGAACTTAAAAAAAAATATTCTTTTTTCTCACTTATCAGATTTACCTCAGAGAACTTTAAGAAAAAATAAATACTAAGAATGGAAAAAATAGATGTTGGTAAATCTACTCCAAACTCAGAAATTCTGGTAAATTTTAGAATGAAATAAAATATAGTTATAAGCAAGAAATAATCGCTTGCTGATTTGTCATTATTTGAAATTAATTGATTAAAAGAAAAAATTATAAAAGCTACAAATAATAAAAAACTAGGTAAAGTTAAGAAATTAAAATTTTTATCACTTAAGAAAAAGATTGAATTTAAATTCAACCAAATAGAGTTATAGATATAAGATTTATCAATGTTTGCAAAGCCAAAGATTATTTTTTCCTCAATTAAACCTATGGCATATGGTAGATGATAGTATCCAAAATCTTCATGATATTTTTGAGATAAAAAAATAGGTATTAATAAAATAAGTATTATAAAACTATAAATGTTTTCATCTTTAATTAAACTCTGCAGGATTATTTTTTTTTTATAAAAAAAAAAGAATAACCCCAAAGTAAAAATTGCAGAGCTAATAATAAGATTTATTTTAAAAAAAAATGAACGAAAGTTATTATTAAAGATATTAATATAAAGCCTAAAAATATATTTAAAAAAAAATTTTTATTAAAATTAAAATTTACTAATCTTCCATATCCAGAAATAGACAATGACAATAAAAAGATACTTACAATGAATATAAGTATTTGGAAAAAAATCATACCTATTTAACCATGAGTATTTTTATAGTCCTCAATAACTTCCTCTATTGCTGTTATAAAATTCATTTTCGATTTCCATCCATAACTATTTGCTAGAGAGAGATTTAATTTTTTTCTCATAACACCATCTAATTTTTTGTCATTATTAAATCTTATCAAAACTTTTGGATCAATTTTTTTCCTGATCAATCTGGCGTAATTTTTTATAGTCATTTCTATGGGTGAACCAATATTGATTATAGTTTTTTTAATTTTTTTTCTAAGGAAGAATTCACAGGCACTTGCGACTTCATCAACATGTAAAATTTCTCTCTTAGGTTTTCCGGTTCCCCATAATTTAACTATTTTATTTTTTCCCTTTTTTTTACTGGCCAAATATATTTTCTTAATCAAAGCGGGTAAAAAGTGTGAGTTTTTTGTATCATAATTATCATTTGGACCAAACAAATTGCATGGCATTAGGCATATATAATTTGTATTATATTGTTTATTAAAAGACTCTATCATCTTAATACCTGCAATTTTTGCAATCGCATAACTCTCGTTTGTTGACTCTAAAACTCCTGACATAATTTGACTTTCTTTGATTGGTTTATTTATAATTTTTGGGTAAATACAACTCGAGCCAAATAAAATTAATTTTTTCACATTGTTAGAGTGACTTGAGGAAATTATATTTGTTTGAATTTGTAAATTATCATTTATAAAATTTGCTGGATATTGAATGTTAGCTTTTATTCCACCAACTTTCGCGGCAGCAATAATTACAGCATCCGGTTTTTTTTTTTTAAAAAATATGCTAACTGCATTTTGATTTCTTAAATCTAGTTTTTTTTTATTTATTGTGATTAAGTTTTTATATCCTTTTTTTTTAAGCTCCCTAAATATCGATGACCCTAGCATTCCATTATGACCTGCAATAAATACTTTGCTATTAATATTGATCATTATTATTTAGTTCATGTTGAATCATTTCATCTATAAGACTATCTATAGATGTTCTTGGAAACCATTTTAATATTTTTTTTGCTTTAGTGGCATTACCTCTCAAATAATCTACTTCTAAAGGTCTAAAATATCTTTTTCTACATTCAATAATAACTTTCTTACTTTTAATATCTATAGCTTTTTCTTTAATACCTTTACCAATCCATTTTATTTTAAATCCCATTTTTTTTGTAGCTATATTTACGAACTCTTTAATTGTAAAAGTTTTTCCTGTGCCAATTACATAATCATCAGGCTTTTTTTGTTGTAGCATTTTCCACATAGCTTCTACATAATCTCTGGCATGTCCCCAATCTCTCTTTGAATATAGATTGCCTAAAAATAATTTTTTTTGATAGTTTTGTTTAATTCTTACTAAACCTTGTATAATTTTTCTTGTTACAAATGTTTCACCTCTAATAGGGCTTTCATGATTAAATAAGATTCCATTACAGGCATATATTCCATATGCTTGTCTATAATTTTTAGTAATCCAATGAGCAAAGCATTTTGAAACACCATAGGGACTTACTGGATGGAAAGATGTTTTTTCATTTTGAAATTTTTCTTTAGTGCTTCCAAACATCTCCGAGGTGCCCGCTTGGTAAAATTTTACTTTTTTTTCTAAATTTAAACTTCTTATAGCCTCTAAAATTCTTAATGTCCCAAGACCATTTACATCAGCAGAATATTCTGGAACTTCAAAAGAAACTTTTACATGAGATTGTGCTGCGAGGTTATATATTTCTCTTGGATTTGTTTTTTTTATCAAGTTTAATATTGAAGATGCATCAGTTAAGTCTCCATAAAGTAAAATAAAATTTGACTTATAATTTATATCTTCATAAATATCGTCAACTCTTTGAGTGTTAATAATAGATGACCTTCTTTTAACTCCATAAACAATATAATTTTTATTAAGTAAAAATTTTGATAAATATGCACCATCTTGTCCTGTAACTCCGAATATTAATGCTTTCTTTTTTTTCATAAATTTTAAATAAATTATATGTTATGAGTTAATTATACTTATATAATATAACTAACAATCTAATTCTAGGACTAGTTATTTAATAATTTTAATTTTACTAAAAATTACCATTGGTATTAGTCTTAAACCATATATGTATCTTTTGAGAAAAATATAAGGACTAAATATCAATCTTACAAACCAACCAAGGTAATATCGATCTATAAAATTATTGATGGGAGCCTGATCTTTGGTAAAAAAAGAAATAGCTGCTCCAGTACATAAAATAGTTGTTTTAAACTTAAGATTTTTTTTTAAATACAATCCTAATATTTCTTGTTTACCACCACCAATATTCGTCAATATATAATCTGGTCTTATTTTTTTAATTTGATGTAAAAGTTTTTTGTCAGATAAATTTTTTGTTTTGTATTTGGGTGCTAAGTAATTATAGATTTTTTTAACTCCTAAATTCTTAAAAAGGTTTTTATTTGATCTAGAAAATTTTATATTTGGATCGATACAAAAGATCGATTTTTCTCTATTTTTTTTCAAATATTCAAAAAACAGATTTAAAAATTTATATCCTGAAAACTTGTACACACTTATGTTTTTAAAAACTTTTAATAAAATAACAAAAAAACCGCTATCAAAAAAAACAAGGTCTGCTTGTTTAATTGAAAGATAATATTTATTTGATTTGTCAATTGAAGCTAAAGCGGGTGCAGCTGGGAAAACGAATAATCCTTTTTTTTTAATGTATCTTTTAAAATTATCTGATTCAATATTATTAAATTTAATATTTCTAAAAATTACTTCGTTTATCATTAAATATTCCTTCTATTTAGGTAATATTCAAGGTTTTGTAAATCTGCTTATATTTGATCCAGGTTTACTTATCTCGTCATTTATCCAATCGTATGTTTTTTTTAGACCATCTTTTAGTCTAATTTTAAAATTCCAATTTAGAACTCTTTTGACTAAATCATTGTTACTGGATCTGCCCCTGACACCCTTGGGTTTATCTAATTGATAATCACGTTTTAACTTTTTTACCTCTGAAATAATTTCAATTATATCAGCCATCTGATTAATTGAGACTTGTTCATCGCTTCCAATATTTAATGGCTGTGAAAAATCAGACTCAAATAATTTTAAAGTACCTTCTATACAATCTTCGATATACAAAAAACTTCTTGTTTGGTTTCCATCACCCCAAATTTCAATTTTGTTGACATTATTTTTTTTTGCATAAATGATCTTTCTGCATAAAGCTGCAGGAGCTTTTTCTCTTCCACCATCATAAGTTCCGTAGGGACCATAAATATTATGATATCGTGCAATCCTAACTTCTAATCCATAATCTTCCATAAAGTGTCTACACATTCTTTCACTGAATAATTTTTCCCATCCGTAACCATCTTCTGGATATGCGGGGTACGCATCTTCCTCTTTCAAACCTTCTATGAAAGCATCTTTTTGTTTAGTCGTGTTATACGCACAAGCACTTGATGAAAAAAAATATTTCTTAACTTTATTTTCCTTACACGAAATTAACAAATTAGTATTTATTAAAACTGATTGCATACACTCAGCTTTATTATTCTCAATAAAACCCATTCCGCCCATATTGCAAGCCATGTTGAATACATAGTCAATTTGTTTAGTAACTTGTCTACAATTGTTGATATCCTTCATGTCCATTGAATAATGATTTTCAGCATTTTCAAATTCTTGAAACCAGTATTCTTGAGGTTTGATATCTACTGCTATCAATGAATTTCCGTCTTTTAATAACCTTTTAGTAAGGTGTCCGCCAATAAATCCTCCTGCACCGACAACTAAAATTTTTTTATTCTTAATCATGGAAGTTAAATAATATTAATTTATATTAAAAAAAGTCAATTTTAAAAGTATAATTTAACAAAATTTTGATATATCTCTCAAATTTTTAATTAATTTATTTTTATCTCCTTTCGAAAAATTTACTTTTAATTTTTCAAAATAAAATTGAAATTTACTTATATTTTTATTCTTATTCTTAACCATAAAAATTTCATTGCTTACTTTTTTTAGAATCTCTTTTTTATCTTTAAGAGTTTCTTTTAATTTCTCACCCGGCTGTAGTCCTACTTCCCTGTACTCAAAATTATAATCATTATTAATTTTTGTTTTTATTTTTGCCAAGTTTTTTGCTAATTGTAAAATATTTACTGGTTTACCCATATTTAATATAAATGTATTTCCTTTCAAATTCATTGTTGTTGTTTGAAGAACAAGATGGCATGCCTCCAAAACTGTCATAAAATACCTTGATGCCTTTTTGCTAGTAATTTCTATTGGATTTTCACTATTTATCTTATCTAAAAAATTGTTTATTGCCGAACCTGAGCTACCAAAAACGTTTCCAAACCTGACGATCTTAATCTGTCTTTTATTTTGATATTTTTTGTTAAAGAACTCACATATCTTCTCAGCAGACCTCTTTGTATATCCTAAAATAGATATGGGGTTAGCAGCTTTATCAGTAGATATAAATATCATTTCACATGAATTTTTAACAGCTAAGTCACAAATATTGAATGTTGTTAAAACATTATTTTTCACAGCTGAGTAAACATTATTTTCAAGTATATTTACGTGTTTATATGCTGCAGCATGAAAAATTATTTGTACATTATTATCTTTAATCGTCTTTTCTAAAAAAGAGTAATCATTAACATCAATTAACTTAAAAGAAATTTTTTTACTATGTATTTTTTTTTGATGATTATAAATACCAATTTCTGATTTATCTATTGCAATTACTTTTTTAACGTTATGTTGAATTAATTGTCTGCAAATTTCTGAGCCTATTGTCCCTACCGCACCCGTAACTAAAACTATTTTGTTTGATAATTTTTTTATCTTTTTTAATTTAATTTGTTTTCTGTTTAAAATAGAATTAATTTGATCTAAATTAAGATCTTCAATATTAATTTTATCCGAAATTAAAAATTTTTTTTCCGGTAAATACCGGACATCAAAAAAATTAGTTTTAATTTTTTTAATTATTTTTTCCAAGGATCTTTTATCAAGAGAGGGAATTGTTAAATAAATCCTTTTAATTTGAAAATTTTTTCTAATATCAAGAAGATTCTTAAAACTTATAATTGGTATACCTTTGTAATTTGTATTTTGGATTTTTAAATCATCATCAACAAAAAAAAGTGTGTTCTCATTGTTTTTATGAAGTTCATGGTATATTTGTTTTCCTGCATAACCCGCTCCGTAAATGACCACTCCACTTACAACACTTGACCTTATTTCGTCCTCATGATTTAAAATTGGTTTAATTTGTTTTTTATTAATTTTTAATTTTTGTTTTAAATATTTACCAAGACTTAAAAATCTAAATTTCTTGAGTTCTTTGATTAAGTTTTGGTTTTGAGCGACTGAATTATGTATCTCATCAACATTATTAATCTTAATAATTCTTGATTTTTTAAAATTACAAAAATCTACAATATCTTTTATTAAATAGCCATTTCCAGTACCAAGGTCATAAATCCCTCTGTTAAATTTCTTTTCAAGGAATTTTTTATAAATTTTTCCAACATCTTTTACATGAATAAAATCTCTTACGGAATTTCCATTATTTATTAAAAAAATTTTTTTATTATTTTTTTTAGAATTAATAATATTTTCTATAAATGAAAATTTATCCAATGGGTCGCCATAAATATTAAATAATCTCATTATAAAATATTCTTTATTTTTTTTATTAGCATAATTAATTATCAATTTTTCAGCTGCCAATTTAAAGGAAGAGTATAATTCTCTATTAAAATAATCTTTTTTTGGATGACTCAAATTTTCAGAAATTCTATAAATAGAGGCACTACTAGTGTAAATTATCTTATTTATTTTACTTGAAGGAATTTTATCAAAAATAAATAAAATTTTTTCTAATGATAATTCACAAAATTTTTTATAATCCTTGTGATTTAATGAATTTAAATTTTTAGAGGGATAAAAATTATTAAAAATTAAATTTACTTTTTTGGAATTTTGAATTTTATTTAAAAGATATATTTCATTTAATTCATTAGCGGAAAAGATATGTGAATTTTTTAAATTTTTAAAAACATGTCGAGAAATAGAACTATTTTTACCTATGATTATATTCTTCATATATTATTTTTATCTTTCAAAAACAAAATTAAACTTGTGTAAATGATAAGATTTGAAACTAAAATATAATAAGTTTTTAATCCTAAAAACATCAGAAAACATGGAAATACACTTAAAGAAATTGTTATTAAAATAGTTAAACTCTTATTTTTAACATAATGATTAACTTTGTGGTGTAGATGATTCAAATCTCCTTTAAATGGATTTTTTTTATTCACAATTCTTAAAATGAACAATCTTAACATATCTATTGCTGGTATAAATAAAATTATAAAAATTTCATCCCCAAACAAAAAATTTGAATAATTTTGATATTGATAAATGAATGAAGATCCTAATATAGCACTGATCAAAAAACATCCTCCATCTCCAATAAAAACTTTATTTTGATAGTTAAGTAGACCTATGAAGAAAAAACATATTGACATCAATATGAAAAAAAATGGCAGGAAGCCTTTAATGATAAATACTGTAAATATGAAGATGCAAAACAAAATAACTTGAAGATTTATACCATCGAACATATTTATTGCGTTTGCCAATAGTAAAAAAGATAAAATTGTAAAATAAAAAGAATATTCATTAAAGAAATATGTCTTTTTCAAAAATGATATTTTAATAAGTTCTAAATTAATTCCTGGGAATAAATATGTTACTAAGAGAATTGAGATAATTAAAGATATTAACTTAATATTTGGAGTTAAATTTTTTAAATCATCTAATAATCCAACCAAATAAAATAGTGTACAGAGAGTCATAAACAGATATATAAATTGATTTTCAAAAATTGAATTTTCAATTTCAAAAAACTTCAATAAAAAAATAATTAAATAAAGATTAATTAAAATTACCAATCCTCCAATTAATGAGGTTGGTTTTGAATGTCTTTTTAATTTACCGTCTGGATTATCGAAAAAAGTAAATTTAGAGATCAAATTAAATTTTAAATAAAAAACTAGGTTTATTATAAATATAAAAAGAGTTAAAAAAAAAATATTCATGATAAGTTAACATGTAATAAATTTATAAAATTTTCTATCAAAGTCTCTTTTTTTACCAAAGATAGCTGGCTTTTCATTTCAAAAGTTGATACTACACTTTAGTAATAAATTCTAACAATAATTTATGAGCAAAATATTTGTAGTTGCGGCGCACCCGGATGATGAAGTTTTAGGGTGTGGCGGTACTCTTCTTAAACATGTTAATAATGGGGACAAGGTATTTATACTTTTTGTATCTGATGGAGTTTCGGCAAGATATAAAACTAATGAAAAAACTAAGTGCACAAATGAAATTTTAAAAAGAAAAAAAATGGCTAGAAATGTGGCGAAAATAGGAAATTTTACTATTGTTGATTTCTTAAATTTAAAAAACTTAGAACTTCATACTTATCCTCATAATTTTCTAACAAATATAATTTTTAATTACTTTAAAAAATATAAGCCCGACATTGTCTATACACATTATGAACATGATTTAAATGTTGATCATTATCATACCTTTTTTTCAACATTTGTAGCCTCGAGACCAAATTCAGAATTTCAAATAAAAAAGTTACTCAGTTTTGAAATCCCTTCATCTACCGATTGGGGCATTAATTCCAATAATAAAATATTCAATCCAAATTACTTTGTAGATATTTCGAAATTCTCAAAAAAAAAAGAATTACTTTTAAATAAGTACAAGTTTGAAATAAGAAAAACTCCCCACTCTAGATCAATACCAAATATTAATGCATTATCCGTTGTTCGTGGAGGTATGGCTGGAGTTCATAAAGCTGAGGCTTTTTTTGTGAATAAAATCATTCACTAAAAATAATCTTTTTTCAATCTCAAAAGAAAACCAGGAATAAAAAAAATCATTAATAATTTTATTTTGGAGTAAAATTTAGGAAATCTTAAAATATCTATTAATAATTTTAAATTTTTATTTTCTATTAATAAATATATTATTCTTAAATATTCAAGTTTCAAAGATAAAAAGTTCTTATTTTTAGTAAAAAGGTAATCATCAAAGTTTTGATCATTGAACCAATGTTTAAATTCTTTATAGAACATTTTTCTATTATTGTTGGTAAAATTATTTCGATGTATTCTTATATTTACTAATTTATCTTGAAACCCCATACCCTTAAATTTTCTAGATAATCTGATAATTAAATCATAATCACCTATAATATTGTAATAAGGATTAAACTTATAATTTTTTAATAATTTTCTTTTTAAAATTATTGTGCTTAACTTAACAAAATAATATTTCAATAGATTATCCAAGATGTACCCTGAAGGTAATTTCTTATTATAAAAACTCTCAAATTTTTTTAAATTTTCATAATAATGAAAACAATTAGAAAAAGAAAAACCATACTTTTCATTTGATAAAAAAAATTTTACTCTAGAACTCAGAAATTTTTCATTCCACCAATCATCCACATCAAGAAAAGTAATAAATTCACCTTTAGCTTTTTTTAGAGCAAAATTTCGAGAGGCGTATAATTTAATTTTTTTTGATGTTTTAAAATATTTAAATCTTTTATCTTTTACTTGTTTATAAATTTTTGAACTTGAGTCTGTTGAACAATTATCTACAAAAATTACCTCATATTTCTGATATTTTTGTTTCAAAATTGAATTAAGATTTTTTTTAAGATATTTTTCGCCATTAAAACAATTAATGATTATACTAATTAATTTTTTAGTCATTTTGATGCTTAAAATAGAGATAAAAACCTACAGGATAAAAATATAACATAGATAACCAATTGTTAAAAAAATTACCACTTGGTATAAATGGCCATAAGTTTATGAATATTGCTGATATTAAAATTGCTTTACAGATTTCTTTTTTATTATAAGTAACTTTATTTCTCATATTTTTTCTGTAAAGAAACATCTCTTTTGAGATATAAAAAAAAGCTAACATTAATAAAAAAAATCCAATAAGACCATTAGATACTAAAACTTGAATATAGGTGTTATGAGGATGTGTTGAACAACCATCATTATTTTCTAATATATAAATTTTATTCCTACATAAATATCTAAATCCCTTAGGCCCTGTCCCTGAAATCATATGATCTTCAAATATTTTGTATGAAAGCATATAGTGTCCCTGATGATCATGTGAGAAGATATAAATTTTATCAAAAATTTTTTTTTTAAACTCCTCATGTTTTTCAGCTCCTTTACCAATTATTTGATTATATGATTTAACAAACATTCGATTAGCAGGATTAATCTTATTGGAATTTTCAAAATTTGTTAGAAATACTGATAAGGTTAGGAATATAATTATTACAATCCTAATAAATTTTCGTAAATGTGGAGACATGAAAAAAAGTGTAATAAAATATAAAATCAGTAAACCAAAGGCTGTTCTTTCACCTGATATATAAATAACAAAACTTGCTAAAGAAATGATTGTAGCATAATAAATATTTTTTTTATAAGTGTTTAAATCATTATTCATAACTATGAAGAGTAAAAAAATAGGCAAAATTCTTAGTATAAAACCACCTAATATTAGCTCTTCACCAAAAAAACCTGAAATTCGGCCAGATGTAATCTCATAATTCAACAAATTTTTTCCTGAATAAAATTGCAACAAAGAGTCAAAAATTATCAATAAAAAAAAGAGATTATAAAAAAGAATTGTTTTTTTATTGAAGACATCGAAATTTTCAAGGACAAACCAAATTGAAAAAGAAAACAATAATATTCTGAAGTAAAATATACCACTAATCGATGAGTCTAAATTATAATAATTGAGTAAAGTTGAGTATATAGTCGAAATATAGAAAAATAAAAAAAAGATAAAAAATTTATTTCTATAAAAAATTTTTTTTTTCTCTTTAATAATGAAAAATAAGAAAAAAATGATGACTGAAATTAAAAATAATTCAGAAAATAATGGTCCTATTAATAATAATAATGGAAAAAAAACTATACCATATCCAAAAAAAAAAAATTGAGGATTTGTTTTTAAATTCATTTATAACACAATTTGTTGACTATTATTTATATAATTATAAATCATAAATACAATTAATTATTATTTATATAATCTTAAAATATTTAAAATTGAAAATTTATATTTTATAATATATTAAAACTAAGTGAGCTATTACTTGGGAATTTTTGGTGGGGTTGGGACAAATCCGTCTGCCGCTTTATTAAAAAAAAAAAAGATAATTGCGTTTGCAGAGGAAGAAAGGTTTACAAGAATTAAAAACGCACCCCTGGTTTTACCTATAAATTCAATTTTTTATTGTTTAAAAAAGGCAAAAATTACAATCAAAAAAATTAAATCTATTTCTTTTGGGTGGGATTGTCCTCATCAATTTAATGTTGTTCCAACAAAAATGAAAAAAATGTACTTAAAATATGCTTCTCTTGGAAATAATTACAACCTTAATTTAGAAGAAAGGATTAGATTAGGTTACGACCCGGATAAAATATCAAATGAACTTAAATGGGAATTTGCAAAAAAAGGGCAAAAATTTGATAAAAAAATTTTTTTTTATAAACACCATCTAAGCCACGCGGCTAGTACTTATTTTCCATCAGGTTTTAAAAAAAGTAGTATTCTTATTTTAGATGGTTTGGGTGAGGAATTTACAGGTGGTTTTTATATAGGACAAGGTAAGAATATAAAATGTATTAAAAAATTTGAATTACCTAATACGCTTGGTGGATATTATTCAACTTTTACAGAATTTTTTGGATTTAAAAGTAATTCTGAGGAAGGTAAATTAATGGCTTTAGCTTCATATGGAAAATACTCAAAAAAAATACAATCTAAACTAAATAAATTTTTAAAATATGATAAGAAAACAGGAGATTTTTCTTTAAATCCAGTATTAAGGTTTGGTGGAAATAGAGATACAAACCCCAGATTTTCTGAGGATTTTATAAAGATTTTTGGCAAACCATTGTTTAATAATAAGAAAATATCAAACTATCATTTAAAATTAGCTTTTAATGTTCAGTGGAGATTGGAAGAAATAGTAAAATTACTTGTAAAAAATTTAATTAAGATATCTAAAATTTCAAATCTTTGTTTAGCTGGAGGTGTTCACATGAATTGTAAATTGAACGGTGCTTTAGCTAATCTCTCTGAAGTCAAACAAATATATATTCAACCAGCATCTTCGGACAACGGAGTAGCTTTAGGAGCTGCAATGTTATCAGCTAAAAATGAAAAAGGAAATTTTGAAAAAATGGAGCATTGTTATTATGGAAATAGCTTTTCAAATAATGAAATATTGAAATACTTAAAAGAATCAAAAATTAAATTTAAGAAAGTCAGAAATATTGAAAAAATAGTAGCTGAAAAACTATCTAAAGGCAAAATAGTTGGCTGGTTCCAAGGTAGATCCGAAGTTGGTGCACGTGCATTAGGTAATAGATCTATTTTGGCAAATCCACTTATGAAAAATATGAAAAAAAAACTTAATGATGAGGTGAAGCACAGAGAAAATTGGAGGCCATTCTGCCCTTCAATTAACGACTATAGGTATAAAGATTATTTTGGAAATGTGCCAGAGAGTGATTTTATGATTTTAGCTTTTAAAATTAAGAATAGATATAAAAAAAATTTTCCATCTGCAGTTCATGTGGATGGAACTGCAAGGCCACAAATTGTAAGAAAAAAAAATAATAAGAAATTCTACAAATTAATTCAAGAATTTGAAAAAATTACAGGACAAGCAATTCTAATCAATACATCATTTAATGTTCAAGGTGAACCTATAGTAAATAAACCTGCTGAGGCTATAAGATGTTTTTCAGGAACTGGAATTGATTATCTTGCGTTAGGAGATTTCTTAATATCTAAATAGCTTTTAATCTAAACACAATTGAGGTATTTAATTTCATTTTTGTAATCTTTAAAACCTTAAAACCAGTTTCTGCAATTAATTCATTACAAAGAGTTTGGGGAACATAATATGTATTAATACCAAGTAAAATTTCACCATCAGTTCTTAGATAATTTTTTGCTTCAATTAAGAAATCATGAGTAGTTAGAAGACCATCATTCTCACTATAACGTATATTTGGAAACTCTAATTTATCTTTTTTCTGTGAAGATGGAACATAGGGAGGATTAAAAGAAATTAAATCAAACTTTTCATCTATGTTTGAAAATAAGTTTGATTTCTTAATTTGAATGTTGTTTTTATTAAGTTCTGAGTTATATAAACTATTTTCAATAAATTTTTCATAAATATCAACTGAAGTTACATCTGATGAAGAATTAATTTTTTTATAGAACTGCCCTAGGATGGCGAACTGACCACAGCCCATATCTAGATATTTCTTTTTGAATTTAATTTGACCCAACTCTTTTTTTAAAACTAAAGTAGTTAGATCCCAAAATGTGTTATGTAATTTTGTATCTATTTTGATTCCCCATATAAATTGAGTAAAAAACTTAGATGACCTTATGAAACTTAATATAATAAAATAAATCCTTCCCATTCTAAGATTTAAAAATTTTTTTCATATTCAGAAAAAAAGTTTTTTGGTTGAAAATTTTTTCTTTTAAAATTTTTTTTTGTATATTCTGGTAATTATTAATTATTTTTTCTATTGTTATTGCTAAGCTTTTTTCATCTCTATCACAATTAAATAATCCAAACTTAAAAGTTTTCTTCAAATATTTTATTTCATTAAAGATTATTATGGGTTTTAATCTAGATAAACTCTCCAAAATTACTTGTGGATATGCTTCTATATAAGATGGCAGAATTAGAATATCACAATTGTCATAATGTTTTATTAAACTATTATCATCAGTCACTTGACCAAGCACCTTTATATTTGCATCATGTGGGTAATCTTTTTTTTTTAAATATTTTTCATCATTTCCAATCATTGTTAAATGTGATTTATAATCTAGTTTTTTATAGATATTGATAAGACTTAAATATCCCTTTTCTTTTCTAAATCGCCCCATGTACAAAAGTTTTGGTATTTTGATGCAATTTTTTTTGCTAATAATTCTTTTACTTAACCATTTATCGTTTATCTCTGAGGGAAAAAGTAATTTGAATTTAAAATTTCCAGTTAAAGATCTAGAACAAGATAAAATATTTAATTTATCTTTTAAAATAGTAAGCATTAACCAGTATGTTAGATATCCAAATTTTCCAAATTTAATTTTATATTCCAAAAAACCATCACTTCTCAAAAATAAATAAAAATTTTTTTTTTTTGCTCCTAATATTTTTAAAATTAAACAAATAAGAAAATTAAATGGTGTTAAAGATATAATTAAAACTTTAGAATTTTGAATCTTATTGGTTTTATTAAACAATTTTTGAATTCCTAAAAATGCAACATTATTTAAATTCATATAAAATTTTTTTTTAAACTTAGTTTTACGTGCTATTAAATAAACTTTACAAAATCTAGAAATACTATTGATAATTGTATATGTGTTTTTATTGGAATTAAAAAAACCATTATTACTTAAATAAAATTTGTCGTTTGAAACTATAAAAACCTTTTTCATTTCTCTAAATAAAAATTTTTAAATAATTATATTTTTTTGAATATTATTTTTTTATAATGTTTAATTGTCAAAGCTAGACCTTCATTAAATGAAATATTTGGTTTCCATTTTGTAAATTTTTTTATCTTTTTTATACTTGGATAAAGGGTCATTATTTCGTCTTTTCTCATTGGAATTTCTCCAAATTTAGGCTTACCTTTTCCAATCATTTTTTGAATTTTTTTGATAGTATTTTTAATATTTGTTTTTTTACCACTTCCAACATTAAATATATGACCGCTTGTGCTTTTTAAATTAATAACTTTAATTATAACTGAAATAAAATCATCTATAAATAAAAAATCTCTGTATTGTATTCCCTCAGAGCAATTAAAAGTTTTATCAGATAAACAATTTTGAATAGTTGAAGAAATAATTCTGTTAAAATCTTGATTGG
>MDSZ01013779.1_pt1 | contig 16427 bp, 11 predicted proteins | sample 811201 | NCBI WGS metagenome assembly MDSZ01 (sample SAMN05326647, study PRJNA326480) | marine metagenome | isolation source: seawater | place: Indian Ocean: North | collected 2010
CTTTGCCGAGGACACAGATATCTTGCATCCGAACTATGGCTTTACGCTGACGGTCGAGCGGATGAGTGCCAGTGATTCGTCCAACACCCACGAGGGGATTGGCGAGATTTTCCGGGCGATGAACACCAAGACCGAGGATAAGGCGAAAGCAAATCTGCCGCGCTGGGTTGATGGCTTCCCTTATGTGAATGGTGGCTTGTTCTCAGGCAGTACAGAGGTTCCGCGCTTTTCCAGAATCGCAAGATCTTACCTTCTGCATATCGGTAACCTAGACTGGAAGCAGATTAATCCTGATATCTTTGGGTCAATGATCCAGGCCGTTGCCGATGACGAGGAACGTGGTGCACTCGGTATGCACTACACCAGTGTGCCCAACATCCTGAAAGTACTGAATCCGCTTTTCCTTGACGATTTGCGCGAGAAGCTGGACGAGGCGGGTGACAACACCCGCAAGCTCCGTAACCTGCGTAACCGCATGGCGAGGATTAGGGTTTTCGATCCTGCCTGTGGGTCGGGCAACTTCCTTGTCATCGCATACAAGGAAATGCGCGCCATTGAGGCCGAAATAAACAAGCGGTGCGGGGATGCCGATCGTCGCACCGAAATCCCGCTGACGAATTTTCGCGGGATCGAGCTGCGAGACTTCCCTGCCGAAATCGCGCGCTTGGCGCTTATCATTGCCGAATATCAGTGCGACGTGCTCTATCGCGGTCAGAAGGAAGCGTTGGCGGAGTTCTTGCCGCTTGATGCCAAGAACTGGATTACCTGCGGCAACGCCCTGCGTCTTGACTGGCTGAGTATCTGTCCTCCCATAGGAACAGGCGCGAAACATCATGCTGATGATCTCTTCATGTCGCCGCTCGATCAGTCACAGATAGACTTCGAGAACGAAGGAGGGGAGACCTACATTTGTGGGAACCCTCCATTTTCGGGCCTTACAAAACAGAAAGCTGAGCAGAAAGAAGATCTGAAGTTCCTTTTTAGCTCAACCAACTTTTCTGCTTCTTCTGTGGATTATGTTGCGGGTTGGTACTTTAAGGCCAAGCAATACAATGAGCATCAGCCTTGTCGCTTCGCATTCGTTAGCACGAACTCAATGTGCCAAGGCCAAATGGTTCCGAAATTTTGGAAACCATTTCTGACAGGTGAAACCAAAATTCGCTTCGCCCACACTTCGTTTCTCTGGAAAAACCTTGCGAAAAACAATGCAGGTGTAATCGTTGTGATCGTTGGTGTGGACACCGAAGCAACAGTACAAAGATACCTGTTTAAGGATGATATCTGCACGGCAACTAATTTCATTAGCCCATATTTGACTACAGCCAATGTTGATATTGTGTCAGACAGAAGGAAGCCCATTCATCAGCTTCCTGATCTGATACGTGGAAGCATACCGAATTGTGGCGGAAACCTTGTACTTTCAGCATCAGATGCAAGGCAGATGTTCAGTGAACATCCTGCTGCAAAGCAATACCTGCGTCGCTATGTGGGAGCTCAAGAAATTTCTAAAGGTATGGTAAGATTCGCGCTACTAATCTCCGACGACCAGCTTGCCGAAGCTCGAGCTATTCCTGAGATAAACCAAAGAATACTGGCGGTAAAAGAAGCCCGACTGAACAGCACAAAGGAGACTACGAGGTCAGTCCTTTCTAATACACCTCATAGGTACGAGCTTGTTAGCTCTACTGGAGAGGAACGTTCGGTCGCCGTGTCTAGAACGACATCAGAAAACAGGGAATATCTGGCGACGGACTTACTTCCACGGGGGACAATAGCGAATGACAACGCATTTTTCTCAGAACGTGAACACCTATTGATATTTTCGGTTTTGGTAAGCCGTTGTCATCTTGCTTGGATAGCTACAGTTTGCGGGAGGATGAAGAACGACTATCGCTATGCAAACACTCTTGGCTGGAACACTTTTCCCCTTCCTAAGCTGACTGAGAAAAACAAAGAAGACCTGACCTGCTGCGCCGAAGACATCCTTCTGGCGCGTGAGGCGCATTTTCCCGCGACCATCACCGATCTCTATGAAGTTAAAGACGGCGAAAGCCAGATGCCCGAAGACTTGCGCTCGGCTCATGATCGAAACGACGAAACCCTTGAGCGCATCTACATCGGGCGCCGCTTCCGGAACGACACCGAACGCCTTGAAAAGCTCTTTGAGCTCTACACCAAGATGACCAAGCAGGGGGTAGCATGACTAGTGTGGCTTCTTCACGGAGAAAGCGCGCCCTGCGTATCGACGCCAACTTTACGGAGGATGTTGTTGGTTTCGCACTAGAATCTTTTTTGACAGCAATGAGTTTTCCGAGCCTTCGTTTTACAATTGAACCTTTCTCGCGAGACAAAGAGCGATGGCTTGGGGCTGATGCGCGGTTGCATAGTCGAATTAGTGGATTTCGACCATTCTACATGCAATTCAAAAGACCGTCTGCATATCCCGACTTCAGCACTGCCGGGATTATCAAAGATAGAAAGAATCTAAAACTTGGTGTGTCTCCTCGTGCGCTCTATTTCGACCTGCGCGCTAAAAAAGATCATCACCACGATTTTCAGCACAATATTTTATTTAAGTTGCGCAGGAGGCTTCGTAACAGAGGGATCGGAGAGGCCGCTTACGTATGTCCTTTATTTTTAGATCGAGCCGCGTACCGGTCCAATCTGCATTGGGCTGGTTTGTTATTATGGCGGGGCTTTTGGAAAGGCAATCCTTGGTCACTGGAAAAAATTCTTCTGCATCATGGGCGTACGGTAAATCATTTTGAGCGAATTCCTGTCCTTGCGGAGCACATAACTGTTCCGCCACACGTAGATGTTACAAGCGCCAAGCATCGTTACAGCTTTACTGAATCAGGAACCGACCTTTGTTTCCACTCCCCCCAATCTCTTCCTGAAGGGGTAATGAGTTTCGCGAAGTTTCTCTCGGTGGTTTGTGAAGGTTTCACTGAAGATGGAAATAAGATTCAACCTAATCAGGCAAATCAAGAGCTGTATGAGCTGATTAAAGCCACTGAAGCCGCAGTGCCGGATGAATTGCGCTTTGACGAAAAAGATGATGACTTTGTCGGAAATTGGTTTGCGTGGGGCGACCACTTGCTTCAGCAGTATGGAATACAGCAATACGCGCTTGTGAGTTGGGAGGATTAGGTTTTGGCTAATGACGTGAGTGTTCCTAGCGTCTCTGTAACTTATGCACAGAATGGCAGCTCCACCAAGTCAAATGAAATGGGAATGCGCCCGATGCAGGAACGTGCCTATGAGAAACGGGGTGAGCAGTATCTGCTGATTAAATCCCCGCCTGCCTCGGGCAAAAGCCGGGCGCTGATGTTCATTGCGCTCGACAAACTGCATAATCAGGGGCTTCGCAAGGCCATCATCACTGTTCCGGAAAAGTCGATCGGTTCCAGCTTTGCTGATGAGCCGCTATCGAAGTTCGGGTTTTGGACGGATTGGCAGGTTGTACCGAAATGGAACCTTTGTAACGCTCCGGGGGGGGACGAGGGCAAAGTTGGTGCGGTGAAGACGTTTCTTAACAGTGATGACCGTGTCTTGGTCGCGACCCATGCGACATTCCGCTTCGCTGTAGAGAGGTTTGGTATAGAAGCCTTTGATGACTGTTTGATAGCGATCGATGAATTTCATCATGTATCTGCCAATCCGGATAACAAGCTTGGTGCGCACCTTGCCGAATTGATCGCCCGCGATAAAGTGCATGTGGTTGCGATGACCGGCAGTTATTTCAGAGGCGATGCTGAACCCGTATTGATGCCTCATGACGAGGCGAAATTTGATACGGTTACGTATACCTATTATGAACAACTCAACGGCTACAAATACCTGAAGGCCCTTGATATCGGGTATTTCTTTTATACCGGTGCTTATGCCGATGACATTCTGAACGTGCTTGACCCAGCGGAAAAGACGATCATCCATATCCCGTCTGTAAACTCGCGAGAAAGCACCAAGGACAAAGTTCGGGAAGTCGAGCACATCATCGAAGAACTTGGCGAATGGCAGGGTACTGATCCGGTTACGGGCTTTCAGCTTGTCAAAACGAGTGGCGGTCGCGTATTGCGGATCGCTGATCTTGTGGATGATGATCCGTCTAAGCGCGACCGGGTTTCAGCCGCACTCAAAGACCCCACCCAGAAGAACAACCGTGATCATGTGGATATGATCATTGCCCTTGGTATGGCCAAGGAGGGGTTTGACTGGATTTGGTGCGAACACGCCTTGACAGTTGGCTATCGATCGAGCTTGACCGAAATCGTGCAGATTATTGGCCGTGCGACACGCGATGCGAAAGGCAAAACGCGTGCGCGCTTTACCAACCTAATTGCCGAACCGGATGCCTCCGAAGAGGCGGTGACAGAGGCAGTGAATGACACGCTCAAGGCGATTGCTGCCAGCTTGTTAATGGAGCAGGTGCTTGCACCTCGCTTCAATTTCACCCCGAAGTCAACGTCGAGCGGCCCGCAAGAGGGGTATGACTACGGCGAAGGTGGATACGATCAAAACACCTGTAATGTGGGTTTTAATGAAGATACCGGGCAGTTCCAGATTGAGATCAAGGGGCTGGTAACGCCGAAGACTAAAGAAGGTGAACGGATTTGTCAGGAAGACTTGAATGAAGTGATCGCCACCTTTGTTCAGGATAAGCCAACAGTCGAGCGCGGGCTTTTTGATGAAGAGCTGGTGCCAGAAGAACTGACCCAGGTGCGAATGGGTAAGATCATTAAAGATCGATATCCTGAACTCGACGATCATGATCAGGAAGCTGTTCGTCAGCATGCGATCGCAGCTCTTAACCTTACACAGAAGGCTAAGGAGGCGGCACTAGAGACTGGTGTCGCTGATAAGGTAGGAAATAATGCACTGATTCAGGGGGTGCGAAAGTTTGCGATGGATGTTCGCGAGCTTGATATTGACCTGATTGATCGTATCAACCCGTTCAGTGAGGCCTATGCGATCCTTGCCAAGGCGATGAGTGAAGAAAGTTTGAAGCAAGTTGCCGCTGTGATTTCAGCAAAGAAAGTTCAACTCACGCCAGAAGAGGCACGAGATTTGGCCAAGCGTGCACTGAAATTCAAGCAGGAGCGTGGGCGGCTTCCGTCTATCACATCGCCAGATGCTTGGGAAAAGCGCATGGCAGAAGGCGTGGCATTTTTGGCTCGTATGAAACAGGAAGCGTCCAATGGGTAAGACGTTTACTGACGACGACGATGCTCTACTTGCCGAGCTTGGTGTTGAGGTTGAAGCTAAGAAAGCCCCAAGTCGAACACCGCGTGAAGAACGCATTATTGCCGGCTTTGAGGAAATCCAGAGGTTTGTTGATGAGCACGGCCGACCTCCGCAACACGGTGAAGACCGCGATATATTTGAACGCCTTTATGCGGTCCGTCTTGATCGTATCCGAGAGCAGGAAGATGCGCGTGCATTGGTTGAGGAGATAGATCATCAGGGGCTTCTGGGCGATGGTGCTGCTGTGGACGCAGCTTCAAACGACGATCTTGATGATGATGCACTTCTTGCGGAGCTTGGGGTTGATGCAGAAACGCCGTCGATTACAGAACTTCGACATGTGCGTTCGACGGCAGAGCGACGCGCAGCAGAAGAAGTTGCAAATCGAGACCGTTGCGAAGATTTCGATAGATTCAAGCCGGTTTTTGAGCAGGTTCAAAAGGAGCTTGATACCGGCTTGCGCGAAACTCGCCCGTTCGAAATGAAGGCCGAAATTGAGCAAGGTCGCTTTTTCATCGTCGGTGGTCAGAAAGCGTTTGTGGCCGAAAGAGGCGAAACAATGCTTACTGAACAGGGGCGCACAGATGCCCGGTTGCGGGTGATCTTTGACAACGGTACTGAGAGCAACATGCTGTTGCGCTCGCTTCAGCGAGCGCTTAACAAGGATGAAGCAGGGCGGCGTATAACCGAGCTTACCGCGGGACCGCTATTTGCAGACCAAACGATTGATGGCGATGAAGCGAGCGGGACCATTTATGTGCTGAGGAGCGGGTCGGAGCATCCGCTTGTCGCGGAAAACCGCGACTTGGTGCACAAGATTGGCGTCACGAATATGAGTGTTGAGAAGCGTATAGCGGGTGCGCGACTTCAACCGACCTTCCTGATGGCGGATGTCGAGATCGTTGCGACATATGAACTATTCAATATTAATCGCACGAAGCTGGAAAACCTGATTCATCGCATCTTTGAGCCAGCCCGGCTTGAAATTGAGGTTCAGGACCGCTTTGGAAGGCCAGTTGTTCCGCGTGAATGGTTCCTTGTTCCGTTGTTTGTGATCGAGGAAGCTGTCGAGAAGATCAAAGATGGCTCTATTGCCGACTATGTTTACGACCCGAACAAGGCTTCCTTGGTAAGACGCGGGTGAAGGGGCTATCTTGACCGGATTAGGGGTGCTAAAAAGGGGGAACCGCTCTCGACACACTTCAGTGTCGTGGGAATACATGCCTCCTCACCCCGTCCAGGTGGTGGAAGAAAAGTTCCCGCACTGTCAGCGTGCTTTCAGTTTCTCGATCGTTTCCTTTGTTTTGCCGATGCACAATTTCAGCACGAACTCTGTGAAGTCTGCCAGAGCTCCTTCGCTCAAATTTCCTCTACCGTCCCGGTCGCCTTGTCTTGGCTTGTCGCAGGATGCGAGATGCCGAAGATAATCTTGTTTATGTGTGTAAAGCTCTTTGGAAAGCGACCAGTATCGGGCTGCAGGCAAAACCTGTTCGAGCATCTTCTTGGTCAAGAACCTGGCAACCCGGCCGTTGCCGTCGACAAATGGATGTACCCAAACTAGTCGATGATGGGCGTATACCGCGTTGAGCAGTTTTTCTATGGGACTACCTCTTTTGTAGGCATCAGATAGACGGGAAATGAAGCGCGGGATTGCACCTGAACTTATCGGTACATGTTCGCCAACAATCACGTTTACTTCCCTGAAGGTTCCCGCTGCAAAGTCACCGAACGAGGCGTCGTCTTTGCTTGGATGTGCAAACAATGCTCTGTGAACTGAGAGTAAGGAATGTTCGTCAAGCAGGTCGAAATCTGGAGGTTGGTTATCGACCCAGTGCACTGCCGTTAGGTAATTCGTCACTAGTACTTCGTCTGCGCACTGGTGGCTGGTCGAAACCTGAAACTCCGCCACAATGCGTTCGATCCGTTCATGCTGGATTGCATGGCCTTCTATGAGGTTAGTGAAATGGATTTCATCGACCTGTGCAATGGTTGCTAATTTGTTTGCGCCGACTTTTGACTCAATGATCATCGATCTTGAGAGCTCAGTTAGTTCTCGAGCAAGTTCCATGAGTATTGGATTGCACATTGAGTTCTCTGAGACTTTTAGAGGGTCAAAAAGTGCAACCGGTTCATTGTCGTCTCTCTGTAGCTGAGAATCATTTTGGTGAGACGTCTCGACCTTATTATCCATTCGTGCTGCTTTTGGTCTGCTGTACGAATTTTTCACCAAGTTCAGTCAATGAGAAGATTGCATCGTCACCGTATTGTTCACGGACGATGAGTCCGGCATCTTGCATGGTGAGAAATATACGTGAAAGAATTTGTTCCGTTATGTTCAGCTCTTTGGCTATGAATTTCCTCTGGGCCTTGTTGCCATGGTACGAGGTAATACTCAATATTTGAGGCACGTACTTTTGCTGCATTGCTTCTTCGGCCGAGACCGAGCTTTCAGCGATTTTTGCCTTTGTACGCAGTATGTCGCCAATCGCCTCCAAGCGTCCAGCTTCTCGTGGTAAGTCTTCATCAATGAAGCCGGCAATCTTCCAAGAAATGTCATACCATTCTCTGGTTTCATCGATGTTTGCCGTCGATACATGATGGTGGATTGCGACGTTAAACAAAGCATCGATGATGTCTTTGACAAATAGTAAGCCGTCTGTGTGCAGAGAGGATCTGATAAGTTGCCATGCAGCTTTTGCTGTGTACTCACCTAGTGCCATTTCACGCAAGGCACGTTCCATCTTGATTTTGTGCTCTTTGGGATTGGAACTCGTCTTCTTTCCAAAGCTACTTTTCTTGCCTTGATCTCGGGCCGTTTCTGTCGAGAAAGGTGGATCGTTTGGTGTGTATATGAATTGCATTTTATACTTACCAGCTACTTTTCTTGATGCAGACGCGTTCGAGGTCACTGAGTTTTGATATTCTGTCTGAGTATGATCAATGTGCCAAGCCCAAGCCCAAGCCCAAGCCCAAGCCCAAGCGCAAGCCGACCAGGGTCGATAGCTCTTTGAGTACATAGTGAGCAGGTGCTGAAAAGTCGCTCTCTTAAGTGCCGAGCTTAGGCATTCCTCTTATGGCGTGCCTCGTCATGAACCGAACCTCTAATTACCCCTTGGTTCAGAGCCTGTTTTTACAGCTATGCATCGTAGCTATCATAAAACCTCAAAAGGTTATTAGCTACTTCAGCCCCTAAATTAAATGTCGAATGACCGTATGTGTCTGATATCTAATTAAAGCTTGGGGACAGGTTTTTTGTTAAGTGCCTTCCTGTACCAAACTCCTGAAAAATCAAAGTTCTTGCGGGAATTTGATGTACAAACCGGCATGTATTTGGCACAGAATAAACAACAGCAATTTACAGTTGTGGATTTCCGTCCGGGGGGAGATATGGGGCAAGAACACGGCAGACCTGCGTCAGAAATTATCGTTAAGGGTTACCGTAAGACCCTGATTTGGCCGATGCGGTATGTCGCTCCGGATGATCGGAGCTGCAAAAAACTGGAAGATGTTTTGGTTGGTCTTGGTGCAGCTGATACGCCCTGGCAGGAAATTTCAGACCCGCTTAAGCATCTTGCCATGACCGAAAAAGCCGCCTGCGCCGAACAGGAGCGCCAGACCACCCTTTTTGAAAGCGAGAAGGCGGAGCTGCTGGCTCAGAAGGCCAGATGCGAAAAGGCAGGCCGTCCAACGACGGATCAGGACAAGAAGCTTGAAGACCTCAAAGCCCCTGACGTCCGGGCTGCGGAAGAACGCGATGAATATGCGGAATTTGTCTATTTTCATACCTTCATTCAGCGTTTTCTGTATTCGGCGCCCGGCAAAGACGATGTCTCTGCCGGTATGGACAGAATGCGGGTGTTCCGGCGCGATGATCTTGATTTCGCGACCCTGACCTTGACGGACGCGAATGACAGCAAGCGCCTGATAAGTCGTGACTTCAAAGTCGAGCGATTGCGTCTTTACACCTTTTCTCAGGACTTTGTGCTGCTGGTCGCAGAATTTGCAGATCAGGATCGGGACTGTTCCGGGGCAGCTCAAGAAACAATGAATTTTGAGCAGATGCTGCGTTTTCATCAAGCACTGCGCTATTCCTACGCACCGTACTATGCCGACACGGACACGCCAGGCATATCGCTGCGTGGACTGGAGTTTCGAGGGAGCGGCGCCCCGAAAAGCGACGCTAAGGGTGCGGGCGAAGATGATCAGAGGGATGCTGTCAAAGAGAGCACCGAAAATGAAAAACGTTCGGTAGCGTCGGACAGTATGATAAAGGCAACCGATGCCGTCGCCGCGGTTAAGAGTATGTCGCGTTGTGCCCCGATCCTTTCGTCGTTCATGGGGTTGTTGCCTCAACTTGCCGACGGTTTCAACTGGCGGCATATCGTTGATGAACGCATTCCGAGCATGACCTACGTCGCTGTGGCCGATCCGCAAGCTGTGCGAAAGTCGGACATGCAACGCTTTGCATGGCATGAGGATCCGTCAAGTACGACCTTTTCCCCCTATGGCAAGAGCATCGTTGACGATCTTGAAAAGGACGGGATTCTTGACATTCACTGGCAGCCGGAAGCCGATAAATTCACCCAGATGTTCTTTACGGCAAGTGGCATGTCCGTGCTGACAAGGGACGATTTCTTCGGTGCAAGCATTTTGCCAACGCACTTTCGTCGCCATTATTTCCAGATGGGTCTGATCGTTCAAATGCAATATGCAAGTCTGCTTTTGCTGTCGGATAAATTATCGCATGCCCTGTCTGATATGCCAGAGGCCTATCACAAAAGGCGAAAGGCGCATGATCAGGCGCATGCGATCCTCGAAGAAGTATTGCAATTCACCCATCGTTACTGGTTTCCGCAGATTTCAAACCATATGCAACCGAGATTGATGTTTGATAAGTGGCAGCGCAGCCTGGGGGTGCAGCGTCTATACGACACCGTCTTGGCCGAAGCCAAAGAAGCGAGTGACTTCCTTAGCCGGGAGGAGGAAAGGGTCATTGCCCGCAACTCCGACCGCATCAATAAAATTGCTGTGCTTGGCTTTGTTATAGGGGTTGTGACCGGGCTTCTTGGGAGTAACACTTTTAATCAGAATGAATTGGCAGCATCAGGAAACTTCGGCACCTTGGAAGAGTGGGGAAAAATCGCTCTTTTGACGAGTATCGTCGGGTTCGTAGTCGGTGGTGTAATGCTCGCTTTTAATGGGTATCGGGGCCAGTTGAACAGAGACAGGGCGACGACTGCCATTCTTGGTGTGCTAACGGCCGCAAGTGCCTTGTTTGCGCTATTTACGGTTTTCTGAGTGTCTTGAAATGACGAGTCAAATGCCTGATAGCACAGAAAATGCACTTCAATTCCGGTCGCGCCTTGTGTTCTTCCTCGGCGGGCGGGATTTGGAAATGGTTACCATTGCCGATTTGATCCGTGCGCAGTGCGGTTCGGATGGGATTGTTGACAAGGCGCTGGGGTGGGGCGCAAAGGCCAGTGACTACGCATCTGAAATCGCTCAAAGCGTCAAGGACGGCAAAGCACCGGTCCTGATTGAACTGGCGCGTGATATTGATCCACTGCCGGAAAACGCGATCATTGTTGATCACCACAATGAGCATGCCGGTGTAGACAAGCCCACATCGCTTGAACAGGTCTTCGACCTTCTGCACTGTTCCAAATCCGAATGGACCCGCCATTTTGCATTGGTGGCGGCCAATGACCGGGGCTGGGTTCCTGAAATGCGCAAGATCGGCGCCACCGATCAGGAAGTCACCGACATACGCAAGGCAGATCGCAAGGCACAAGGTATTACCGCGGTCCAGGAGCGTCAGGCCGAAGACGCCCTGGCCACACAGGGCATCACGGATCAGACAGAAATTGCCATTGTCGATCTTCCCCATAATCGATTTGCCACGGTGACAGATCGCCTGGCGCAGGATGGTCGTACGCCAAGGATCCTGGCTGTGCGCGGCCCCAAGGAAACCGGGCTATATGGTCCGGGTCCGGTGATAGAAGCCTTTGTCAGAAAACATCCGGATGCCTGGTATGGCGGGGCATTGCCGGACTATGGTTATGCCGGTGTTGCGCAGCAGGTCTCAGATCGTGAGCTTAATCTGCTAAGAGGGTGGCTCAGGTCGTGAATCAGCACAGCCCCCTACCGGATCTGATCGGCCAAAGATTATCAAACCCGCGCTTCGTTGTTGGCTTGGAACAGCTTGCCCAACGCTATTTCCGCCAGACCATTGTTTTGCGGACCCGTTCGTCACATCTGGCACGCGATGAAAAATGCAAGTTCACCATCAAGGATGTCAGCAAACTGCGCGGTGCGTGGGGGAACGCCCTGTTGCGTGGGGCATCTGAAAACGCCCGACAAAACCTGGCTTGTAACTGGCAACCCGAATGCGGGCTATTTGCCCTGTTTCAGTCGCATGGTGAACTCGAAAAAGGCCGGATGTTTCACAAGCCGTATGACATCGGATTTGGTCACGCCCCGCACAATGATGTGCAATTGCGGGTCACATTGCATGGCTTTGCTTGCGATTGGGTGGACGAAGCGGCCGCATCATTGGTCAATGGTCTGCGACACGGTCTGGGAAACCCGCCGGTCCCCTGGCATGTACTTGACCGCGGGATCGAAACCCATGAACAGGTTGCGCCCCTACCTGACGCCAACCGCTATCTGATCGAATTGCAAACGCCATTGGCATTGCGCCAAGGCGGCAGTCTTGATCAGGATGTCAGATCGCTTCTGGTGTCATTCGCGCAGCGCGCCCGCAATCTGGCGCGTTGGCAAGATAGCGAGCTCATTTTTCCGGACCGCTTTCTTGACGAACTCCACGCTGCCCGCATTTCACGCATTCAGGGCGACAAAACCGGCTGGCGGCGTAAATCATATCGACAGGACGGAAATGTTATTCCCGTCGAAGGGGTTACCGGCATAATCGAAGTCGCCAATATCACACCCGCCATTCGCAAACTGCTGAGCTTCGCTCCCGTTTTGCAGATCGGTGCACGGGCTTCGATCGGATTTGGCCGCATTCATATCGTTGCAGTCAAAGACTGAAGCCCAAACGGTCCTCCGAAATCCCAATATCTGTGAAGCTCCGGTTGCCTGTCGAAAGACCGGGAAACATGTTGCCGGGCAACTGCGCTTAGTCGCGGAACTAACGGCATCGAAGTTGGCGTAGCAATCGAATTCGGTAAACATGTTGCCGGGCAACTGCGCTTAGTCGCGGAACAGGGATCCAGACAACAGGTGCCAACTCAATACTTGGTTGCTCTCGCCATTGAGTTTCAATCCGCTTAGTCGCGGAACAGGGATCCAGACAAAGGTGAATTCCAGAACGGCAAACAGCGCGATCGTTTCAATCCGCTTAGTCGCGGAACAGGGATCCAGACCCGCTGAAGCCGCAATTCTCCGTGAGGAGAAAGCGGGTTTCAATCCGCTTAGTCGCGGAACAGGGATCCAGACTCACCCCTTTTTATTATTTTGTCAAGTGGCCTGTTTTTGACCGGTTTTCCACCCCATAGGAAAAATATGAGGTAGCTGATGGTCATAGTTGCATAAAAAATCATCGGGTTTTCAATGTTACTAATATATATCAATATATTATTGTTTTTCCACCGCGAATTGAAACTTATGTGATATTGTCTGCCTCAGTTTACCTCAGAAGCGGGGTGCGGCGATATGTGGGATAAGGCAACAAGTGAAGAGTCTTTGTTACAGGCCTGGGAGCGGGTTGCGGCCAACAAGGGTGCTGCCGGTGTGGATGGTGTCTGTATCGAGGATTTCGGCGCATTGGCCGAGCGCAACATTGCGATTCTGCACAAGGAGTTGACCGCCGGTAAATACCGCCCATTGCCGTTGCGGCGCGTTTTCATTCCCAAGAAGAGTGGCGGCAAGCGTATGTTGGCAATTCCGGTTGTTCGTGACCGGGTTGTACAGGCAGCCGTTGCAAAAACCTTGTCGGATCATCTTGAACCTGATTTCCATCCCGGAAGTTACGGGTACCGTCCGGGCCGCTCAATCTATCAGGCCGCAGACCGGATATCGGCATCCTACCGCGATGGCTATAGCTATGTGGTCGATGCAGATATCGAAGATTTCTTTGATAGCATCCCGCATCAGAAGTTGCGTCGCAAACTGCGTGAGCTTATTGACGACAAACGGTTGTGTGATCTGATTGCGTCGTGGTTGCCCGGTTTTGGCAAGGATGGATTTGGATTGGCGCAAGGCTCGCCCGTGTCGCCGGTTTTGTCGAATTTCTATCTTGATACGCTGGATGACGCGCTTGGTGCGGTCGATGGCGGGTTGCGCCTTGTGCGGTTTGCCGACGATTTTGTCATTCTGGCCAAGTCAGCGCGCAAGGCCGATGCCGCACTCGAGCATACCATTCTCAACGACTTTCAGGTGTACACGAACGGTATCACCTGCGTCGAATGCGCGCAAGGCCGATGCCGCACTCGAGCATACCATTCAGGTCCTGGCAAAACTAGGCTTGCAACTGAACCCGGATAAAACACGGATCGTCACCTTTGCCGAAGGGTTCAGGTTTTTGGGGCATCTGTTTGTCCGTTCCATCGTTTTACCAACCCAGGAGCGCGAAGCTTTCTTTCCGGATTTGGCCGAGGAGATCAATCGCGCGCAAAACCAAACCATCCAAACGGCAGCGGCCGTGCTGCAAGCAAGCGACGATCCGAAGGCAGATGTGCTTTCAGCTGTACTGTCAGATGTGCAGGGCGAAGATCCCGATTGGGGGGATGACCCCGATATTGCGATCAAGCTCAAACGTCTGCGCAGAAAGCTTGCCAAACAGAAAGTCTCAAGGCCGGCGGCAAAGCCAGACGTGCCAGCGCACATGGGAGTGATGGAAAGTGCAAGCCATGGGGCGCAAGACACGCCTGACCACCATCAGGTGGATACGTCATCTGGGCCGGAGCTTGGAAATGTGTCTGGCAACGCGCCAGACAATCCGATGTCCCCCGAACAAACGGCGCGGGCAGAGAGTGCCGGTTACGTTCAGCGCATGCGCGTTCTTTATCTGACGGCGGCGGGGAGTTGTCTTGACGAAGACCGCGGCGCCTTTGCCGTGCGCAAAACCGAACGTGAAGATGATCTTGCCGATTTTCCGGCGCCTGCCAATGCATCTTTGGGGCGCAGGGCCGGGCGGGTCATTGCGAAGCTTCCTGTGCGGTTGGTTGATCGCATCGAAATTCATCCCGGATGCGACTTGACGTTTGATGCGCGCGAACTCGCCATGCGATCAAAGGTGCCGATCAGCTGGATTGATGGTTATGGCCGACCAGGCGGAACGCTGATGCCGCCAGGCATTGGCCACGGGCAGCGCCATTACGCGCAGGCAGAATTGATCTTTGATGCGGTGCGCAGGCTTGAACTGGCGCGCGTGCTGGTCGCCGGGCGGCTTGGTGGGCAATATAACTTGTTAAAACGCTTGGGGCGTCGTCGACCCGATATTGTCTCTGCGATCAATTTCGAGCGGATGCATATAAATCTTCGCAAGGTTCGGGGCGCGCGCGATATTGATCAGCTGATGGGGTTTGAGGGCAATGGCACGCGCATGTATTGGCCGGCCTTTGCCCGACATTTGTTGCATGGCTGGTCGATGCCCGATCGCAATCGACAACCGCCAACAAATCCGGTGAATGCGGTCTTGTCTTATGTTTCAAGCATGCTTTATCGCGATATTCATGCCTTGGTACTGCGTCATGGATTGCATCCTGATTTTGGCGTGCTGCACAGCACGGGCAACGGCAATCAGGCCTGTGTGTCCGATTTGATCGAAGAATTCCGCGCCCCGGTACAAGAAGCACTGACCCTGCATTTGTTTAACAGCAAGCAGCTCAAGCGGTCCGACTTCATCGTTGATCGGGCCTCCTCGGCGGTGCGATTGCTGCCGACGGCGCGGCGTACGGTCATCACCGCGTATGAAGGCTGGCTTGATCGCACAGTTCTAAGTTCCGCATCTGGGCACAAAACCAACTGGCGTGGCTTGATCGAGGATCAGATTTTTCTCTATTGCGCAGTGATCGAGGGGCGCGCCAAGCGCTATGTGCCCTATAAGCCGGATTACTAGCCGCGAGTGCAGACGGCGGTATGCCAAACAGGAATGGAGGCGACAATGGCCGGTAATCGACAACTGACCATTTTCAGCTATGACATACGTGATGACCGGCGCAGGCGGCGCATTGCGCGCCTGCTTGAAGATCAGATGGTGCGCGTGCAATACAGCCTGTTTGAAGCCCCGATGACCCCTGATGAGGTGGACTTGCTGCGCGATGCGGTCGAGGAGGAGCTCGGCGCCGATGATAGCTTGCGGGTCTATATCCTGACTTCAGATTGTGTCCGGCGCAGTTTTCAGGTCGGCGGTGCGCCATTTCCGGCAGAACAGGGTCATTTTCTTTTCTGATGGCTCGGACCGCCCCATGATTCGTTTTCAAATCCACGGTGGAAAATGGATAAAACACAGAAAATGCTATATAATTTCAGAATTTCAGGCTCAAAAATAAAATGGAGGCCTTTAGAATATCGAAAAGTACACCAGCTGGTGGAAAGTGGCATTTTTCCAGAGCCCTTGACAGCAGGTTGAGAATGGGTAAGTCTGAGGTTGTGTTCCGCGACTAAGCGGATTGAAACACGCGCACGGCGCGTTGGTTTCTTCTTCGCGGCGGCTTTCGGTCTGAGGTTGTGTTCCGCGACTAAGCGGATTGAAACCCAGTTTCCCGGCAAATAACCACATCTTCTTGAAGAAGATGTTTGTGTCTGAGGTTGTGTTCCGCGACTAAGCGGATTGAAACAGTACGAATACGTCACCGTATTCCATCTTTTTTTCGTTGTCTGAGGTTGTGTTCCGCGACTAAGCGGATTGAAACGCACGCGTCTTCAAAGTCATACCATTTGGCAATTTGTCTGAGGTTGTGTTCCGCGACTAAGCGGATTGAAACAAAGAGGATGAGATATCCAGGTACACCGTCGCATGTCTGAGGTTGTGTTCCGCGACTAAGCGGATTGAAACCGGATTCAGAACCTTCGGTATGCTGTGCCTTCGGTCTGAGGTTGTGTTCCGCGACTAAGCGGATTGAAACCCAAGAACAAGTTGGACTGGACGTGGACACCGACGTGTCTGAGGTTGTGTTCCGCGACTAAGCGGATTGAAACTGCCAGCCTTTGTCGATGTA
>MDSZ01055915.1_pt1 | contig 16427 bp, 16 predicted proteins | sample 811201 | NCBI WGS metagenome assembly MDSZ01 (sample SAMN05326647, study PRJNA326480) | marine metagenome | isolation source: seawater | place: Indian Ocean: North | collected 2010
GATGAACCTTTACCAGTTAAACCTAAATATAAATAACCATTATGAGATTCCATTGAAGTAGCAGCTAGTGAAGGAAAATTTTTATTTTCAAAAGTTTTAATAAGAGACCATTTATTTTTTTTGTTTAACTTCCATATAGTATTATTTATTCCAACAAATAGTTTTCCATTATGGACTTTTAATACAAAAACTTTATCAAGTTCATTCCATACGCCATCATTATTATCTGCTGTTAGTTGTGTCCATTTTTCTTTATCGTACATATATATGTACGCACCCTCTAATTTATTTCCTTGTAGCCCAACAACTAAATTATTATTCCAAATTGTTAAAGCTTTTGTTCTATCAAATTTTGTCTTATCCCAAGGAACTTCTAGTTCTTTCCAATTAAATATCATATTATCTTTTACTTCTGAAAGCACCTTGTTTGGATTTCTAGTATTTTGGTAGTTTTCTAAATTGCTTACTAAATATTTTCCATAAGATTCTAATTGTGACTCTATTAAACGAAATCTTTTAGTAATATCATAGTACTTATATTTAATTTTAGGATAAAGATAAAGTAAAGGAATAGATAAAAATATGAAGATAGGTAAGAAATACTTTATAAACTTTTTCATTCTTAAATAAACCGCATTTTTTATTTGATATAATATTTTTCAACAATATTTCAAATTATGACTGCTTATTTTTTCATTTTGCTGTTACTTTGGATTGCAAGAAATAGTAAGAGTGTGTGTTGATAAAATGCTACTATTAAATTTTTATGATAAAATTATATAATAAAGGAAATAAACTATCTGGTGAAACAATCTGTAAAATTTATTTCAAAGAATACTTTTTAAGCTTAATACAATTTTTTTCTCAATAGAGTTAGCAAAGCGAGAACTTAGTCCAAAATATGAAATTGATCTATCGGTTTCGTATCCGCCTATTTTTAGAGCTGCTAAATCTGGTATATATCCAACTGGATCCTCCATGTAGCCTACTGTAAAAATATTAGAAGGTTTATCTTTTTTTAATATATTAAGCAAAAGCCTTCTGTAAGATGAGAAGACTTCTCCATTAAAAATAAATATTTTAATACCACCTAAATAAAAATATTTTAAATCTAGGAAAACTTTATTATTATCTTTTAAGGTCAGCTCTATTTTTTTTGATGTTATTTTTTTTATAAAAAATGAGCTTAGTTTTTTTTTTTTTGCTTTTAATAAACTTTTAGCTATTTTTTTACCTAAATATTCAAGGTTTTTTTTACTGGATGATCTATCAAAGGTTTGTTTTATAAATATTTTTTCTAAAAGTGTTAATGGGTTATATTTGATTTTTAGGCTTTTTATTAATTCACAATTTTGATCACCTGCCCAACCCTGAAGAAATAAAGAGCCAATACAACTATCTTTAGATGATAATTTGATTAGATTTTTTTCTATATAATAAGGATAATCACTGCTTATCTTGTTTCCATTATAATTAGTTGCATGTGCAGCAGCATTTATTAGCCAAAAGCAAGTGTTATCTAAAAAGGTAAATTTTATACCCTGGCAGGATGTATCAGATATTACCTTATTGTTTGGTTTGTTAAGACAGTATTTTTTGAAATAGTTAGGAAAAAGCTTCAGTACTAATGGAACAGGTAGTCTTCTATTGATTGCTGGGTAGTCAGAGGTTTGAAATATCTGAGCGGTAACAACTTTTTTTAATTTTACTGCTGACTTTACTGCTATACAACTTTTTTCTAAAACAGTATTAAAAAAGCCATGATTTATTTTAATACCGTCTAAAAAGCTTTCACAAGTTTTGGGAGAGCTGTGTGTGTGGGTGGCAGTTATAATTATATTCTCTTCAGGAATTTTAAATAAAATTTTAATTTTTGCTTTTATTTTATTAGATAAATTTTTACCAATAAATAACAGGTCAATACTCACAAAAAGAATTTTAGATTTTTTCTTGTCTTCTAATAATAGCGCTTTGCAAAATATGCCGTCTAAAGTCTTATTACTAAAACGGCCTCTATCAAAGCCAGTAAGTTCAAGTTTTTTGTTTACAATTATTTCTTCTTTTGCAAATCCAGCAATCATAATAACTTAATAAATTTTATCCTTATAAAAGATTTTATATTAATAGTAATCTAAATAATAATAATAAATTTTACATAAACTTAATACTAGTATATTAATATAATTTTAAAATAAATAACATAATTACTATTTCAGAAAAAGTGGTTGCTAGAAAAAATATAGGCGTTATTGGAGCGGGGTATTGGGGGCTAAACCTAGTTAGAAATTTTAATAAATTAGGAGTATTAAAAGTTGTTGCTGATAAAGACGTAAGAAGAAAAAAAAAAATAGCTGAAATTTGTAATAAATTAAATTTTACAGATGATTATAAGGCAATTTTAAAAGATAATTTAATAGTAGCTGTAGTTATTGCTACTCCGGCAAAAACACATTACAAACTAGTATGTGAAGCTCTTAAAGCCAACAAGCACGTTTTTGTTGAAAAACCTTTGTGTTTAGGCTTTGAAAATGGAAAAAAAATACTCAATTTGTCAAAAAAAATGAGAAAAAAAGTAATGGTGGGTCACTTAATGTTGTATCACGATGCATATGTTAGCATGAAAAAACAAATAAAAAGGGGGCTGATAGGAAAAATTAGGTATATTTATTCTAATAGATTATCTTTAGGTAAACTTAGAAAAGAAGAGGACGTGCTATGGTCTTTTGCTCCACATGATATTTCTATGGTTATTGATTTAATAAAAGAAAAGTTAATCAGTGTTGATGCATTTGGGGGCAGTTATGTTAATAAGAAAGTTAAAGATACCTCGGTAACATTATTAAAGTTTAAAAAAAATATTAAAGCTCACATATTTGTCTCTTGGTTACATCCTTATAAAGATCAGAGAATGGTTGTTATTGGTGATAAAGGGATGCTTGTATTTGCAGATGTTTTAGAAGATGAAAAAAAATTGATGTTTTATAACCATGATGTTCGATGGGAAGGAGCTTATCCTATTATTAGCAAAGCAAAAGGAAGAAAAGTTCCTTTTAATTTTAAAAAAGAACCGCTTAACAATGAATGTAAAGCTTTTATTAATTGGATTACGGATAATAAAAAGCCTCCTTCTGACATAAAAGAAGGAATAAAGGTTTTAGAAGTTTTAGAAAAAGCAAAAAATAAATTAAGGTTATGGTAAATGACTTTTATACATAATACAGCCATTATAGATGATGGTGTAATCATAGGTGAAAATGTTTCTGTATGGCATTTTAGTCATGTTCTTTCAGGAAGTAGAATAGGCAATAATTGTACTTTAGGACAGAATGTGATGATTGGGCCAAAGGTCAAAATAGGAAATGGGTGCAAAGTACAAAATAATGTATCAATTTTTGAAGGAATAGAACTTGGTAATAATGTATTTTGTGGCCCATCTTGTGTATTTACTAATGTCATTAATCCTAGAGCATTTATAAATAGAAAAAGTGAGTTTAAGAGAACTGTAGTTCAGGATGGTGCTACTTTGGGAGCAAATAGCACTATAGTTTGTGGTGTAAATATAGGAAAATTTGCTTTGATAGGTGCTGGTGCTGTAATAACAAAAGACATAGATAATTATGCTTTATGTATTGGTGTTCCTGCTAAAAGGGTGGGATGGGTATCTGAAAGTGGAGTTAAATTAGGTAAAGATTTAATTTGCCCTCTTACGAAAGAAAAATATGTTTTAGAAAATCAAAAGTTAGTTAAAGTTAAATAATCATGAAAAAAATAAAATTTTTGGATTTGCAGAGCCAACAAAAAAAGTTAAATGCATCATTATTTAAAAATTTAAACAATGTTTTAAAAAATACAAATTATATAATGGGACCAGAAGTAAAATCATTGGAAAAAAAATTAGAAGGTTATTCTAAAGCAAAGCATTGTATTACTTGTGCAAATGGGACCGATGCTTTAATATTATCTTTATTATCTTTAAAAATTGGTAAAGGTGATTATGTTGTTTGTCCTAGTTTTACTTTTCCAGCTACAGCTGAAGCAGTTTTAATAACAGGTGCTATTCCAATATTTGTAGATGTTAGTAAATCTACTTATAATATATGTTACAAAAAACTGGAAAATATTTTAGAAAAAAATAAATCTAAAAATAACAGAATTAAAGCTATTATTGCAGTAGATCTATTTGGATTGCCGGCTAATTATATTAAATTAAATAAAATTGCGAAGGAATATAAAGTAACGGTAATTGCGGACGCGGCACAAAGTTTTGGGGCATCATTTAACAAAAAAAGAGTAGGAGCTATAAATGATATAAGTTGTACTTCTTTTTTTCCTGCAAAGCCCTTAGGTTGTTATGGTGATGGAGGGGCTGTTTTTGTAAATAAAAAAAACTTAAAAGACAAGATTGAAAGTCTAAGAGCACATGGAAAATCAAAAGACAAATATACAATTGTTGATATCGGCTTAAACTCAAGACTAGACACTATACAAGCAGCAATTTTATTAGAAAAAATAAAAATATTTGATTGGGAATTAAAAATAAGAAATATTATTGCTGAAGAATATTTAAAAGAGTTAAAAGGTTATTATATATTACCATTTATTCCTAAAGACACTAATTCTGCTTGGGCTCAATTTACATTACAAACAAAAAAAAGAAATAAAGTTTTAAGCTTTTTAAGGGAAAAAAATATACCTACGGCCATATACTATCCTATACCTATGCACAAACAACCGGCATATAAAAACTATAATACTAATAGCATAGATTTAAATAATTCAATTGAGTTATCTAAAACTGTTTTTAGTATTCCTATTCACCCATATCTTGATAGTAGTCAAAAGGAATATATTATTAAAAACTTAAAAGATGCATCAAAATATTAATAGAAAACTGCAAAAGCTTTAAATATAAATATGATAATTTGGATAACAGGAATATCAGGGGCAGGAAAAAGTACTATAGCTAACGAGATAATAAGAACTTATAAAAAGCATTTACCAAATTTAGTTAATATAGATGGTGATATAGTGAGGGAGTTTTTTGACCAAAATCTTAAATATGAAGAAAAAGACAGAATAAAGCAAATCAAAAGAATACAAAAAATTTGTAAGTTTCTAGAACAGCAAGGTTTAATTTTAATTGTTTCTGCATTATATAGTAGCAATCAATTAATGAAATGGAATCGAGAAAATTTTTCAAACTATTATGAAATTTTTTTAGATGTAAGTTTATCTTTAGTAGAGAAAAGAGACCCTAAAAATTTATATAAGAAATATCAAGAGGGAAAGGAAAAAAATGTTGTAGGAAAAGACATTCCTTGGATCCCTCCAAAGAACTACGATTTAAAAATTACAATGAATGAAAATACTAAAGTAAAAGATGTAATTGAAAAAATTATATCAAAATTAAAAATATTTAACCAATTTAGTTGTTAGCATGTATTTAAGAATAAGTTTAGATAGTTATTTAGAATTAGAAAAAATAGCTGAAAAAGTCTTTTATCCTCTTAAAGGTTTTATGACTGAAAAAGACTTTATATCAGTTCTCAAGGAAATGCGGCTTAGTAATGGAAAATTGTTTCCTATTCCAGTTTTATTGCCAATTTCAATTAAAGATAAAGAAGAAGTAGAAGTTAATAAAAAAATATTTTTAAAATATAAAAATAATATTGTAGGAGAGATAATAGTTAAAAGTATTTTTACAATTAATTTTAAAAAATTTATTAAAGAACTATTTGGAACTCAAGATACAAATCATCCTGGTTATAAGAATTTAATTAAAAATGGTAAACATTTTATTGGAGGGCCTGTAAATTTAACTAAGAAGATTAATTATAAATACTCAAACTATTCTCTTTCTCCATCTGTAGTAAAAAAAATATTTAAAAAAAATAAATTAAATACTATAGCTGGTTTTCAAACTAGAAATGTTCCGCATAAAGCGCATGAATATATTTTAACTTCTGCTCTGAAAGAAGTTGATGGGCTTTTTATACATCCTTTAATTGGAAAAAAAAAAAAGGAGATTTTCTTCCGCAGGCTATTATCAATACCTATGATTATTTAATAAAAACTTATTTTCCAAAAGGAAAAGTGCTATTAGGTGCTCTAACTACTTCTATGAGATATGCTGGACCAAGAGAAGCTCTGTTTCATGCAATTATCAGAAGAAATTTTGGATGTACACATTTTTTAGTGGGAAGAGATCATGCTGGGGTAGGAAATTATTATAATGAGTATGAGGCACAAGATTTATGCTTAAAATATGAAAATGAACTTGGTATAAAAATTATTAAAGTAAGGGGGCCTTTTTATTGTAAATTTTGTAGAAAAATAACTACAGATAACATCTGTAAAAGACTTAAATATAAAGTTGAAGTAAGTGGTACTAAAATAAGATATGCTTTAGTTAATAATAAGAAGATTAGTACTAGATTTATGAGACCAGATATTGTTAGAATAATAAAGAAAAACGATATTTTTATATAATAGCAAAATATGAAAAAAACTAAAATAATTGCAACCATAGGGCCAATAACTGCAAACGGAGTTATGCTAAAGAAAATGTATAATGCTGGTATGTCTGTGGCAAGATTAAATGGTTCTCATAATTCATTAGAATGGCATTCCAAAACTATCAGGTTAATTAAAAAAACTATACCAGATTGTCCTATACTATTGGATATTCCAGGAAAAAAAATAAGAACTATACAATTAGATATTGAGCCAGTTTTTAAAAGAAATGATATACTGATTATTACTACACAAAAAGGTTTTAAAGGCGATAAGAAAATATCAATTACTAATAACCAATTACATAAATTTTTAAGAAAAGGAAATACTGTTTATGCAGATGACGGTACCTTAAAGTTTTCAGTTATTAAAGTTGTCAATCAGGATATTTATATTAAGGCAGAAAATGCAGGGCAATTAAAGAGTTCTAAAGGGATCAATGTACCATTCGTTGATCTTGGTGGTAAATTAATAACATCACGTGATAAAAAAATGATACAATTTGCAATAGAAGAAGAGGTAGATTTTATTGGAGTAAGTTTTGTTGAGTCTGCAAAGCATATTCATTTAATAAGAAAATTAATAGCAAATGAAATACCCAAAATTGTAGCTAAGGTAGAAAATCAAAAAGGTATAGATAATCTTACTGATATTATTAATGCTACTGATGTTATTATGATAGATAGAGGAGACTTATCAACAGAAACAAATATAGAAACTTTATGTATAAATCAAAAGAAAATAATTGAGCAGTCAAATAGACTATCTAAACCTGTAATAGTTGCTACTGAAATGTTAGATAATATGATAAGTAGTCCTCATCCTACAAAAGCAGAGGTTTTGGATATATCAAATTCGGTTCTAGATGGAGCAACAGCTACTATGCTATCTGGTGAAACAGCTGTAGGTAAATATCCTATAGATTCTATTAAAATCATGTCTAAAATTTCTAATGTAACGATAAACAATCAATTCACAAAAAATAAGGATAAAAAAAAATCTACTTCTGAGACTATGGGTATGGCTAATGCTGTAAAATACCTAAGTATGTCTTTACCAATTACAAAAATTATTGCTATTACAGTTTCCGGTTATGCAGCAAGGGTAATATCAAGTCAAATGCTATCTCAACCTATCATTGCAGTAAGCAACAATAAAAATGTTGCAAGAACCTTCAATATTTTTAAAGGGACCACAGGGGTTTTCTTGAAAACAGAGTTTCATAAAAATAGTTTAAAGCATATACCAATATGTCTTAATTATTTATGGAAAAATAAGTATGTTTTAGATCAGGATTTAGTTCTCTTAATTGCTTTAGGGTATCCTGGAAGAGGTAGAAGAATGAATACAATACAAACACTTCATGTAAAAGACCTTATTAAAAATTTTTCTTGGCGATAATTTGATAAAAGATTATATCTTCACAATTACAAATGGTAGAAGCGGTCAAGCTACTCTTCATAAGTATTTAAAATTATATTCTATACAGTGTTTAAGTGCTTTTGAAGAACCAAATATAAACTTTATATTACCAAAGCCATTTAATAATATAGAAAAAAAATTTAGAAGAAAGTATATAGAAACAGATGAACTTTTGGGACGAGGCAAGATAATAACTGCTTATCAAAATAAAAATTTTAAATATATTGAAAGAATAGCAAGTATTAGACTAAGGAAAATTAGTAAATATGCTAAAAAAGAAAATGATAAAATCTATTTTGATATAAGTAAATTTTATGTAAGGGGTTTATATGAAGGCTTTAATTCATTATTAAATAGTTTTAAATTAGTTTTTCTTGTTAGAGATCCTTTATTAAACATGAAAAGTTACATTAATAGAAATAAAAATTTTCTTTTAGATAATTCCTCTCCTTGCTCTAGAAGTAATATTTTTATACTAAATGAAAATATTACAAAAGAAGAGTTATATTTATGGTCATGGTGTGAGACTTTTCTTAGGTACAATATAATTTCTAAAAGTAAAAAGGTAAGTAAGTCGGTAGTAATTAATACTGATGATTTGGATAAACCTAACTTAGTAAAACGTGCTTTTGATAAACTAGAGATTAAATATAAGCCTTTTAAAAAGTTAAAAAAAGTTAATACAAATGAGCAAGTAGGTAATTTAAAGACCCATATTGATAGAAAAGATATAAAGATATTGAAAGCATTTATTAGAAAAGTACCTAAAGACTATAAGAGTTTGACTAAAGCCTTAAATAACTCACTTAATCTACATGAAAAAAAAATATAAATTACTGAAAGTTTATGAAAACAAATAAAATTAAAAAATTTATTTTTGTACCTGGTAAAATTAAGCAATGGAAAAAATTTAATTATAACAGTTTTACCTTATGGATATCGGGAATAAATAAAAAAGCTAAGTTTGAAAAGATAAAATATTATTTAAATGAAGAAGAAAAAAAAATTAACAAAAATAAGATAATTAAAATACTTGGAGATCAATTTGGTATTATTATTTTTCATGATAATTGGGTCTTTTCAGCTACAGACCCAATAAGAAGTTTTCCTATATTCTGGAAGGCTGATAAAAATATAATTTTTTTTAGCCCTCAAGCTAATTTATTGAAAACCAAGTATGAGATAATAAATAATGAACAGCTTAAAGCATATAGGATGTCAGGATATACTACAAATGACCAAACACTATGGAAAAATATATATAACCTAAAAAGTGGAACCTATTTGGTTTTAAAAAAAAACTCTCAACTTATTACTAAACAATATTTTTTATATCAGCCATGGAAAATAATAAATAAAAACGTTTCTGAATACAAAATAAAATTAGAAAAAGAAATCAATAAATTGCTTACAGGTATGATACAAGAAGCAAATGGAAGAAGAATAATAGTACCTCTTTCAGCTGGATTAGACTCCAGACTTATAGTATCAGGTTTAAAAAAATATAATTATAAAAATGTAAGGTGTTTTTCATATGGATTAAAAAATAATTTTGAGAGCTTTGTAGCAAAAAAAGTAGCAAAAAAACTTGGTTATGAATGGAAGTTTGTTGAAATTAATTACAAAGAGGCTAGAAGGTTTTATACTTCTAGTAAATTTAATAAATTTTTACATAATGCGAATGATGGTATAAATGTACCTGTTACACATAGTTTATATGCTATTGATGAACTTATAAGTATAAAATACATAAATAAAAATGACATTATAGTAAATGGCAACTCTGGAGACTTTATAACTGGTGGTCATATACCTAAAAATTTAAATTATTCTAAAAAACCATCTGACAAATTAAAGGTTTTATTTAATAGAATTTTTGAGCCTCACTTTATAAAACATTATTCATTGTGGCAAGCCTTGATAAGTGAGCAAAATAGAAATAATGTTTATAATATTTTATACCTACAACTAAAAAATAGTATTAAAATAAAAGTTAAACTTACTGAATATAGTATCCTAGAATTATTAGAATATGAAAATAGACAAGTGAAACATGTAATAAATGGTCAGAGGATATATGATTATTATAAGTTAGACTGGTTATTACCTTTATGGAATAAGTCATTTATAAAATTTTGGCAAAATGTACCTTTAAAATATAAGTTGGACCAAATGTTGTATAAAAAAGTATTATATGATTTAAATTATGGAGGAGTTTGGGGAGATGAATTTAATGTGAAACCTTATATAAGTCCAAGCTGGATAAGAGTATTTAGGTTTTTTATAAAAGGTTTATTTATTTTTAGCGGGGCAAGTGAATGGCATAAGTTTGAAAGAAAATATATTGAATACTGGACTGACATAGTATGCGCTTCGTTTATTAATTCTTATCTCAAAACTATAAAAAATAAGCATGGCTTTAGAAATATCTTGTCTTGGTTGGCATTAAAGGCAGAAAAAATTAATTTAGGAGAGACCTGGCAATAAAGTATTATTTAATATTACAAATATCTTTCTTTATAATTTGATCAGAATTATGAGACAAGATTATTATTTTAATGATTGTCATATTGCATGAAAAATACACACACTTAAAAAATTATCTTAGTAAAGATAAAAATAAGAATATATCAAAACATTTTTTCTTTAGGAATGGCTAAAACACCCTTTTTTTTTCCAATATATACGAAATAATCCAGTTTTTCTAAATATTGTTTGCATATATCACAAATAAATTCATTATTTCTCTGATACCATCCAGCTAGTCTTATTCTAGGTCTAAGGCTGGATATAGTTCTTGTTGCACCATTTAAGGCCTCCACTTCAGCTCCATTTAAGGTAAGAGAAATCATATCAATTTTTTTTAAATTTCTATCTTCTATAAGACTATCAATGCGGAGACAATTAACAACTTCCTCATTAATTTTATTAGAGTTAGTATTTTTAATAATATTTCTAATCAGTGAATTTGATTGCACACCTCCTGTAGTTAAACTCATTTTAACTGAGTCATTTGACCATATTGCGCCTTTAATAATTTCTACATTAGTAATACTATTAGACTCAATATTTTTTTTTAAAATGTCGAAGCAATCTTTACTGGCTTCAATGGCAATTATCTTACCCTTTTTAAGTATTTTTGACAAAGCAATGGCTCCAAAACCAAGAAATGAACCACAATCCAATATCACATCATTGTCCTTTGGAGTAAAAATTTTGAGCAGTTTATTTTTAAGTTTTACATCTGTGATATGTTCTATCGTATCTCTATGTTGGCCATGAAAACCCTCCATGTATTCTATGTCTTTATTTGGGTTTTCTACAATTTGAGGGTTTAAGTCTGGCCTTAGATGCGGAAATTTATATCTACATACTATATCCGTAATTAGTCTAAAATATTTTTTATCTACTATTTTAAATATTGGATCATCCTGAAGCATTAATATTAATTTTTCTTCTCTACTAGTGTTTACAAATCCGTGAAGTTTTAAACCTTTATTATCTTGTCCCATTAATAATCCATTTTCTTCTGTAAAAGAGAACTCTTTAGCACATATATTTACCCAATAGGATAATACATGAACCAAATCAGGCCATCTATTTTTAAGAAAGGGAAAATAACTTTTTATTTGAAACTTTAGAACATCAAGTTGCATGATGAAGAAACATCCATTTTATAATAATTTATATGTTAACATTTAATAATATTAAGAATTTTTTTAAACTATACTTTATAACATATATATTTTAAATTCCAATACAAATGACCGCATAATTAAATATATTAATATTAATCGACAATCCTAGTTTTTAAAAACTAGTAAACTAGAACACAAAAATATTGACTTTAATAATTATTGTATTTAGTAATGTATGTTCTACTATATATTTAATTTAAGATATATTTTTTTGAATCTATTTATATTATACAATTATGAGTGTTAATTATTTTAAAAAAACTTCATCTTATACTGCAGAAAACTATTCAGCAATTTATATTAGAAAAAGTTTAAGAGCACTTTTCTTTTTAATTAATATTTTCAATATTGGTATCATTAAAAAAATGAAATATATTTTAAAAAGTCCTAGTAAATATTTCATTCGTAAATACGCTTATTTTTATCAGCTATATAATAATAACCATAAGTCAATAGAGCTAGACTTTAATGGCTTTGCTGACTTTGATATACATAATATTCCATTGGGCACACAAATATTAAATAAATATAGGGATATATACAAAAATACACCTGATAATAAAACTCAATATATTTTAGATGAAGAAGATTTATTAAAAGATAAAAAGTTAATTGATTTTGCAACAAGTGAACAAATTTTAATGCCAATTGCCAAATATTTGGGTACTGCCCCTGTTCTTCATGGTGTTAGTATGTGGAGATCAAAGTTAAAAGATAAACATGCTGTTAATGTAGGAGATTTTGATGGAGCTCCTTTTTTTCATATGGACGCACTAGACACTAAATGTATAAGACTTTTCATTTACTTATCTGATGTAAATGATGACACAGGTCCTTTAGTTTACATACCTAAAAAATTGAGTAAAAAATTAGCTATAGAGTCAGGATATATAGGGGGCTCTATGCCAGATAAGAAAGTTTTTAAGCACATTAGACCTGAGGATGTGATTATAAAAACAGGAAAATCAGGAACAATGTATACAGTTGACAGTACTAATTGTTTTCACTTAGGAAGCAGAACTCTTAAGAATGAAAGAGCAATACTTCATTTCAGCTATGCTAGTTATCATAATAGAGACGAATTAGATAAACTTTTAAGAGGTTTAAAAAACAGGCATAGGGATAATAGCCTTTCATCTTTAAGTAAATATCATATTAGCAGTCCTAATTAGTTCTATACAATAATTTATAAAAAATTATAAAGGTTCTAATAATTTTTTATAGAATTGTATAAAAATTGATATGGTTTGTACTATGCTGCTTTAAAGTAAAAATATTAGAAAGAGCTTGGACGTATCTATCAAATAAATTATCATAAAAATAAAATAAAGGAGATAATGAAATAAAAGAGCAATTGATAGTAAAAAGAGACGTTAAGAAAAATTTCTGTTAAATTATATTTATAGGTCAAAAGGTTTTTTGAAAGTTTTGCCTTTAAAATAAGAATTTCACATATTATTGCTAATAAATTTTTAATTTGATTACATAAAATAAATGATAATTCGTAAAGCTAAACAATCTGATTGCAAGGATATTTTTAAATGGAGAAATGATCATATAACTAGAGAAATGTCTTTTAACAAAAATATCATCACTTACAAAGTACATAGGAAGTGGTTTTTTGAAGCTTTGCAGGATTTTAATAAAGTATTTTATATAGGTGAATTAGATAATTACAAAATTGGAGTATGTAGGTTTGATTATATTAATTTAAAGTTAGCATCTGAGGTTTCAATAAACATGAACCCTGATGCAAGAGGTAAAGGACTGAGTAAATTTTTTTTAAAATCATCAATAGTTAAATACTTAAGAAATAATAAAAATGATATTATAGCAAATGTAAGAAATGAAAATTTGCCTAGTATTAAAATATTTATGTATTCAGGTTTTAAAATTATTGAAGAAAAAAATAATAGAATTTATTTTAAAAAGCACATAAATAGTATTGATTTGAAAAAATCATAAAAAGTTTTTTTATAGAAATATGAAATAGAAAAGATAATCCTCAGTTTTATGGAGATGACCTTTTATTCAAAATCCTCGTAGCTTTAGTTAATAGTTACTTTATCAATCACTTTTTATTAAATTAAAAATCAGATTTTTTAAGTTGCTAGTTTAAATTGTTAAGATTTAATAGTATTATATAGAAATATTTAGATATTCAAATTATAGGCTAATTAGTTTTGAAAATTAATAATAAGGAAAAGTTACTAGCATTTATACCTGCCAGAGGAGGCTCTAAAAGATTTCCTAAAAAAAATATTGCAAAATTTTTAAAATATCCCGTTATTCATTATCCTATCAAAGAGGCATTAGGCTCAAAGATATTTTCCGATGTCATTGTAAGTTCAGATGACAATGAGATTATCAAGGTTGCAAAACAATTCGGAGCATCTACAGTAGAAAGAAGTAAAAAAAACTCTAGTGATAGTGCTCATGAGTTGGAAGCTTGCAGAGAATATTTAACAATATTAAAAAAAAATAAAATAAAATTACCAACTTTTTTTTGTTTGATATATCCTACTGCTGTTTTGATTAAATCAAAAGATTTTAAAAAATCATTCAAGTTAATTAAAAGCAGAAATGACGTAGATGTTGTCATGGCGGTATCAATTTTTAATTATCATCCTTATAAAGCATTAGCCTTAAATAAAAAAGGTTTTTTAGCTCCTATTTTTAAAAAAGAATATAAAAAAAGATCTCAAACTTATAATGATATGTATGCTAGTAATGGAACTTTTATTTGGCATAGAACTAAAAGTTTCCTTGATAAAAAGTATTTAGGTCACTATGCTAAAAATTTGATCGCATATGAAATAAATAGTAAAATTCCAATGGATATTGATTATAAAAAAGATTTGGATAATTTGAATGCTTTTTTTAGGTCTAGCAAGAATGAAAAGTGATACCGAAAAAGAAAATTTATGTTACATCAATTCTGATTTAGAATTAACTTACTATTGTCTAAAGTATTATAAATATAATGATTTATTTATTGAAGACTTTATGAGGTTTCTGATAAAAAATATTAAAAAATTTTGAAAGGTTATGATGCAAAATGGTTTCATCTCTTAAAAATAAAAGTATACTAGTAACCGGAGGCACAGGATCATTCGGTGAAAGGTGTATTGGATTTTTATTTAAAAAATATAAACCAAAAAAAATTGTAGTTTTTAGTAGAGATGAATTAAAACAATATGAATTATCAAAAAAATACGGTGAAACAGAATATCCTATAAGGTATTTTATTGGAGATATTAGAGATAAAAGTAGACTATACAGAGCTTGTTCAAATATAGATTTTATAGTGCATGCAGCAGCTATGAAAAGAGTTACAGCTGCTGAATATAATCCAAATGAGTGCATAGAAACTAATGTGATAGGAGCACAGAATCTGATAGATGCAGCTATTGATAATAATGTAAAAAAAGTTATAGCTTTATCTACAGATAAGGCGGCTAATCCTGTAAATTTATATGGAGCAACAAAATTATGTTCAGATAAATTATTTGTATCAGCTAATAATTTAGTTGGGGAAAAACATACTAGGTTTTCAGTTGTTAGATATGGAAATGTTATTTCTTCGAGAGGGAGCGTTATTCCTTTTTTCAAAGAATTAATTAAAAATGGAGTTAAAAAGCTTCCTGTTACTGACAAAAATATGACTAGATTTGTTATTACACTAGAACAAGGTGTGAATTTTGTTATCCAAGAATTATTAAATTTTGCTGGAGGTGAAATATTTGTTCCTAAATTACCAAGTATTAAAATAACAGATCTTGTTGAAGCAATGTTTAAAAAAAATCAATATGACATAATAGGCATCAGACCAGGAGAGAAACTACATGAGGTAATGATTCCTAAAGAGGAGGCAAGAAACTGTATAGATATAGGTAATAAATATATCATAGTTCCTAGGTTATCTTGGTGGAATAGAAAAAATCTAGATCAAAAAATTAGAAAACTTGGAAAAACAGTTCCTGTTGATTTTGAATATGTTAGTAACAGAAATAAAGACTGGCTATCAGTCAATCAGTTAAAAAAAATAGTTTATCAAAATGATTAAGTTTCCGTATTCAAGACCAGATGTTACTCATAATGACATTAATTTAGTAAAAAATTCTTTAAAAAGTCAATTTTTAACTGGGGGTAATATAATAAAGGCTTTTGAAAAAAAAATATCAAAAAAGTTTAATGTCAAAAATTCTATAGTATGTAATTCAGGAACTGCAGCATTACATTTAATTTATTCTTCTTTAGGTTTGAAAAAAGGTGATGTGGTTTTAACCTCACCTTTAACTTTTGTTGCAACTGCAAATGCTGCATTGATGTGTGGAGCAAAAGTTATATTCGCTGATGTAGATCCTTATACTGGAATGTTAACACCAGAGAGTATTGATAAAAGATTGAAAAACAAAAAGTATAATGTAAAGATAATTACAGTTGTTCATTTGGGAGGAAGGTTATGTGATCTAGAGGGTATAGCTAAAATAGCAAAAAAATATAACTGTAAAGTTGTTGAAGATGCCTGTCACGCTCCTGGTGGAAAATTTTCAAATACTAAGGGTAAAGTTTTTGAAATAGGTTCGTGTAAATATAGTATTGCCTCATCTTTTAGTTTTCATGCTATTAAGCATGTTACTATGGCTGAAGGAGGCTGTGTTACAACAAATAATAAAATAATAGCTGAGAAAATAAGGTTAAAACTTAGTCATGGTATAATTAGAGAACGAAAAAGTAAAAAGTTTTTAGATCCTTGGTTTTATCAAATAAATGAATTGGGTTATAATTACA
>MDSZ01006163.1_pt1 | contig 16423 bp, 14 predicted proteins | sample 811201 | NCBI WGS metagenome assembly MDSZ01 (sample SAMN05326647, study PRJNA326480) | marine metagenome | isolation source: seawater | place: Indian Ocean: North | collected 2010
AATTCCATCTGAACCAGCTTCCAAGTATGCCCTACATCTTTTAAGAGCATCATCCATTCCTTGATCCAGAATTAAGCTTTCGCAGCGAGAAATTATCATAAAATCTTCACTAACCTGTGCGTTTTTGCCAACTCTTATTTTATTGCAGAAATCTTCTATTGAATCTTGCTGCTGAGGGACTTCGGTTCCAAATAATGAATTCTTTTTTAAGCCTACTTTATCTTCAATTACAACGGCTGAGACCCCTAATCTTTCCAAATTTTTAACAGTGTATGAAAAATGTTCTGGCTTACCACCAGTATCACTATCATAAATCATTGGTTTTGTAGTCACGTTAAAAATCTGATCAACTGAATTGGCCCTACTACTTGGGTCTACAGCTTCAATATCAGGCATCCCCTTTGCAGTTGAGTCAGTTAAACTGCTTGACCAAACTCCATCAAAACTATGAGTGCCATGGTCATCGCTAATCTCTATGTCTTCTGCTATTAGACTTGAAAGTCCATTATGTGTCTCTAATATTCTTATGAGAGGCTTAGAATTAAGTAATCTCCTAAGTTGCGATCTTCTTCGATCAGGAGTAGTACCCAAATCTTTGTGAGCATTAATTATTTGAGTAGAGGATATACCTGGAGTATATGGAACTTCTATAAGTTCACCTCCCCATAATGTTAGTGTATCGATAACCTGTGCTCTTATTTTTGATTGCACTCCTTTTTTCCAATCATCTCCATGCACAACAATATCAGGTTTAATTTTTTTTAAATTTGGTCTATAGTCCAAAGTTTCCTGAGGAACAACTTTATAAACCTGTTTCATATTCTCAATAACATTTTTCCTTTGCTCATAGGTCAAGAAAGGAAGTCTTTTATAAGACGCAATAGCTTTATCAGTAAGAAGACCTACAATGACTTGACCATACTTTGAAGCTTCTTTAAGGATATTTATATGACCGGGGTGCATAATATCAGCACTTATTCCAATGTATACAATTTTTTCAGTCATTAATCTTTACTAGTATTTACTAATTTAAAAAATATATATCATCTTTAGCTTTACTTGAATTAATCTAGTACAGTAATTTAATTGATATACGTCTGCAAAGATAATATTTGCTAAAAAATCAATTTTTCAATTTTAGATATTTGTTCTTTAGGGTCTTTGCCACAATATAATTTTCGCCTTAATAAATATTCAAGGCCTAGATGGTTTGGTGCTCCCTTTAAAGAAAGCATATCCCTGTGGAAATCATAGTCAATCTTTTCATTTTTCCAGTCGCCATAAGTTTCTGATAAGTAAAGATCACTATTATCCGGACCTTTGATAAGAATGCCATATATTTTGTAATTAGATAATTCAAAAAGAGTATTCTCCCATAAGATACTAGAAGTTCCATGGAATATAGAATTTCCTATTACGTAATGGAAGTATAAGTCTATATTTATGCCATTTTTATGAATAATTCTGGCAAAATTTGGCCTTTTAAAATAATTATTTTTATTCAAAAAATATTTCTGGTATTCAATTTTTGAAATTTTAAAAATATGATTTTTTTTCAAAATATCTTTTACTCTTTCAAAAGATTCTTCATTGCTTATCAAGCCAATATCAATATCTAAATCATGGGCAAGAAATGACTTTTCTCTAATGAAACCTAAAAAAGTTCCTGATATTGGAAACCATTCGATTTTGTTTCTCTTGAAAAGATGATTTAAATCAAATAAAACTTTTTGAGCATTTTTTGAGCTGATACCAGAATTTTTTTTAGAAAATTTATTTTTATTGATTTTTAAAATTTGATGTTTTTGAATATTTTTTTTATTTAAAATTTTCTTTACTTTAAAATATTGGTCCTTAAATTTTTCAAACAAGATTTCATTAGGTTTGTTATCAAATATAAAATTAATCTCGTAAGCAAGTATTTTTAATAAGTCTAATTCTACATATATATTCTCAACATGAGTATTTATTGATTTCATAAAAAAACTTTTTATAACAAAAAGTTCTTTAAAATCCAAGCCATTACAGAAATCAAACATAAAATCATTTGATTCTTTAATTATTAGAGATTTTCTTTTTAAAATCCAAAATAATCGTCTTGATTCACTTTTAAGATCATTTCTTAATAAAACTCTCTTAAAAAAAAGGAAACTTAATTTATAATCAAAAGAAATAGTTATACAAACTAAAAAATAAAAAAAACCAATAAAAAATCTAAAAAATACTGGATATTGCAGATTAAGCAAAGTATGTAAAAAACCAATTTTGGATAATGAGTTCATAATTAAATTTAAAATTTCAAAGTTTGAAAAATTAAAAAATATTTTTTAAAAATTCTGCTTTATTTTTTCTTCTACTCGAGAGTATCTCTTTAGTATTAAATTTTTAAAAACCACTAATTGAAAACCATAAATTTCTTTTGCAATAACTGATAGTAAAAGAAAAAACCAAAAAATAAAAATCACAAGTATTGGGACACCCAATAATTCTAAGATCAATAGAATTGTGACAAAAAATAAGTAACTAACATGCCTAAAAAATTGCTTCCCAAATCGCAACATTTTTCTTTTTATTCTTTTTTTTAAACTAATTTCTTTTGGAGTTACTAAATATTCATCTTCAAGAATTTGCAAATCATCATTTTCATCTTTAAGTTTACTATTCTTAGAATATTTACTTAAGTCATATTGAGAATATTCTTTTTTAGTAATTAATTGTTGAACAATTGATGTTAATAGCCTATTAACTGGATTAAAAGTACAAAGACTCGCTATAAATGAAATTAATAATATGAAAAATTGATACCCAATAAAATATTGAGAATAATACATACTTACAGCCATAAAAATAGATGGCATAGTTATTGCGTGGGCAAATTTATCCAAGAATAATCCCTCTAAACTACTCATTTTTTTTGCTCTTGCTATTTCTCCATCAGAGCAATCCAATAAATAGGCCAAATGTAAAAAAATTATTCCTAAAATAAAAACTTCTTGTTTAGGAAAAAGTGCTATTACTAAACAAGCAGATAATCCAATAATTATTTGTAAAAAAGTTACAAAATTAGGAGTTATTTTAGTTTTGTAGAGTAACCAACTAAGTCTTAAAGAAAAGGGTCTGTAGTATCTACTTAAAAATGGATCTAATAATAACTTTTCCTTAGGAAATACATCTGAAGAAAACTCTAAGAATTTTTTATAGTTTTTCCCACTACTCATCTTTTTTTCAATTTAAACTAAAAATATAATCTTATAAATCTATCATGATTAATAGTTTCTTTGAATTTTTTTTTAAATAAAGATAAATTTAAGAGAAATATTTAAATTTGATTGAATATATAATCTAATTTATAAATTTGATTTAGTAAAATTATCAACTCTTTATAGATTAATAGTAAAATAATTTTATGATGTGGGTATCTTTAAAAAACTCTAAAATATTTTTTTATTAATGAGAGGAAGTAATTTTTATCAAGATATATATTCTTTTCTAAAGCTCTATAAAAAAAAGAGAGTTCATAAATTTTTAATTCCAGTTGTACTTGGGGTAATCTATAAACTTATATCCATTGCACTATTTATAATTCCTATCCAAGCAATAAAATCGGTATCCGAAAAAAAATTTTCATCAATTATAAGTAATATTTTCGAATTTTTTAGATTAGCTACACCCCCAGACGAATATGTTTATATGTTTTTCTTAGTATTTATTATTGCCTCTTTATTGATGCTTATTTACATTAATAAACTTAAAAAGTTATATTTAATCAAAATAAAAAAAGAATTTAATAATTTTAATAAAAAATCTCATCAAAACACTCCAAAATATGAAATTAGCAATAAAAAAGAAATTAATAAAAATATAGACAATTTTATTCAAAACTCTGAAAATATTTTTTTCTGTTTAGCTTTATTTACATTTATCTTTTTTTACGATTATCAAATTTCATTGATTCTTATATTAGGTTCATTCATATATATCTTAATTACAAATATAACCTATATTGATTTCGATAAAGGTGATAGAAAAAAAACTCAACCTAATTATTCATTTCAAAAAATATTTTTAATTTTCTTTAGAAATTTAAATATTGATTCAAAAATAATTAAACCTTTAACAAGCACCATAATAATGATTATAATCATGACACTATTGTATTTAAGAACTAATTCTTCTATCTCGATTATATTTATTTTTCTAATAAGAGTATTTCAAAATAATATGCTTAATAGTCTGAAAAAATTTATTAAGAATGATCAATTACCTTTTTAGATTATCCCTTGAGCAAAAACTTTTTACCATATAAAATCCAGACAAAACTTTTTTTATTTCTTTTTGATGCAGATGTTTTTTAATTAATGGGAAAAATTTTTATATTTTGATTAATTATTTGTCTTTATATTTAAATACATTTTTCATATTTACTGCTTTTTCTTTCTTTGATTCTATTTATAAAACAAAATATTACTTGTGAAAATATTTAGAAGCTTCTTTTATACTAAAATCTAACTATAAAAATATTAAATATTCAGTGAATAAAATAAAAAATATATGTTGTATAGGTGCCGGTTACGTTGGAGGACCAACTATGGCAGTAATGGCTAAAAACTGTAAGGATGTAGTTTTTAATGTGGTTGATGTAAACCAAGAGCGAATTGACAGTTGGAACCATAAAAACTTATCTAAATTGCCAATTTTCGAACCAGGCCTTGAGGATATTATTCAAAATACAAGAAATATAAATTTATTTTTTTCAACAAATATAAATGAGTGCATATCTAAAGCAGATATGATATTTATTTCGGTAAATACTCCAACAAAAATTTCGGGGCTTGGAGCAGGTAAAGCTAGTGATCTTAAATGGGTAGAGTCTTGCGCAAGACAAGTGGCTTCCCATTCTAAAAGTCATACGATAGTTGTTGAAAAAAGTACATTGCCTGTAAGAACAGCAGAAGTGATTAAAAAAATATTAAATGCTGCCAAAATTAAAAGTAAAAACAATATAAGTTTTGATGTTTTATCAAATCCTGAATTTCTAGCAGAAGGTACGGCCATAAATGATTTAGAAAATCCTGATAGAGTACTCATCGGAGGAGAAAATGAAAAAGCAATAAAGTCTTTAATTGAAATTTATAAAACTTGGGTTCCAGAAAATAAAATAATTTGTACAAATATTTGGAGTAGTGAACTAGCAAAATTAACTTCTAATGCATTTCTTGCACAACGCATAAGCTCAATTAATTCAATTGGAGCATTATGTGAAGCTACTGGAGCAGACGTTAGAGAAGTTGCAAGGGCAATTGGGACAGATAGCAGAATAGGCTCAAAATTTCTTGATGCAGGTCCAGGTTTTGGGGGCAGTTGTTTCAAGAAAGATATACTAAATTTGGTTTACCTAGCTGAATATTATGGACTAAATGAAGTAGCAAATTTTTGGGAGGGAGTAGTCAAACTAAATAATTGGCATCAACATAGAATTTCGCAACTAGTATCTAGAAAACTATTTGGAACTGTATCAGGTAAAAAAATATGCATTTTGGGTTTCTCTTTTAAGGCTAATACAAACGATACTAGGGAATCAGCAGCTATTAGTATATGTAAGGATTTAATTGAAGAAGGAGCATATTTACAAATACATGATCCAAAAGTAAATGAATCTCAAATAGCGAGCGATCTTGGAATAGATGCTTCAAAAGATTTAACTCAAATCAAAAAAAATAATGCGCATTATTCAAAAGGTAATTGGTGTAAAGCAGAGGATATTTATAAGGCTTGTCGAGGTGTAGATGCTATCATTGTATTAACTGAATGGGGTGAATATTCAAAAATTAGTTGGGAATTAATATCCAAAGAAGTAAGATTTCCAGCATGGGTTTTTGATGCAAGATCAATATTAAATTCTAATGAAGTTGTTGAAGCAGGTTTAAATTTATGGAAAATCGGTTACGGATTTAATAATCAAGTTTAATAATACTAATAAGAAAATCCTTTAGGATTTTGCAATTGCCAATTATATCCGTCTCTACAAATATCATCTATGCTTCTATGAGGTATCCAATTAAGTATTGACTTTGCTAAAGAATTATCTGCAACTACAAAAGAATTATCTCCTAATCTTCTTTCTTCAAAAATAAAAGGTATTTTTATTTTATTAACCTTCTCAAAAGTTCTAATTAATTCTAAAACACTTGTTCCTTTACCAGTTCCAAGATTTAAAGTTAAAAACTGTGGATTTTCTTTAACTAAATAATTTAACGCTAATAAATGTCCCTCTGCAACATCCATTACATGAATGTAATCCCTTATACAGGTACCATCTTTAGTCGGCCAGTCTGATCCAAAGATTTTTATTGAATGTAGTTTTCCAACAGCCACTCTATTAATTCGTGGATATAAATTATCTGGCCTACCTAAGGGATCTTCTCCTATTAGACCAGATTCATGGGCTCCAGCCGGATTGAAGTATCTTAAACAAGCAATTCGCCATTCATTTGGAGAACTCTTGTATGTATTTCCTAATAACTTCTCAATAGTTAATTTTGTATCCCCATATGGATTAACAGGAGCACAAACATCATTTTCATTAAGTGCAGTTTTTGCCTTAGATTTATATACTGTTGCACTACTACTAAAAACAATATTTCTACAATTAAATTTTTTCATTATTTTTAAAAGATTTATAGTCCCCCTAACGTTGGTATCCCAGTATTTTAAGGGATTTATTACAGATTCAAATACTGATTTTAGACCTGCAAAATGAATGACAGATTCAATTTCCTTATTTAACTCAATACTCATCTGAAAAACTTTTTCAATATCACTTAAATTTTTTATATCTCCTTTAATTAAATAAATTTTTTCATTAGTGTTTATGCCTTTATTTTTTAAGATATAAGAGATCCTCTCTAGAGATCTCTCGTAAGAATTAACAAATGAATCCAATATAAACACCACATATCCTTTTTCTAAAAGTAATAGACAGGTATGTGAACCTATAAAACCAGCACCTCCTGTAACAAAGATTGATTTCATTAATTTAAAATTTGTTATTTTTTAATTATTACAATATAAATTGTTTAATTTCTCATAAGCTTTTAAATATAATAAATAATAATAAATAAAATATTTAATTTATTTATGAGTAAATACATTTTAGTTACTGGAGCAGCAGGTTTTATAGGATTTCATCTTTGCAAAAAACTATTGAAAAAAGGTCAAAATGTAATTGGTATTGACAATATCAATGATTATTATGATATTGATTTAAAAGAAAAAAGATTAGAAAATTTATCTAATTCTTATTTAAATAATAAGAATTGGCTTTTCTTTAAAACTGATCTAGAAAACAAAAAAAGTCTGCTAAAAATATTTAAAGAATATGAACCCAAAATAGTAATAAACTTAGCCGCTCAAGCAGGTGTTAGATATTCAATTAAGAATCCTCAAGCCTATATAAATTCAAATATCTTGGGATTCCAAAACATTTTAGATTGCTGTAAATCAATCAAAGTAAATAACTTGCTTTACGCAAGCAGTAGTTCTGTTTATGGAGGAAATATCAATACCCCATTTTCTGAGCTTGATTCAGTTGATCATCCTGTGAGTATTTATGCCGCCACAAAAAGAGCTAATGAACTCTTTGCACATACTTATAGTAATCTTTACGATATTCCATCAACAGGATTGAGATTTTTCACTGTTTATGGGCCATGGGGAAGGCCTGACATGGCACCTATGATATTTGCAAATTCAATATATTCGAAAAAGCCAATTCAAGTTTTTAACTATGGGAAGATGTCTCGTAGCTTCACCTTCATAGATGATGTTATTGATACAATCTGCAGATTAATCGAAAAACCAGCCATTGTTGATAATAGTTTTGATAAAAAAAACCCAAATCCCTCTTCTAGCAGTACCTGTCCCCATCGTATATTCAACATAGGGAACAAAGAATCAGTAAATCTAGAGGATTTCATTTCTTTAATCGAAAAAGAAATTGGAATTAACGCGAAAATTGAATATAGAGAAATGCAAGCTGGAGATGTGAAAGAAACTAAAGCTGATACTTCACTCTTAGAAGATTGGATTGGTGAATATCCTAAAACTCCCTTAGATCTGGGTATTAAAAAGTTTATAACTTGGTACAAAAATTTCTATAGTTATTAACTTAAATAAAATTATTGTAAGATTTATAGATATCTTTTATTTTCATCACATATGCATAAAAATAGAATAGCAGTTGATGACAAGATATTTATTGCTGGGGCAAACGGTATGGCTGGTCAAGCAATAAAAAGAAACTTAATTAAATCAGGCTATAAAAATCTACTGACCCCTTCAAGACAAGAATTAGACTTATTTAAAACTGCAGATTTAAAAAAATGGTTTTGCGAAAATAATCCTGATGTTGTCATAATTGCAGCAGCTAAAGTGGGGGGAATTTTAGCTAATTCTTCAAAACCTACACAATTTATTCTTGATAATCTTAAGATTCAGAATAATTTAATTGAAATATCTTGGAAATCAGAGATAAAAAGATTACTTTTTCTAGGCAGTAATTGCATTTATCCAAAATTCGCATCACAACCTATAAGGGAAGAGGAGCTTCTAACAGGATCTCTTGAAACGACTAATCAATGGTATGCCATAGCAAAGATTGCTGGCATTAAGCTTTGTGAGGCGTTGAGAGAACAATATAACTTTGATGCAATAACTCTTTTACCAGCAAGCCTATATGGCCCTGGAGACAATTATCATCCCAATGAAAGTCATGTAATGGCATCATTAATTAGAAAGTTCTACACTGCATCTAAGAATTCTATATCTGAGGTTACTTGCTGGGGGACTGGATCAGTTTTCAGAGAATTTTTGCACGCTGATGACCTTGGTTCTGCTGTTGTTTTTGCTCTTGAAAAATGGGATCCAAAATCTGACAAAGCACCTTTAAGTGATAAAGGCATACCACTAAATATCCTGAATGTTGGAACAGGTATTGATATTAGAATTAAAGAACTTGTAAATTTAATATCTGAAGAATTAAATTTCAAAGGTAAAGTAAATTGGGATACAAACAAACCAGATGGGACTCCAAAAAAATTATTATGTATTGAAAAATTTTTAAGTTTAGGTTGGGAACCTCAAATAGGTTTAAAGGAGGGCATCAAAGGTACCATCAAATTAATTAATGATAATCAACCATTCTAAATTAATTTTAAGTTAAGTAAAATTTAAAAATTTTCTTAAGTTTCAAAAAATTGTTTGTCAAAGAAAGATAAATTTAATATTAAAAAAATTATTAATTTCATTTATTTGTTCTTGTATATTTCAATAGTTTCCTTCACTATAATATCTTCCGTATAATTTTTAAAAACCAAATCTCTAGATTTTTTCAATAAGCCAATTATTTTTTGTTCCTTAATTAATTTTTTTAATTTTTTAATTTGACCTAGAAAAGATTGCACATTATTGTCAGAAATAACAAAAACCTGGTTTTTATTAAAATTGCTGCTACATGCATTTCTAGAGGCTATCACTGGAATCCCAAGAGATATAGCCTCCAAAATAGCTCTTGGGAAACCTTCACCATAATTTGAGGGGACAATTAATATAGATTCATCTCTTAAATGGTTAAATAAAGGATTTGCTATGAATCCCATAAACCTAACATTTTTAAAATTTTTTTTGAAAAATGATAATTCTTCAGGAGTAATAGAATCGTCTGAATTTGGATAAATGTCTCCATAAACATAAAATAAGGAGTCAGGTAAAAATTCTGAGAGTTCTAGGAAAAACTCAATTCCCTTAGACTTAAGAAGTCTTGCACAGAATAAAAAGTTAAAATTTTTATCAGGTAATGAAGAATAAAATCTATCAGCATTAAAATATTGCCTTTTTTGATACAAAGAGGGTAAGCCAGAACCTGCAATTAGCTTTACATCAATATTTTTGATATTAGATTTAAACAAGTTTTCAAAAAGCTGTTTATCAATCTCATTCTGGAAAATAAAAGTTGTTCTTTTATAGTTCTTAGCCCAAAAAGTTAATCCTCTGATCTCAGATGTTGAAAAATAATAAATACTTTTAAGGATTAAAATAAACAATAATTTCTGGAAACCCTTTTTTCTAGATAATGAACCTAGGCCTGTAAAAGAGAGTACTGTTTTTATATTTAAAAAATAACTAATTAATGAAACTAATAAATTTGGTTTAATTGTATGACTATGAATAATATTGGGTTTAAATTTATACAGAATTTTGAAAAGACTAAAAAAAGGTTTAAATAATGAGAAGATATTCAATGAATTTTTAGTTGATACTTTCCATTCAATAAATTCACATAAGTTTGATAGCTTATTAGAATATTTATCTTTTGGTGCTAAAACAGAAAGTTGATAATTAGATTTTTTAATTTCTGATATCAAGAACGATCTATAATGAAAAAGATACCATGAAGAGTTTGCGACCAACAAAATAGAATCAGAAGAGGTATCACACTTCATTTTTAGAATTTTTTTATTTCTTTGTTTCATTTAGGAATATTTTCGATTTTCAATTTATTTTTTTAGAGATAAATTTCCCTCTCATCGTAGAGCGATTGGCATAAAAAAAAGATATCTTCATGGTATAAATTTTTATTATTCCAAGTACTAATAGCTCTATTACTAATTTCTTTACAATTTTTATAATTATTCTTTACTTTTAAAACTTTTTCAAAAGTATCCTGCATCCCCTCATAAATAATACTATTTTTAAGATCGATACAGTAATTTTCAATTTCTCCAACATTAGTCACGATAGGAATTAATCCTAGTTGCATAGATTCAACGACTGCCATGGCCATCCCTTCGTAACTACTAAGCTGAAGAAAAAAAGAATAATCTTTTACGATTTCTGTAATATCTTTCATATCCATAAATTTCAAAATTTTTACATTATTTGTTAATTTTAGATTTCTAATAATCTTCCTTATCTCATTTTTCATACCATAATCATGCCCAATCAAAGTAAGCTTAGAAGAATTGTCTAAACAATAAAATTTATTAAAAAATTTTATTGCCTTCTTAAGATTTTTTACTTTATGCAAACGACCCCAATATATAAAATTAAATGAAATGTTTTCTCCATAATTTACAGGTTTTAATCTTCTAAGAACAAAAGAAACAATTTTAGTTTTAATAAATTTTCTTTTAAACATCAATTCATCAAATCTTTTTATTAAAGTATTTTTTGAATCAGCCCATACTTCATAAGCAAATATCAAGAGAAAACTAGTAAAGGCCTTATCAAAAAAATGGGAACTTTTTGTACTATGTAAAAAAAGAATTACTTTAGTTTTTGGTAAAAATAATTTTATTAAAAGAGATAATAAACTGCTTTTCCATAAAGAACTTATTAAAATAAAATCTTTTTGATTTAAAAAAAATCTTAAAGCTATTAAGTAATTTTTAATTTGCTTTATTATCTGCAAAAAATCATTTTTATTAATTTTATTTTCACTTATATAGAAAGTTTTATAAGTAAAATTTTTATTATCAATAAATTCACATGTCTTTGAAGCTATTTCTGCTCCTCCCAGATCATGTGAAGGTAACAAATGAAAAATTCTTAATTTTTTCTTAGATCTTATATATTTTTCCAAAATAAAATTTATTTTTTCCCTTTTAATTTACATTAAAATAATTTAACGTCATTTCGAATATATTACAAATATCTAACTGAGTCTGATTTTTAAAAAATCTTTTATTTAAATCATTCTTAAAGTTACTATTAGAAATAAAAATCCCCTCTTTAACGTGATATCCAGTTCCATTATCTCTTGAAATTAATATAAAACCAAGTTCAGTTGGTTTAATATACTTTTTCTCAATAACTAAATTATCTTCCCTACCTAGAGGGATTTTTGATTCTATGACTAAGTTCAAGGTATTTCCTTTATTATCATATCTTTGTCTTAATATTTTATTTCCATTATGATCTCTTAAGGATTTTACCTTTTTTAAAAGTAATAAAAGACATTCTTGATTCTTACAACTAATATTAATATCAGGATACATTGAAGGAAGAAATTTATAATCACGTTTATCAAGTCCAAAAGTTTCTAAAAATTTTTTATCATTTTCAAGGTATAAATCATATTGATATTCTTTTCTGACTATTGCTTCTTGCCCGAGTCCAGATACAACCAAAAAAGCGCCTCCTCGTGATTCTTGAAATTCCATAAGAAACCCAATTTGCTTATCAGCAATGTCCATAGCCTTTAATATGCTTAAAGAGTGAAATCCAGCATCCTTTATATTTTGTTTATCATTAATATCAAAATCTTCTGGAAAAGTATGTAGCCAATACCTATGCATATTTGCAGCGATATGATTTGTAAAGAATGTTGAGTAATTTGGTTTATATTTTTGTAAATATATTTTGTAGGCATCAAATGAGAACATAGCTTGAATATTTGCACGTCTTTTTTTATATCTCGAATCACAAAATTCTTTCATTAGATGAATAAAGACTTTTAATAAAGTTTTTATTGAAACTAATCCTTTTTTTATTATTTTAAAAAGGTTTATGAGATCTAAAATTTTTATATTGCCGGCATAAGCTTTATTTTTTCTAGCCAATGATAAATTAAATCTTTGAAATAATTCTAAGTCAGTAGGAATTGAACTTGATGCTGGAGCAAATGTATCTGGAACAAAAAAATCTACATTTTTACTTTTATATGGTGGGTAGGTCTGTAAAGAACCAAAAATGCCTATAGTTAAACCTGATTTTTCTAAAATTTCCCATATTGGTGGATAAGATTTTGCACAGTTTTTATCTTGATTAAGAAATTTTATATTATGCTTTCCATTAGTGACACCTCTATGCACAGAAGGCCAAGTACTCCATGGATGCAATTCTCCTTCATCATTGGTGTATGTTATTTTAAACAAACCAGTTTTGCATAATCTAGACAAATTACTTTTAGGCCTTCTAGAAATATAATAATCTAAAACCTTTTTAGGTACCTCATTTAACTCATAAACTACTAAGCTATTATTTTCTGCATTCATAATCAAAAAAACATAAGCTATCAATTATTAATTATTATATTCTCGATATAGATTTAAAAGCTCATTTTTATGTAAAATTTATTTTTAATTTTTTGATAAAAAATTTTCTTATGAAAAGCATGATCTTATAAAAAAAATCAAATGACAAATCCCAAAAATTAAATTCTGAAAAATTATATTCTTTTAGTACTAAATTTGGATTTATAAATTTATCTCTATGTTTAGATAGAACATTTGAAAGATTATTAATATTTTCTGATGACATCGAGCTTGGATGAAGGCATATGGTCCATATACCAAAAGGCATTAATCTAAATTTCCAAAGTTGTTGTGGAATCCATTTAAAACCATATCTTCGATAGGGTCTAAAGGAAAATCCATCAGATATAAAATTTATGTTTGTTACAGATCTCAAAGACATCAAAGTTGTCATATCAAAAGAATGACAAGGGGCTATAAAAATATCAGGGTATATTTCATTCTTTTGAAAAATCTTAATTGCATTTATAAGTTTCTCTTTTTGACTATTAATTCCTAACCCTACAAATTCAGAAATATCATTTAAAGGAAGAAATTGCCTATTCCCTCTTGTTATTTTCAAACATTTATGGTTATAACCATGCATTGCTATTAACCATTTTTTGCTTTGCCATTCTCTTATTAATCCCCAAAAATTATTTATCTTTTCTGAGTACTTAAGTGATTCATCTTGATTGAATGGAACTACGGCAACAATAGGTTTAATAGAGTAATAATCAAGTAGCTTTTCAATTTCCAACCATTTTGTAATATCGTGATTTTCACAAGCGTCATCCAAACGAATTATGTATCTAACCATATTTTTTTTTATTTTATTTTATTTTATTAATTAATAATATTATAAATATTAAAAACCTCCCTTTTAAAGTGACTGGTAATAATCCAGAGTATTCAGTAATTATATCTCCATGAAATTGAAACTTAAATTTATCTATGCCATTAAGTTTTTTTATTTGACTAATGCCCCCAAAATCATAAGTTTTATATCCAATATCTTTAAATTTTGAGATGGCCTTCCAGTGAAGATATTTATTTGCTCTGGCAACGAGATTTTTATCTTTTAATTTATAGCTTATATTGCTTGCAGAATGATAAAGTCTAATTCTTTTTTTATCATTAATATAACAATGTGCAGATAAAATATTGCTTTCATTACTATCGGAAAAAACATAAGCAATTTTTATTTTTTTTTGATTCTGTAAAATTTTTAATTTCTTTTGGTTCGCTTTTCTTAAAGATCTTAAATCCGCAAATTTATTAAAAAATTCAATAAAAAAGGTAATATCTTTTTGGGATGGATTACAAATAATATTTTCAAATATTTTATCCTTATTTTCAGCTCTTCTTATTTCATATCGATAATTTTTATTTATATTTTGCCAAATAGTTTTAATATCTTTTTTTAGATCTATATTCAAAGTATAAAAAATTTTTGATTCTTCAAATTTAAAATTAGATTGTATTAATTTAATAAAATCAACCTTGTTCTTTTTTAATTGAAAAATATCAGGCATTGATTCACAAAAATATATTTCAACGAAATTAAAAATAAATAATTTTCTTTTTAAAGAAATCATAGTTAATATTCAATTAATAAAAGATTATGGTCAATTAAAGTAATTAAAAACATCTTTTAACATATTTAAAGTATATTAAGATTATTTTTTGTTTACCTTTAATTCATATAATTTAATCCCATGCCCAAATTGACTTTCAAATTCACCTATTAAATAAAATCCATTATTCAATACAGATTCTTCACAGGTAGGATTGTTATATATCAATAATTTTTTATTAGAAGCTTTATTAACAATTTGGCTAATAACCTTATCAAAGATTTTTTCACAAAATGGATTATAAAAATAATAAATATTAAATTCGTCAAAGTTAGTGAATTCTTGAGCATCCAAATTATAAAAAATTAATCTATTTTGATTTTCGCTCTTGAAGTTTTTTTTAGATATTGATATTAATTTTTTTGAAATTTCTAAACCGCCAATTTTTTTAAAAGGGTATTTTAAAAAAAGCTTTATAACATTACCTTTACCACTACCAACATCAATTATTTTATCTTCTTTTTTAATAGACATAGAATCTAAAACTTTTTTTAAAAAATAATTATCATTAGTTGAGTATCTATAATTTTCCGAAGGATTAAAGCCTAATTCTCTTGCTGAAACACTTTTCAAAAAATCTTTATTGCGCAAAAAATCAAGAAAAATAATTACTTTCCTTTTAAAAAAAATGATAATTTTTTTAAATTTCATAATTTAAAATATAATGGATTTAATCAAAAGAATTTACAAAAAATTATTTGCCAATACAATTGAAAATATCGAATAAGCATAAATAATGGTAATGATATTCTTATATGAAAAATTAGCTCTTATTAATCTATGGTGAATATGATTTGCGTCCGGCTTTAAAGGATTAAGCCTTTTGCGAAAACGATTTAATATTACAAAAATCATATCTAATATAGGTAATGAAAAAAGAATAATGATATACATAAAGGGTATTGGATTTTCAAATCCTTTTGATGAAAAATAAATAGCTCCCGTTGACAAAAAGAATCCTATAAAATAGGATCCGCAATCTCCCATTATATAAAAAGCTGGCTTAAAGTTCCTTATTAAGAAACCTGCTATTGAACCTAAAAAAATACTAAAAACGATAATACCCTCTATATTTCCAAGAATAAAAGAACTAATCAAAATAGATAATGAAACAAAAAAGCTAAATCCAGCTGCGAGCCCATCAAATCCATCTAACCAATTAATTGCATTAGTTATCCCTACAATCCATAAACAAGTAAGCAAATGTGAAATAAATAATGGGAAAGTCAAATCTAGGGTGCCTAAAAAAGGAAAACTTAAAGTGATATTTGACAAATTTATCCCTGATAAAGAAACAGCTAAAGCTAAAATAGTCTGGATAAAAAGCCTTAATAATGGAGAGGATCTATAGATATCGTCATGAAGTCCTAGAAGAAAATAAAAAAAAGCCCCAATCATTAATATTGTTAATTTTTCTGATTCTAGAAAGTTAATATTTTCAAATTTAATAAATAGATTATTAATAATTAAAAAAAATAAGCAGGTTAAAAATATAGTTAAACCGCCAATCCTTACTATAGGTGATTTATGAATCTTTCTTGAATTTGGTATATCTAATATATTATATTTATAACCAAAATTTTTAACTAAAGGTCCTATAAGAAATCCAAATAAAGAACAAGTTGATAAATTTATAAAAGCTACTGCCAACTCATTATGCATACCTGACAATTATTTTCATTTTACATAACTATAAGTATGTTAAATTAAAACTAT
>MDSZ01255732.1_pt1 | contig 16422 bp, 17 predicted proteins | sample 811201 | NCBI WGS metagenome assembly MDSZ01 (sample SAMN05326647, study PRJNA326480) | marine metagenome | isolation source: seawater | place: Indian Ocean: North | collected 2010
CTTTTCACTGGTAGCCAGTTCACAAGCTCAAATCGGTGAGCCCAGGAGTTATTTTCTAAGTAAGTTTGGAAAACCTACTGGAAGTATTGAACCGAGATTAGTAGAAAGTGTAGGTAAAGCGGAATTATTTAAGCACGATAAGACAGGGATCGAGTTTATCGTTGAATATGACAAGAAGGACACTGCTTGGGTAATTATTTTCCATGGCAGAGCCGTAAGAACCAGCACGGCTGAAAGTTTGGTGGCAAAGAATCTTGGGCCAAAGGTTCAACAGAGTAAGTTTTTGAGCACTGAGTATTGGATTGAAAGAGAAAAAGATCTCAGAGCATTTTATTATCGCTATCCTTCTCCTAAATTGGTTGTAATGAAGGCTGCCAGCCTTGAATCAAAGAGAAAACCCAGATTGGAACTTCTAAAAGCATTACCTGATGTTTTGCCACCAAAGGGTGGCCCAAGAGGTTCGCAGCCTGCTGGTTTGACTGGAACTAAAAATGATCCTCTGGCAGATTTTGGATCTGATGATGAGGTAGTCGAAGAGGAAAAGCCTAAGGCAAAGGATGCCGAAAAAGAAGAATAAAACTATATTGTCATGCTGGCGTAACCACCGTCGACAACAATATCTGCTCCAGTTACAAAGCTACTAGCCTTATCTGAAGCAAGAAAAAGAGTAGCACCAACGAGTTCGTTCGATTCACCGAATCTATCCATCGGAGTGTGGCTCATTATTGATGCGATTCTATCTTCAGTGAGAACTTTACGATTCTGCTCAGCTGGAAAAAATCCTGGTATTAGAGTGTTAACTCTAATGTTTTTAGTGGCCCATTCTCTAGCCAGGTTTTTGCTAATGTTGTGAACTGCAGCTTTTGTCATTGAGTAAGTGAAGACTCTGGAAAGTGGAATGAGTCCTGACATAGAGCCCACATTAATAATGGACGCATTAATACTGTTCTCAATGAAGTATTTTCCAAAAACCTGACATGTTAGAAAAATAGCCTTTGAGTTAGTGTTAAATATTTGATCGAATTCCTCCTCTGGGACCTCAAGAAATGGAGTTGCCGAGTTAATGCCCGCACCGTTAACAAGAATTTCACATTTACCTGATTTTTCGATTACCCCATCTAGAATTGCTTGTATTGAATTTTTTTCAGTAACGTCTCCTTTGATAAAATAGGCCTTGCCGCCTGTCTTTTCTATCTTTTCAATTCGATGCTGAGCTTTTTTTTCATTGCGACCAACGAGAGCAACCTCAGCTCCAGCCATTGCAAGGCCTTCGGCCATGGCTCCACAGAGTTCTCCGGTTCCACCAATAACGATAGCAGTTTTATCTTTAAGAGAAAAAATGGATTCTAGGTAACTCATTTCTATTAAAATTATCTGTCGACTCTTGCACTTCCTCCTCCAACAAGTTTTTCTACTTCCTCCAAAGTGGCCATCGTCGTGTCGCCTGGTGTTGTCATGGCAAGTGCTCCGTGTGCGGCTCCGTATTCAACTGCCAATTGGGGGTCGTTGTATTTCAAGAAACCGTATATTAGTCCACTTGCAAATGAATCACCTCCACCGACGCGATCAAATATTTCTAATTCTGGTCGGTGAGTTGCCTCATAAAATTCACCGTCATGCCAGGCGATTGCTCCCCAATCATTAATGCTGGCAGTTTTTACTTCCCTCAATGTCGTTGCGGTCGCCTTAAAGTTTGGAAATTCAGATACCGCAGTTTTGATCATGTTTTTAAAGTTTTCGACCTGAATGCCTGAAATGTTTTCATCTACTCCCTCCACTTCAAATCCAAGACATGCAGTAAAATCTTCCTCGTTTCCAATCATGACATCCACGTACTTGGCTATTTCTCTGTTAACTTCTTGGGCTCTATCCTGACCTCCTATTGATTTCCATAATGAAGGACGATAATTTAAATCATAACTTACTACCGTTCCGTGTTCTTTGGCTTTTTTGCATGCCTCGATGACTAGGTCAGCTGTAGTTTCAGAGAGTGCTGCAAATATTCCTCCTGTGTGGAACCATTGAGAGCCTTCTTCTCCAAAAATTTGTTCCCAGTCAATGTCACCTGGTTTCATTTGTGAGGCTGCAGTGTGACCTCGGTCTGACGTTCCTTTTGCTCCTCTAATGCCAAAACCACGTTCTGTAAAGTTTACTCCATTTCTGGTTTCTCGCCCAATACCGTCAAAGTCTTTCCATTGTACAAATTTGGTGTCAACGCCTCCTTGCAGAATAAAGTCTTCAATTAGTCTACCTACTTCGTTTTCGGCGAACGAGGTGACTATAGCCGTTTGCATGCCAAAGCATCTTCTTAGCCCGCGAGCGACGTTGTATTCACCGCCCCCTTCCCATGCGTTAAAAGATCTCGCTGTTCGTACTCGTCCAGCTCCAGGATCAAGTCGGAGCATGATTTCACCGAGTGATATCTCAGTGTAATTACATTCTGATTGGGGTTTTATTTGCAATGCCATGGGGTGCCGATAATAGCGTTTCCTTCGATCATGTAAACTGCTTCTGAATAAATCACCCCATTTTTTTATGGTATCGAATAATATTAGCTCTTTTGGAATGATTTAATATCCCACTCTGAAACACCAATTTCTTGTGCAATGTGGTTGAATTCTCCAATTTCTGCCTCCGAGAAGAGCAGGCCACCTGCTTCTTGAGTTCTAGTCGCCGCTTGAGCAAAGTCTTGTCCTGGTAAAAAGATGTCTTCGTTTCCATGTGATTTGATATCCTCTATGACCGCACGAACATTTTCAGTTTGGTTGCGCCCCGCCGCGAAAGCGCCTCCGCTCACTGCATCAGGGTGTATAACTTGAAAGTAAAAACTTGGAGTGCGCTTTTCTCCCTCAGGTATTTCACGTGATCTGAGAGTCGGTAATGAACCGCCAATAAATGATGCTAAAATTTCATTTATGAGAGCCATTCCATAACCTTTATGCGCACCGAAAGGGACAAGATAAGCTGCCTTCTCAGGATCTTTTGTTGGATTGCCATCTTTATCAACTGCTGCATTATCTGGTAACTCTTGACCTTCTCTCTTCAACTGTTGAACTCTTCCCATTGCGACGACAGAGGTAGCCCAATCGATAACGATTGGAAACCCTATTGCCTCAGATGTTGGAAAAGCCCAGCTATGCGGGTTTGTTCCAAGGGTTGGAAACTTACCCATGAAGGGTACAACTTCGGCTAGTCCTGCTGTACAGTTTGTATAAGCAATGTAACCTCGCTTGGCTGCATCAAGAACATAACCGCCTCCCCACAAGTAATGAAACGCACTGTCCACAGAAACTTGCCCAATGCCGTACTTGTCGGCAAGTTCTATACATTTTTCAATGGCTTGATAGGCCACGCTTTGGCCAAGTTTTTTATGACAATTCCAAACTTCACTAGCAGCAAATCTATTTTCTAAAATCTCAATTTCAGAATTTGGAGTGCACCCACCGTTCCCAGAACCAAATAATTCATCAAGATGAAGCGCTTTGATCGCATTATGTGTACGAACTCCATGAGCGGATGCGAATGAGCAGAATTTTGCTGCGTCTTCGGCCTCCTCCTGACTATAACCTCTGTGCTTATAGGCAAGTGTAACAAGTTTGTTATGCTCTTGCTCTGGAATAATATAAAATTCCTCTTTCATTTTTCTTGTGATTAAAATTTGTTGGCTTGTGTGTAGTTGTTCTCGCCTTTGAGATAGGAAATCAAGTTTTGTGTAGCCATGCCGGCTTGTCTTGCCACAGATTCATGCGTTCTCGAGGCGATGTGTGAAGTGATGATACAGTTGGGCGCTTCGATGAGGGGGTGGTTTTCTTCTGGAGGTTCTGTATCTAGTACGTCAGTCCCATAGCCACCAACTTTTCCGCTAATGAGAGCAGAATTCATATCGTCTGTGTTAACGATTTCACCTCTAGCACAATTGATGATAATGACGTGATCTCTCATTTGTTCCAGTTTTTGAGAGTTGATCATTCCATGCGTTTCGTCATTTAAAAAGCAATGCAAAGAAACAACGTCACAATTACACAATACTTCATCCATCGATGCGCCTTTATGGATACCATGCGCTTTTCCAAATTCATCATCAAAAAATGGATCGTAGGCAATGACCTTCATTCCAAATGCATTCGCTCGCGTGGCAACCTCCTTGCCTATTCTTCCAAGTCCAACAATGCCGATGGTTTTACCCATGATTTCATTTCCGACTGGCTTTTTCCAACCCGCTACCCATTTACCAGAGGAAACTTCAATTGCATTAGAGTGAATCTTTTTCGATAGGGCCAATAATAAACCAAAACAATGTTCTGCAACGGTAGTATGATTAACTCCAGGAGTGAATAGAACTGGGAGTTTTTTTTCAGTGGCATACGTCACATTAATTTTATCTAGACCTATTCCGTACTTACTGATGACTTTTAATTGTGGTAATGATTTGTCGATTACACTTTGAGTTATGGCATCATCTCCACAAAGAAAACCATCAAATGAACCAGCTATTTCAAGCATTTTTTCCTCTGGAAGAGGGCCTCGTTCTCTTACAATTTCCCAACCAGTTGAAGCCAATAAATCATGATGTGGGCCAGGTGTATCCTGATAAGAGGTTGTGGTAAGAAGTATTCTCATGTTTTATTGTCTATTTAGTTTCGATATTTTGGTGTTCAGTCAAGCAAAGTGAGTGATAAAATACAAATGGACGCGGGCATTCAACCCCTTGATCATCTAATGATCAATGAAGAAATACGTAATAACGACCTGGTTTCGATTTCTAAAGAAGGTCTCACCCATAAACAAGTTTCAAAAGGGCGAAAGGGGCGGAAAATTACTAAAAAAATCCAGTTAAAGATATTAAGAGCATGGAATCTTCTTAAAGATCAAGATCTTTACTTGGATGATCTTTTTAATTACCAGGGAAAATAATGTCGGAATTTACAATAATTGGTGGAGGTCTTGCTGGTTGTTCTCTGGGATGGAATTTAAAACAAAAGGGGCTCGATTTTAGGATTATTGACCCATCGGAGAAGGTGACGTCTACGTTAATTGCCGCCGGCATTATTAATCCTATTACCGGTCCAAGTTTGACAAAAAGTCCAAGACTTAAACAATTTTGGTCGATCGCCAGAGATTTTTATCGCTCTATAGAAAAAGAGAGTGGGTTGAAAATGTTTCGTGAGACTCAAGTTGTACGAATATTAGATTCTGAAAGACAAGTTGAGAAATGGAACCGTCGCCTTCTTAATCCGGAGTATGGTGAATTAGTTGCTGATGTACCATTGGGGCTGGATGATTGTTTTAATTTTGAACATGGAGGTTTTGTGACCAAGTTTGGTGCTCACCTTGACACAAAGATTTTCATCAGCGCTATAAAAAGTTTACTAGAAGATTATTGGGTCACCGATTATTTTGAAAAGCAACCTTTGGATGGAACCACTATTTATTGTGAGGGAGTTAAAGGTTCTAAAAATCCTTTTTTCGATTGGGTGAAATTTAAACCTGCTAAAGGGGAAATTTTAACGGTAAAAATCCCCAGTCTTGTTGAGGACCGAATCATTGTTCGCGGCAATATATGGTTACTGCCATTGGGGAATTCAATTTACAGGGCAGGGGCAACCTATGATTGGAATGCGAATGATAATGAACCAACCCAAGAGGCCCGCCTAATGATTGAGGAGCGCTTAGAAAAGCTAATTAACGTTTCTTATGATGTTATTGATCATGTTGCAGCAGTGAGGCCAATCATTGATTCAAGGCGAACATTAATTGGTTTACACCCTGGCAATGATAAGGTTGGGTTTTTTAATGGTCTTGGATCAAAAGGGGTTCTTTCAGCACCGTTTTTGGCTGCAAATCTGGCTGATCACATTTGTGATTCATCTCCGATTGACCCAGAATTTGATTTGCAAGGAAATATATAGATGAAGTCTACGCAGCTCGCTCATCGTTTAATAAAGGCTAAACTTTTTGGTGGAGAGATTGTTGTAGATGCTACTGCAGGTAATGGCCACGACACTCTTTTTTTGGCTAATCTTGTTGGTCATAATGGAACCGTTTATGCCTTTGATGTTCAAAAAGAGGCCATAGAAAATACACATGTTAAAGTAGCTGAGGCTGGTCATTCTAGTGTGTTACGACTAGTGAATTCAGGGCATGAGAAAATGCGGGAAAGTGTTCTTCCAGAGCACCATGAAACTATCACAGTTATTATGTTCAATTTGGGATACTTGCCTGGAGGAGATCACTCGGTTACAACACTCAAAGAAACGACCCTAGAGGCAATTAATCAGGGATTAGAGCTTCTCGCGCCAGGAGGTATAATGACAATAGTTTGCTATCCAGGCCATGATGAGGGTAAAGTTGAATCAACTCTTGTTGATGATTATGTAAATAAAATTGATTCCAAAAAATTTACATTCCAAAAATATATTAATAAATCGGCATCTAAAGAGGCTCCTTTTTTAATAGAGATAAGAAAACATAATTTGTCCTAAGGGTTGCTAACTATAAGTCAACTGAGTTAAAGTAATCACTTGTCTAAGATACTTCAAAAACTCACAAATTATTTTGCCTTATGGGTTTTAATCGGTGCAATTATTGCATGGGTTTATCCTCCATCATTTGCTTGGTTTAAGTCGTTCATTGGTCCTGGTCTTGGCATTATTATGTTGGGAATGGGGCTTACGCTTAGCTTCAAAGATTTCAGAGATGTTCTTAAAACTCCAGTAGCGGTTGGAATTGGTGTGGGGGCGCAATTTATCATCATGCCTATTCTAGGTTTTTCATTGGCTAAGTTATTCAGCTTAGAAAAAGATCTGGCAGTTGGATTAATTCTGGTTAGTTGTTGTCCGGGAGGAACAGCATCAAATGTGATTGCTTTTTTAAGTCGCGCTAATCTTGCGCTATCGGTGTTGATGACGATGTGTTCAACGTTTGCAGCGATCTTGTTGACTCCATTGCTGACAGGTTTTCTAGCCAGTCAATACATGAATATTGATGCTTTAAAAATGCTATTGTCGACGGTGCAGATTGTTTTAATTCCGATTGTGCTAGGAATTTTTCTTAATCAATATTGCCCGAGGCTCATTAAAGGAGTCAAAGATTTCGCGCCTCTTGTCTCAGTCATTGTCATTGTCCTTATTGTTAGTTGTATCATTGGCCTTAATAAGGATAAAATTATAGCCGCCGGAATGAATCTTTTTCTCTCAGTGCTTTTGCTTCACCTAGGCGGATTTGCCCTAGGCTATCTAATTATAAAAGCATTAGGTTATTCTGAAGATTACAGAAGAACTGTATCCATCGAAGTTGGAATGCAAAACTCTGGTCTAGGTAGCGAATTAGCTAAAAAACATGTATCACTGTCAGCTGCTGCTCCATGTGCAATTTCTGCAGTTTACCACTGTATCATTGGTAGCTTGCTTGCTGCTTACTGGAGAAGAAAGCCGCCGAGGTTGGATGTTCTGGAGGAGTAGTAGGTATTTTACTGGCTTTTTACATTAGCCCAGGCATACCACCTAATCCTAGACCACCAGTAATTTTACCCATTTCCTCTTCCATGACTTTACGCCCTTCACCGATGGCTTGATTGACTCCAAGCAAAATCATATCCTCTAAGATTTCGGAATCCTCTGGATCGATTACTTGAGGGTCAATCTTGATAGAGGTTATATCACCAGAGCATGTTGCTTTGACAACTACTTTTCCACCGGCGGTTGTTGTCTCAACTTCCTTTTCAGCCAACTCGGCTTGAACTTTTTGCATCTTGCCCTGCATTTGCTGGGCCTGTTTCATCATTTTGGCAATATTCATTTTATTTATTAGGATTAAATTTTTTTGTTAGTCTTCGCGAATCACTGCTTCAAAGACTTCGAGAGCCTCTTTAATGAGAGGGTCATCATATATATCATCACTAGGTTCCTCTTTCTCAACTTTATTTTCTTCCAAGTCTTTAGTTTTAATAGGAATAGGTTTTTCTTTTTCCGATTCCTCAGGTTGTTCTTCGAATTGGGCAAGGTGAGGCGGGGGTTCAGGAATAGTTATTCCCTCCTTTAATACGACTTTGAATTTTCTAGCTCCGATCATTGAGGTTAAGCATTTTTCAATAACGGGCTTAATTCTTTCACTAGTGATCATTCCTTCAGCAATGCTTTCCTCGGGAGACATTGCAACAATGAATTGTTTTCCGTCATCTTTATAGAAAATTCCTCTAGCAGCAGAATCTGCTGCCAAAGGTTTTACCTTACTAATGTGTTCAATAACGGCTGACCAAGTATCCTCTCCTGATGGTTCTGAGGTAGTGGAAATATTAGGAGTATGCCCCTCAATTCTGTTTTCTTGCTTATTTTCAGGTTCAGCGATTGACTGGACCTGATCATCATTTTTTGAAGGAGTTTCAGGTGCAGGATCTTCAATTACTTTTGTAGTTTGCTGAGATTTTATTGGTAGCGGCTTCTTAATTACCGTTGTTTTTTTAGGTGCTGGAGCACCACTTAAAATATCGTCAATGGTATCAATAACATCATCAATGCTTGTTTGCTCTAGTATTTGAACTGCTTTAATAATGGCAACTTCAAGATGAAGTCTTTTGTTGGGGGACCATTTCATACGCCCCTCAACCGTTGCAAAATGATCAATGAGTTCTATCAATTTGCTCGTTTGGATAATTTGAGATTGGGATTCGACTCGCGTGATGATTTCTTTGGTGAGTTCCTTAGAGGCACCAGCCGGATCAACTTGAAAAACTAATACTGATCTAAAGTGAGAGATTAGATCGGTGAGGAGCTGGCTTAGCTCTTTGCCGGCCTCTGATTGTTCATAGATGGATGATAAGGCTTCGACTGTATTTTTCTGTATAATTGATGCGCCAAGGTTTGTGATTGTTTCAATACCTGTAAAACCAAAAACTTCAAGGACATCTGATTCCGAAATAGTTTCACCACAAAATGCTACTAATTGATCTAGCATTGATTGCGCATCTCGCATCCCTCCATCGGCTCCTTTTGCTATTGCAGTTGCAGCTACCGGATCAAGATTAATGCCTTCTTCGTTAGCTATGTGACTAAGTTGCTCGGCAATGATTTTTGTGGGTATTCTTCTCAGGTCAAATCTTTGGCACCTTGAAATGATTGTTGGTAATATTTTTGTGGCTTCTGTTGTGGCAAAAATAAACTTAACATGCTCGGGTGGTTCCTCGAGTGTTTTGAGGAGTGCATTAAAAGCTGCATTCGATAGCATGTGAACCTCATCAATATAATAAATTTTATACTTACCACTAGTTGGTGCGAACTTAACATTGTCCCGAAGTTCACGAACCTGTTCAACGCCATTGTTACTTGCACCATCAATTTCCAAAACGTCAAGGCATCGTCCTTCAGCAATTTCTTTGCAAATTTCCTCGTTAGGGTCAAAATCAATCTTTGGGCCTCCTTCACAATTCAATGCTTTTGCGAGTATTCGAGCTGTTGATGTTTTTCCGGTTCCTCTTGGTCCAACAAAAAGATAGGCATGCGCGAGCCTGTTCTGTTCTATTGCATTAGCCAGAGTTTGGACCACATGATCTTGTCCAAGGATATCCTTGAATGAAAGTGGGCGATATTTACGTGCAAAGACCTGATAACTTGTACTCACAGTGCCTACTTTATTAAGAGATCTGGTTTTGTGAATCTTTTTCAGTTGGACATTTAGCCAAATTTATCGATTTTTGGTCAGTAATGAGTCATTTTGAAGCTATTGGGATGATTGCCGGAAACGGCATTTACCCTGTAATTTTCGCCCAAGGAGCACGCTCTGAAGGCGTAAAAAGCCTAATAGCAGCAGCTTTTGAGGGTGAAACTGACCCTTCAATTGAATCAATTACTGATAAAGTTTCATGGATGAAGGTAGGCCAACTCAGTAAAATGATTAAATTTTTTGAGGAGAATAACATCACAAAAGCGGTAATGGTTGGCCAGATTGCCCCCAAAAACTTGTTTGATCTCAGGCCCGATATGAGAACTTTGATGCTTCTAGGAAGATTAAAGGAAAGGAACGCGGAATCTATATTTAATGGTATTGGTGAGGAGCTTGCAAAAAGTGGCATTGAATTAATACCTGCCACCACATTTCTCGATGATTTGTTGCCTGATCCGGGTCATGTATGTGGACCTAAACCTGGTAAGCGGCTTATTGATGATGCTTCTTTCGGTTACAGTATTGCCAAAGAAATGAGCCGTTTAGATATCGGGCAAACTGTTGTTGTTAAAAAAGGAACGGTACTGGCTGTTGAGGCGTTTGAGGGAACTAATAAAGCGATAAAGAGGGGTGGCGAGCTTGGGCGAGGTGATGCGGTTGTGGTAAAAGTTTCTAAACCTAAACAAGATTTGAGATTTGATGTCCCATGTATTGGTCCTGATACTATTGAAACTGCCGCCGCTTCATCAGTGGCTGCCATTGTTGTTGAAGCAAATAAGACCCTGCTTCTTGGAAAGAATGAAATTGAAGTGAGTGCTATAAAAAACGGGATCACTGTTTATGCCTATAAAGAGTAATAAAATAAAATTAACCGATGAGTAATAAAATGAGAGCTGGAGTTATTGGGGTTGGAGCCATTGGTAAGAATCACGCTAGAATATACTCTGAGATTGATTCTGCAGAATTGGTTGCGATTTATGATACCAATAAGGAGTCTGCAGAAATTATGGCTAGTTCTTATGGAGGTGAAGTTGTAGATACGATTGAAGAATTTATTAGCCTTGTTGACGTGGTTTCGGTTGCAACTCCAACGAACACACACCGATCAATTGGTGAAATATTACTGAATAATAAAAAACATGTTTTAATTGAAAAGCCGATAGCAGATACCACTGATGACGCTCAGGCTTTGGTTAACCTAGCAGCTGAGAAGGGGTGTGTTCTGCAGGTCGGACACATTGAGCGTTTTAATCCAGTGTTGGGACAGATTGAAGAGAGGTTAAAAGACCCGAGATTCATAGAAGTTCATCGGTTGTCACCATTTCCAAACCGTTCCATGGATATAGGTGTTGTTTTGGATTTGATGATACATGATTTGGAAATTGTTCTGCATTTAGTTAAATCATCAGTCAAAAGTATTGATGCTGTTGGTGTTCCCGTTTTGACTCAACGCGAAGACATTGCTAATGCTAGAATTCGCTTCGAATCTGGATGTGTAGCCAATATTACAGCAAGTCGAATTTCACCTGAAAAAATGAGAAAACTCAGAGTGTTTGAAGGTGATAGTTACTTGTCACTGGATTATCAGGCACAAGAGGGACAGTTTTACTGGAAGGAAGGCATGGAGATTAAAGCAGAGCCTGTTCAAGTTGAAAAAGATGAACCTCTAAAACTCGAATTAGAAGCTTTCGTAGAATGCTCAGAGGCTGGTCGTCGTCCTGCGGTTTCAGGATATGAGGCAACTGCTGCGCTCGATCTTGCGATTGAAATTACTAAACATATCGATTCAGGAAACCGTAAAGATTAAATCTCATAATATGCGCACAAAAGCTTACATTGTTGCGGGTGAGGTTAGTGGTGATAATCACGGTGCTGGCCTGATGTCAGAGCTTATCAATACATGTAAGGATATTGAGTTTTACGGAATGGGTGGTCCTTCCATGATAAATTATTCTGATCGGGTTCAGAACTGGATTAATGAATCTGCTGTTGTTGGATTTTGGGAAGTCATCAAAAAATATCGTTACTTTAAAAAGGTCTTTGATGAAGTGGTTCAAGAAATTGAAAACTTGAAACCTGAAGTTGTCATTCTTGTAGATTATCCAGGCTTTAATCTGAGGCTTGCTGAGTCAATTAGGCAAAGAGGGATTGATACTAAAATTGTATATTATATAAGTCCTCAAGTTTGGGCTTGGAAGAGGGGGCGCGTTAAGCGTATGGCCAAAACAATTGACCTCATGCTTTGTTTGTTTCCTTTTGAAGTATCATTTTATGAGGGGTCTTCATTAGATGCTAAATTTGTTGGTCATCCTATCTCAGAAACGTTGGGTTCATTGCGAAGTCAAAATCAACGAAATACCAACCTTGTTGCGCTTCTTCCAGGGAGTCGAGAAAGAGAAGTTGAGAAGATATTTCCTGTCATGCTTGATGCTGCTAAGCAGGTATTGAAGTTTGAACCTAATGTTCATTTTGAGGCTTCAGCCGCGAGCAAGAAGTGTGAAGAAAAAATGAAGACAATGGCTTTGGAGAAGGAAGTGCCTTGTAAAGTGAGCTTTGGAAATGCCAATGAGTTAATGTCTAAAGCCTCTTGCGGAGCCGTTGCCTCAGGCACTGCTACGCTTGAAGCTGCGTTTCTTGGTCTGCCATATTGTCTAGTCTATAAAGTTTCAACCCCGACCTATTTTTTAGCAAAAGGCCTCATAGCTGTTAATTTTCTAGGTATGGCAAATTTATTAGCTGAAAGAGAGCTTGTCAGAGAATTTATACAATATGACGCGAATCCCGAAAAAATTTCATCTGAACTTCTTCGTCTCATCGTTTCAGATGAAGAAAGATGTTGCCTTTCAGAAAATTTAAAAGAAGTAACTCAACCACTCGCCCAAGCTGGCGCGTATGCGACAGCAGCAAAGTCCTTAATCAATGCATTTGAGCTGCAACAATAGATAATTAAACCCAAGGCTTAATGAAGCAGTCCAATGTCATAAAGGTTTGTCTGGTTGCCGTACCCTTGGGAATCACCCTAATAGGAGTTTTTTCTTTAATTTATTCCTTCACGACACCAGCGTCAAAGTCCCGAGAAGGTGGACGTTCGGTTCTGAACAAAAATGTTTTATCTACTGCTGAGGAGCTTAGTTCTTGGGCTAAAAGGCAGACGAATGATATTGGTCCAAGACCCTGGAGTAATTCGGATAAAACTAGGGTAACCGCCAAATGGATTGAATCTGAGCTTAGCGAAGAAAATATTGGTTACAGACCCAAAATAACATTTCTTGGAGATAACAAAAACTATCGAATGATTGAGGCTGATTTGCCCGGTGAAAAATCACCTAACGAAGTGTTACTTGTTATTTCATCTTTTAGTTCCCCTGATTTAGGGTTGGGTGCACATACTGGGGCTTCACAAACTTCTATACTGCTTGGTCTAGCTAGGTATTTTGTTAATACAGAAAATTCGAGGTCGCTCAGGTTTGTGGCATTTCCATCCAGTTATTCAAATGTTGATGGAAAACAAATTCTAGGATCTTCCTATGTATGCAAAAAATCAAAAAGAACCTCTGAAAAAATTATTGGAGTTATTGAAATTGGTTCCCTTGGCTATTTTTCTGACGCGGAAAATAGCCAGCCTTCTTGGGTGAAGAATAACATTCAATTACCTAGTAAGGGTAATTTTGTTGCTATGATTGGAGACGAATTTTCTCATCAATCGTTGGGTTCTATCTTTTCAGGCTTTTCAAAGACATCCAAATTGCCTGTCCACAAAGTCCTACTGTCTAACAATCAGCTAGGAGCGTTTAGCGGGTTGTCTTTATTCCGTGCTGATGGCTACCCAATTATTAGAATATCTGATACCGGCAAGTTGAGATACCCTTTTCATGGAAAAGAGACTGATACCCATGATAAGATAGACTATCACAAGATGGCTGAGCTATTAAAGGTATTCAGTTCGGTAATAGCTGCTGAGTTAAATCCTTAGACGTCACCTCTGACGATGATTTTTATCTTACCTCCATTCTTCAGCTTGTTCGTACTGTAGAGAAGTTTTAGAGGCTCTTTCTTAAGGTTGGATTTTTTATAGACATTGATTTCAAGGTGAGAGCCATTTTTAACATTGCCAGGCCTTCTTTTAAGCTCTCTTGCATCCACAAACAATTGATTAACTCCTTTTTTTAGTCCACCGAGTATCAGGCCTTTGTGGACGTTATCAATCACCATATGTGTTGATCTCTCTTCAACTTTAACTGTGGTTTCATATCCAATTGAAATGATTTCTATGTACCCAACCAATTCAGGAATAGGACAAATTTTCGGAATGGTTGGAGCTTTGCTGGGTGGCATAAATTGTGGGCTTTCCAAAAAAGAAAAGTCACCCGATTTAGCAGCTGCAGTAATTTCTTCCGTGTTGTTAAGGTTCATAAATCTGGAGGTACCAAATTTCCATTTTTCATTTTCCTTAACAAACATTAGAAAGAGAAGTCCATCAGGAACCTCTACTGCTTCATTTACTCCAAAGTTTGGTTGGCCATAGTAAACTAATTGAGCGGTAGGCCCATTAACCATAAGTTTAACCTTTTTCATCGCATCAATCTTAGGCGGTGATACTTGGGTATCGAATAATGACTCTGGCCATTTATTTTTTTGAGAAACAATCATGTTTCGTATTCCTACTTTACGAAAAGTTGCCGTTGATTCTTGCCATTTTTTTAGATCGCCCTCATTCATGGCATTGCTCCATTTTTGGAAAGCAGATAACATTTCTAGTTCCAGTAATTTATCCTGCGCTTCTGTGGCCTTTGAGCTAATGGCTAAAAAAATGACCGTTATCAGTGTTCGAGATAGGACATTTAAAAAATGATTTATTTTCATCTTTATTAATGAATGGAAATTTTCGGCACCGAATCTAAGAGTTGTTTTGTGTAATCGTGTTGAGGGTTCTCCATGATAGTTTCGGCCTCTCCAAGTTCCACAATTTTTCCGAAATACATTACTGCAACCTGATCAGCTATATAACGAACTACACTTAAATCATGAGAAATAAAAAGCATAGTTAGGTTAAGATTATCGACTAGCTCCTTTAAAAGATTTAGTATTTGAGATTGAATTGATACGTCCAGGGCTGACACAGGTTCGTCAGCTATGATTAATTTTGGTTCTGGTGCAAGAGCTCGCGCAATGGCTATCCTCTGCCTCTGTCCTCCTGAAAATTCATGTGGATATTTACGCACAAATCGATGGTCTAATCCAACCATCTCCATTAAAGATATAACCTTTTCTTCTAGGTCTGTTCTTTTAAGTCCTGGATTTCTAGTCAGTACAGCTTCGCTGATGGTTGACCAGACCGTCATTCTAGGGTTTAGAGAAGCATATGGGTCTTGAAAAATCATTTGAAAGTCGAGCCTTTTTGATCGAATTGCATTAGAGTTAAGGCCAGTGAGATCTTCACCTTTTAGGGCAATTTTGCCTTCAGTTGGTTCAATTAACTGCATGATGAGTCTAGATAGTGTGGACTTACCGCACCCTGACTCACCAACTAGTCCTAAAATTTTTCCCTCTTCGATACTTAAACTGACCCCATCAACAGCTTTAACGATTTCCTTTGTGGAAGAAAAAAGACCGCTACTTTTGCTGGTAAAATACTTTTTTATATCAGTTATCTCGAGATATGACATTTGGTAAGCTGGATTAATTTAGCAGAGGCAGCCGGGGCAATCTTGAACCCAATGATTTGACTCGATTTCTTTAAACTCTGGGATTTCATTGGTTAGGCATTTTTCTCTATCACCGATCTCATTCCTCGGACCGAATGCGCATCCCATAATGCGCTCGGCTAGGTTAGGAGGAAGCCCAGAAATTGTGTGAAGTTTTTCACCCTTTAGTTGTGTGGCTGGTATAGATTGTAAAAGAGAGCGGGTGTATGCGTGAAGTGGGTTTGAGAAGAGCTCTTTGGAGGTTGCTCGTTCCACGATTTTTCCAGCATACATAACATTGACCTCATCGCAGATTTCAGAAATGACAGCAAGGTCATGAGTGATGAAAATCACAGACGTTCCGAGTTCACGTTGTCTCGATTTGATTAGTTCAAGTATTTGTTTTTGAACTGTTACATCAAGGGCTGTTGTGGGTTCATCAGCTATGAGAATTTCAGGCTTAGTAATAAGAGCCATTGCGATCATTGCTCTTTGTCTCATTCCGCCAGAAAATTCATGGGGATACATATCAACTCTTTTTTCAGGCTCCGGGATGCCGACCTCTCTCAATGCATTTACTGCCTCCTTTTTTGCAGTCTTCTTATCCATTCCCATATGAATTCGTAGAGGTTCTGTGATTTGTGTAGAAATTCGGAGATAAGGATTGAGACATGTCATTGGATCCTGAAAAATCATGCTGATGCGTTTTCCTCTGATATTACAAAGATCATCCTCGGTGCATTTGAGTAGATCTGTGCCATCAAAAATGGCCGATCCGTCTTCAACTTTGCCTGGCGGCGTAGGAATAAGACCGAGTAAGGAGTAGCATGTTACGGATTTACCAGAGCCTGACTCACCAACTATTCCAACTGTCTGTCCTTTTTCGACAGGAAAAGAAACACCGTCTACGGCACGCACAATTCCATCTCGAGTATGAAAGTATGTTTTTAGATTATTGACTTCTAGTATTGGCATTAGGTGGTTTTTTTAGTCCTTTGACGCCCTTACGTCGAGTGCATCTCTTAGCCCATCGCCAAGAAAATTAAATGCAAATAATGTTAATGAGAAAAAGATCCCAGGA
>MDSZ01048225.1_pt1 | contig 16420 bp, 25 predicted proteins | sample 811201 | NCBI WGS metagenome assembly MDSZ01 (sample SAMN05326647, study PRJNA326480) | marine metagenome | isolation source: seawater | place: Indian Ocean: North | collected 2010
CAATATGTTCAGGAATTTTTGACGGAAAATCGAAAGGCTGAAAGCCGTAGGAATTGGAGAAAAACCTATGGCAAAAAGAAGAATTACGACGACAAAATTTTGGCAGTCCAAAAGCCAATTTGATTTCGTAGCCCCCGTAGCTTAATGGATAAAGCAACGCACTTCTAATGCGTAGATTACAGGTTCGAGTCCTGTCGGGGGTACATGGTCGGGTGGTGGAATTGGTAGACACGAAGCACTTAAACTGCTTTTCTCCGAATCGAGAGTGCGGGTTCGATTCCCGCCCCGACTACAAATTATTTTTTTATGGAATACTTGCACCTTTACGTCGTCATTTTCATCGCGTTAGCCTCAACCGCATTTGTGTATTGGTCTAATAAAAAGGACGCATCTTCTGACCCGAAAACCACGATAAGGTTAGGTCGTCTTTTGCACTATCGGGACAAAGCGAAAGCCCTTGACCAATTCATGACTAATAGGATTGATGCGACCCAACTGAAGTCGCGCTATAAAAAGATTGAGGCAGACAAAAAATCATGGAAGAATGCCACACGGAATCATTAAGCGTATCCATATCAATCAGCACAAAATAAAGGCAAACGCCAAGAATGGTACTGATGACCCCGTAATCACTTGCAAAACGAGCAAGGAAAACATCTATGGAAAAAAGGTCGAGATTTGGAATGATGGCGAAGTAGTCGCTACAATCAAATACGAGCCAAATAAGCCACTTTCTTGTGGCGCAAAGGTGTGGATAGAGACGACGGCTCATTGTGTGGTTTGGGAAGACGAAAACGGCTACTATGAGGCATGAAAAAGGCATTTCATTCAATGCTCGAACGCAAAGTGGGAACCTCACCCGTTTCGCACCCTTGGCTTACTGCTTTTTTGAAATCAGAGGGATTTACGAAAATGGAAGTCCGAGCAATTATCAAAAAATATTTTCATCCGACTATCAATCGGTACAAACTGAAATCTTGGCCCGATGAGTGAAAGGAAAATCAGTCAAAGCATTCTGAAAAGAATGAAAGATTACATTGAAGGGGAAGAGTGCGGTTTGAAAATCAAGGCCCAATATGTAGATGGGGTTGTTTTTCCGCCCTCCGATGCACAACTTCTCGGTCAATGGTTTGAATACGAATGTACAGGGGCTTTACCGCCTTACGATAGTGAAAGAGTGCCTGAACCCGTGCGACTGAAAAATGGAAATCTCTCAAAAGCGTATGAGCGCATGGAGTATCAAGTCGCCAACTTCAAAGCCCTATTGAAGCATTACGATGTGAAAATCAAAAGCATAGGTGAAGATATTGAATATGGTGACGCAAGAGGGACTACTGATATTATTGCCGAGGTAGATGGTCAACTTGCTATCATTGACCTGAAAGCGTCAGGGCTTATTAGGGACAAATGGAACCCTCTTGGATGGGAAGACATAGCGAATGCGTATAAACCCAAAATGAAGGTGTTGACGCAAGCAATTCACTACAAATACATCGCAAGAAACCTTTTTCAAACCGATGACGTGCCATTCTATTTTTGGATATTCAGCACAACGAATGAAAAAGATTACCGCATCCTAAAAGTAGAAATCGACGAAGATGAATACGACCTTCACGAAAGGGTTTTGCGTGATGCCAAAGTGTATTTGGAGCAAACGCTTGAAAAAGGATTTAAGGCACGTCCTTCTATGTTAAGATGCCGTAATTGCCCGCTTGCTCATTCCTGTAAGGAAAAGGTGGAGTTTGCAGAGGTTGAAAAAGTTTATTACACAAGTCAATTATGATGAATAATACGAAACATCAATTTCATCGGCTCATCAAAAAGATAGCCACGAGTCGAGTCAAAGGTTTGTACGTCTATATGTTTTTCAAAAACAAGACAATGAATGACGTTCAAAATGAAACAGGGATTAGTCGTCAAACTTTGAGTGCTTGGAAAAAGGGTCAAAATGTAAGTTTCTCAAATCTTGAGAAAATCGCAGAGCGATACCATGTCAAAACAACTTCGCTGATGGATGGAAAGACCATGATAGAAGAACTCATAAAAAACGAGCCTGATTACGTCATAAGAGGTATTTATGGCGAATACCTCGCGGAGTACAATTATTTGGAAGAGGCTCACGCCCATAATGTTGTAGCGTCATGATAGAGGTAATCGTATGTATTCTTAAAGTGGCGGTTGAATTTTACCTGCTCCTTTCCCTTATCTACATTCTTCTTTATTTGCCTGAAAATTTGGCATTTCAATGGAGACACGCTAACAACAATTTCATTCATAAGGCTTCAGGCATTCTCTTGACCTTGGGGCTATCGTTGGTTTTTGGAGGTATTTCTTTAGCCCAAAAAGTAAAAACCTATTGTCAAAAAAAATACCAAGAATATCGCGCTTGGTATCACTTGGCGAAAACCGCAAATGAAATCACCAAAACCTTACGAGATGCGCTTGACGACGAAAAAGAAGAATCGTGAGGATATTAAAGCTATCGCCTCCAATAGCAAAGAAATGTTTGAGTACCTACTTCACATTTCAGACATTCTTATTGACCCAAGTAAGCATGGAGTTGGTGAGCGGGAAATCCAATCTTTCAAAAGAGATTTGATTGATACTTTGAAGAAAATAGATTCAAATAATAACAAAATAATCGGTCGAATCGCTTGGGAAGAAGTAAGAGACGAAGCCTTTTCAACCACATTCAAATTAGACCAATACTACGATTACCATGTCTACATCAAAAACAACGCCCTCAAAGGCTAAAAACGCTACTGCCATTTTCAAAAATCAGTTGTACGCCTACAAAGACCGCGTTGAATCTTTGCTTGAAAACAACCCAAACATCAATGTAGAGCGATTTCTTGCGATGGCCTTCAATGCCGTAAAAAGAGACAAAAAGTTATTGGGAGTAGTTGAAAAGAACCCTGCAAGCCTTTTTGCTTCGTTATTGCTATGTGCAGAACATGGTTTATCCCCGTCACCCGAAGTGGGGGAGGCGTGGCTGATTCCTTACGGCAATGCTTGCCAATTTCAATTAGGATACCAAGGACTAATCAAGATTGCATATCGCAACCCTGAAATCAAAAGCATAAGCGCAGAAATTGTCTATGAAATGGATGAGTTTGATTGGGGATTGGGGTTGGAGCCTTACTTGTCTCACAAACCTGCTTCGGGGGAACGTGGGTCAGTAACTCACGTTTATTGCATTGTTAAGTTTCGCAATAGTGAACCGATGTTCAAAGTTATGTCAGAGGGAGAACTCAAAGAAATTCAGCGTATGAGCAAAGCGGGCAACAAGGGCATTTGGTTCAATAAAGACAAAGACCCGCAAGGTTGGATGCTGAAAAAAACTTGTTTGAAGCAACTTCTCAAACTTGTCCCGAAAGAATTTCAGCTTGGGTCAGGACTTCATTACGATAACTTATCGGAACGGGGGGATATGCTTTCTCTCGATGGAAACGAAATAATTGAGGTGAAAAAATCATCATCAGACTTCCATAAACCCAATGTTTTCGCGCAAGCATTAGAGGAAGCGGACGAGAGTGAAATTGAGGATGTAGAAGTGACGGAAATGAAAGACCTTTTTGACTGATGCAAAAATTTTCTTACCCTACAACCCCCTTTTCACGCAGAGAAATAAAGGACATTACAAGATTCAAATTGATTGGAGAAAGATGTAGTGGAACATACTACACGCAACGATTGATAGAACACAACCTTGATTTGCCTCACACCGAAGAATATGGGCACAAGCATTTTTGGACAAAGAGACAAGAGAACTATCCAAAAGACTTGCTTCTCGTTTGTGTTGTAAGAGAGCCTTACTCTTGGCTTCAAAGTTTCTTTGAAAAGAAATGGCATCTTCCCGAACACTTGCATAAAGTAGATTTCAAAACCTTCCTTGACGCAGAAATTTATAGCGTCAAAGACCACAACTTACCAAATATTGCAGGTGCTTTGGGGTCAGAAATTATGGCAGACCGAAATTATCAAACGAAGGGAAGATTCGATAATATCATGGAATTGAGACACGTCAAGTTGAATTTCATGTTCCATGAATTTCCAAAGATGGCCTACAACATGATTGTCCTTCGTCTTGAGGATTTTCAGTCCGACTTTACAAAGCCATTAGACGATATTTCGCTGAAATTCGACGTGCCAAAAAAGCGGTCAGATTATCAAAATCTTGAGCATTACAAAGGCAATAGCACCTTACCAATTTTCAAGAAAAAACCACTTTGGCTTGACCAAGCGGATTACGACTTAATCAATGAAAAATTGAATATGACGTGGGAAAATGTTTTGAATTACCGAAAGATTGTGACGTGCCCTAAAACGGATTGAGTATTTTCGGGGGAAGTGCCTATGGCTTCAATTTTGTAGACGTAAACCCCATCGGAGACATAGTGTGTTTTGCCATATCCCTCACCATACCATATTGAATCAGGGGAATCTGCCTCCCATACAACCGCACCCCATCGGTTGAAGATGTAGGTTTTCCATTCAAGAAAACATTGAGCCTTGGTAATTACCTGAAATCCATCATTGACACCATCGTTATTAGGGCTAAACACATTTGGAACAAAAATCGAGACTTCATAACATTCGGATGGCCCCTCGTTTTCGTATAAACACGAGTCGTCATCGACACTTGCAAGGGGGTTGTAATTAAGCGCAGACGGGTCGGTACATCCATAAACGAGGTACAAGCAAGAACCATCGTCCACGTTCGCATCGGGGTTGAAGTTGACCGCGTTGTTATCGGTGCAACCATAGATAAAACAATCGTCAGGCACAACGATGCCCCATTCGGCGACATACATATCGTCGTTGTTTGCGTTAAAATCTCCCTCTACGTCTGACAGGACAAATTCAATCGATGTGATAGGCAATTCATATCCGTCCAATTCAGGGGTGTACGTCGAGAGTTGAGCCGATATATCCGCGTCGGGAGTTACTGAAATATCAAAGCATTCCGTCGCATAAGCATCTTCTTCATTATTCAGGAAAATATCTACACAAAATGACTCTGCCGTTGTATTTCCCCAATTTGATAGTTCAATATTCGGTGTAAAGTTCCAAGTGAAATTTGTTGTATCGCAGTCGTATTGGATAAAGACATAGAACAAGGACAAGTCAACGTACTCACAGGAGCCATCATCGTATTCAGCCGAAGGGTCGAAATTCAATGCCAAGGAGTCTGTGCAACCGCCAACGAGCGGGGGCGGAGGTAGACCCCCGCAAGCATCAGTCAAAGAAAAAATGATGGTATTGTCTTCAGGGTTGACATCAGGATATGCAAAACCACCCAATCCTGCGGTACTGCCGTCTAACGTTTCACTATCATTGATTTGATTGATAAAAAGAACAATACAAGATTCAAAAGCACCCGCATTGATAGCTTCTTGCCAACAAGAAGTAGTCCCCAATCCCAAGGGTTGACTTTCAATAAGATTGAATGTCAAAGTATCTCCGCTTTGAATTATCTCATCTTCCCCTTCTCCAATGTTTACGAAGGGTAAATCGAGAGGAAACAAAAGGTCAGTATCTCCATCTTCATTAAAACAAGGAAACGGATTTTCATCGGGCGGGATTGAGGGGTCAAATGTCAGCGTCAATAAAAATTCACCAATCGAGTCAGTAGAAGAACCGCAAAAGCCATCGTAAACAATAATGGTCATTTCAAGGCTCACGGGGTCAAATCCCGCGATTGCCACATCACATTGTGCAGACGGAAACAAACATGAACAAATCAAAGAAAAGAAGAGCAGAATTTTTTTCATTGAATCAAGATTTTTTGACGTACCATCTCGCCATTTTCAGACGTAATAACGATGTAAATCCCCTTGGGCAAAATCCCTCGGTCATTCCCTACTTTACGACCCATCAAGTCATAGAATCCGACCATATCAATTTCCTTACCTCCATTTAGAACTTCGGCATCCACGTTCGGAGGGATAGTTTCAAACGTTACTATGGCGGGACACGACGTGCCGTAATTCGCCAAAATGACTGACAAGTCGTTAAAATCCGTCGTGCCATTTCCATCAAAATCAGTAACAAGTGGATTGTTTTCTGACAAGGAACCCATGTAAGACAACATGATGAGGAAATCGCTCACTCCGACATGGCTATCACCATCCAAATCTCCCTCACATTCAGCTATTTCGTCACAAAACTCAAAAGTCAGTAAAGACCCGTAATCAAGTTCGTTGGGTTCAATTAGTTCAAAAATGACTTGGTTATTGAGGGTCAAACGGATGAATTGATTGTAGTTCGCATCGCAAAACCCATCATCATCAAAATCAAACGAACAAAGGCCATCCCCTGCCGAATCATAAACCTTGAAAGTGTAGCAACTCCCAAAAAGACAAAACTCGTCAACAAAGATGCTATCTTGAGAAAAGACAGGAAAGTCACCGCCGAAAGCAACAATTTGTCCATTTTCCCCTTCCAATTCCCAATCAATTTCATTTGACCAAACGTCAGGGCTTATTTCTACTTTGAGAAGGTTGCCATCTTCATATACAAATTCAGCTTCTCCTACATTGTTGGCGAGGAATGACTCGGCTTGTTCAAATGAAACATTTGCATCGATGGTTGCAGAAGTCAGAGAGGAAAATTCCGTTGTGTGCGTATAAGTTTGACCCGCCTGAAGTGTCAGAGGGATGAATGCGCTCGTTTGATTTGCTCCATTTGAAAACGTCAAGGTGGGATTTGTCAATTCGGCAAGACCAAAATTTGCAAGGGTAGTTGTAATATCAAAGGTTGTTTGGCAATTCGGGTTTGTTATTGCCATGTTTGAGATTCCACCATCAACATCCACCACGGGAATGCACCCAAGGCTGTTTGTGTAGCCATTTCTTTTTGACCACAATTCCTCTCTCATGCGTTCCGTTTGACCTTGCGTGAAGGTATTTCGGCAAGTTTGGGAGGTATAATCCATATAGTTGTTTACCTGTGCGTCAGGACAATCGCTTGGAGAACATCCATAGTTTGTGGTTGTAGGAGGTGTATCACATACTTGGTCGCCTTGAGTCTCGCAATTTGTTTCAACGCAAGTGCTACCCCCAAGGCCAAAAGTGTGCAGTAGACGAAAATTGTGGCCTATCTCGTGGGTAATTGTTTTGTTCAAATTCCCCAATTTGATATTGCCCGTCGTGCCTACAACATTGTATAACACAACAGGGCCACCATCACATTGTAAATCGTTGAACCCAACGTAAGAAAATCCTTGGATACCACCCGCGCCATTGTTTCCATTGATTTCGCTGACCACCCAAATATTTAGATAATCGTCAATGTCCCAACAACCAAAAACGTCTTTCATGTAGGTGTGGGGAACGCCTACGGGACTGCCAAACTCGCTTGTTGAACTGACACCATCAAGTGCGTATTCCTCATAAATTTGCTGACCTGTGAACGTGAATGAGAAGGTAAGGTCAGACGCATCGTGCCTTACAATCCCCGTAGTTGGCAAGTTATCAGGCGAACGCGAGGCCAAACAAAATTCAATTTTAGTGTCTACACCTAAACCATCCCCATTTGTTCCCTCAATTTTTCTGAAGTCCTCATTCAATGCGACTACACAACTTTGAATTTGCTCGTCGCTGATGTTCGTTCCCTCACCGATTTCCTCTCCTAAATGGATAATGTGAAAAACGAGTGGCACAACCATAATTTCGGCAGTATCCAAATCCACACTTGGCACAACCCTTTGTCTCAAAAATGGATTTCGAGGTTCACGAATTTCTAATGCCTTACAAATGTCTACTTGAGCATTGGCAAGCATAGGCCAAAGCATCAAAAACGCCCACAATAACTTCTTCATCAGTTTGGTTTTCAGTAAAATACATCAAATTCACTCACAATATCGATAGTTTTTGTCCCCCCTCTTGTTTGGCCTTTTATCGATAAATAATACTCTCCCGCTTGGACGTAATCCCCGTTCATCATACCTGACCAAGAGTCCTTCGGGTCGAGGCTAAACCACAATTCATTCCCCAATCGGTCATAAATAGTCACTTCCCAATCAAGCCAACATTGTGTGTAAGTCGAAACTTGAAATTTTGTCGGATACTCCGAATCGGGCTTCCACCTTTTTTTCCAAGCAATACGAGCATCCTCACAAATGCGACTCGTCTCATTGTCATACAAACAAGTGCCCAAATTTTCGTTACAATCAAAACAATAATTGATTGCATCCTCATCAAGACACCCGCCCTTATTGACTATGTTGTCAGACTGAAATACAGGATTTTCGGGACTTACGGCCCACAAAAAACCAAGAAAGAAAAGAGATAGCAAAATGTTTTTCATAGCAATAGATTCATCGCTACAAAATTAACACAAACAGGAAAAGGGGCGCGAAGCCCCTCACCTGTGTCCATCTTGAATAGGATTACTTTTCTGCTCTATCCTTACCCTTTTGGAAGGCAAAGCCAACCACAAAAATGGTAACACCGAGCAACGCGAGGCCAATGGCCGTATTCACAATTCCCTTTCCGTTCTTCATGTTATTTTCCTTTTTGGCGACGTTCCTGCGCTAACGCATTTTCAATCGCTTTATTTCTATCCTGCAAGATAAGACTTATTAAAGTATTTTTTTGGTCAAAAGTCAAGCATTGAGTCGCTCGTGAAAACGCCCAACTTTTGAAGAGAGGGTCACTCATACACCCAACTGCGGAAACTTCTTTTTCACCTTGAAACTTGGACATTCTTTTTTATCGGTAAAATCGTTGTGCCCAAACACAGGTAAATCTCCAAATACAATGCGTAAGGATTCAACAAGTTTAAGGAATGATTCTTCTTGACAAGCCGTCATTGTGTCTTTAGCTTTCAAGTCTTTATCCACACCTCCAACATACGCGATTCCAATGGAATCTGAATTTTCGCCAAGCGTGTGTGCGCCTTTCTTTTCTACGGGTCTGCCACGCTCTATCGTGCCGTTGTCGTCATTTCGGATGACAAAGTGATAACCGATGTCTGACCACATCCTTGGCTCACTCATGTGCCATTTCCGTATCGTATCAGCCGAATAATCTTTTCCCTCTCGCGTTGCGGTGCAATGCAGGATGATTTTTTTAATCTCTCTCATTACTTGATGCCGTGCGTAGCAAGAAGTAATTTGACTTCGTTCACTGCATTCAAAAGGGTCGTGAGCATCTCCTTGACTTCGCCGTCGCTTTTTTCGAGACTCTCGACTCTGCCCTTGAGTTTCAGAACATCAGCGTTCAACTTGACATACACCCCAATCAATCCGCCGACGAGACATAACATTTCATATTGTGTCAAAGTATCAAGCATCAGTTGTGTTTTGACAAATATAATGTTGAAAAATCAGTCCTTTATGCCGTAAAAGCCCAAGATGCGCTTTTTATCCGCCTCCGACCACGCTATTTCACCGAGCATCACAAGAAATAATGTCCACGACAATATCTCTGATGCCGTTTGTGCAAAATCAGTCGGGATATTGAAGGTTGTCCGAGGTTGGGCCATTTTATCGTGCTTCTAAAGCCTCAATGCGTTGTTCAAGGTCTTCAAGAAGTTCAATCATGCGCTGAATTACCGCTTCCGTTGACCTGTTCGCGGATATATTCATTTGTTCTTCCTCGGAAATAGTAATTGGAGCCATTAGTCGCTGAATTGAGTAACGTTGATTGTCATATCTGTGTATCGCACCCCTCCACTTGCCACGCCACCAATCACGAAAGTTGCTTGGAGATAGTCAATGGCAGGGTCTTTTGGGCCGTTTGAGTTGTTTCCTGCTCTAAAATCAGGAGTAGTAAAAGTTTGACTTTGCAAAGTGCCATTACAAGTAATAGCCGCTACGTCGGGCGTATATGTTTGTTGTAAAACTCCATTTCCCGCAACGGACGCAACAAAGACACCACCTGTTGCACAATTAGTTGAAATTGTGACGCTTACAGAAATCAAATCATGCGTCCCTACGCCACCTAAACCAAGCCTCTCGTTTGCCCCTGCATCGTCAACTGAAAAAAACGCTCGACCCCTTTGCGTCATGGTAAATGTAGTCGAAGGGTAAGTTGTCGGGTCATAAATTGGAACACTGCCTGTCGCACCTGATAATGTTAGGTTTGGGCCATTTCCCCCGTCAAAAGTCGAAACAAGGCCACTTGTCGTGCCTAATGCCACGGAACCCGTCGCAGTTATCGGGTCAGGCGTACATACGATGCCTGTTCCTGCCGATACTGACGTCACGGTTCCACCGCCGCCCCCGCCTCCGCCTGAACCGCTATTAAAACCAAATGAAAGTGATGATTGATTTGACATTTATCGTGTTATCATAATTCCTGTACCAAGTCCGATTGCATACCAAAATTTACCTGTCTCCCAAAAACGTTTTTTTTCTTGAATCTGATAATTTTGGAGACCTTGTATTTGAACGTGCGGATTGGTGTTTTTTACCTCCACAAAATACGTCTTTTTCGACAAGAAATTTTTTCGCTCCCATCTATGTGAAAAGGTAATATCATTCAAAAAGCTGATGTCTTCTATCAGCGCAAATTCAGGATTGACCTTCCCTCTGATTGAATAAAATTCACTTGTATCAGAGAAAGAGTAAATCGGCGCAGAAGACCCATCTACAAAGAGGGTGTCAATGCTTACAACGGGAATAAAGACGCTATCTATTTGTGTTCTTGTGATGACCTTTGTTTGCGCCGTTGTGTTTTTCAAAGAAGTAAAATCCCGTAACAGGGAGTTGTACTCATGCTTCGCGTCGAGCAATAGGATTTCTTGCCGTGCCGATACTGCGCCTAACGAATCCACGCTGACCTCATACCTATCCTTTTGGGTTTGGAGCGTTTCTATGCGGTCTAAATGCCTTTGGAAGTCACGTTCGTGTTCAAACTTCTCTATGCCCCACAAAAGAAATAAAAGCACGACGAGGGCAACCCCCCTGTTTTCTTGGATTTTGTGCTTCCATTTCATAACAAATCATTGTCTTGGGTATAGCTTTTTTTGATGGGGCGACTTGACACCACGCCTTTTGCCGTTTGGCTCCGAGATTTTTTTCTTGCAAAAGCATGAAGACGTGCTATGCCCCACGCTTGACGTGAATTGGGTCGTCCCCCTGAAATCGTTGGCCTGTGAGTAGAACTATATGCGCCCATCCCTCGCCGAACCACTTTTTTTGCGGTTGGCAAGGTGATTTTTTTGGTGGGATTCGCCTTGTTGTACTCTTTCAGAAAGGCTTTTATCTTGTTTGTAAGCCCCTCGCTAAATTTGATAGACGAGCGCGTTGAAGCGGATGCACTACCTCGCTTGTTGGTCTTGCTTCCGCTAATGCGTTCTTTCTTGGGCGCGGGCGTTTGCGCCGCCCCTTTACGCCCTGCTCTTTTTTTTGCCATTTCTACCAAACAAGAAAACCCCTTCAGGTGAAGAGGCTTTCGTGAGTTTACCCTTTTATTACTTCTTCTTACACTCCAAGATGATGACGGCAATACCCGCCAAAATCAAGAGGTTGTGAACATTTTGTCCGCCCAAGAATGTGTTGGGGTCTTTGATGTCTAAAAAACCTTTCATTTTAATTTATTTTTTCTGTTTTGATAATCCTTCCGAGACGTGTTCCCCAACATTGCCAACTGCGTAGATTCCAAAAATCCACATGACTAATTGAGACCATCCGTCGAAGTCTGTTTTGTCGCTGAATAAAAAAAGCAACGTGGCAATGATGAAAAGAACCAATCCAAAGAAAAGTTTTCTTCCACCGAACCAATCGTAAATGTTACTCATTACTTTTTGTATGAAGATTTTGCCTTTTTCATCGCTTGCTTCAGCGAAAGGCTTGGATTAGCTTTTCTCACCTTGTTCAAGTGAGTCGTCCATTTTTGTAAGTGCTTTGGTACTGCCATCACAAAAAGGGAATAAGTTTGCTAACCGCGATAGATGCTTTCTTTTGAGGGTTTCCATGTGCCGCGCTTCTGAAATCCCCCGCGTCTCTCTTAAATGAAACGGGACTGCCTGTCGCACTACGCATAGAAGCACGTTTGGCATTCACTCTATTGGAAGCGGTGCGACGCGCGTTCGCTACTGCTCTTGCTCTACTTTGTTTCATAGATATTCGTTTTTTGTAAAAATAATAAATTTACCACAAAAGTTTATCGGCATAAAATCCTGCACTCCCGCGCTTGGTTCGGTCTTTCTGATGACGGATTTTGTAAAGTCTTCGACGCTCCTTGGCAGTTCCCTTGGGGACTTTCCCTTTCCTTTCCAACTCCATATATGTGGGATAGTCCTTCATGCCTAATGCACCGACACTCGCTACTTTTTTGTCTCCCTTAAACACATCAATCTTTTTACCCTTGACTTTAGAGGGCTTTACTTGAACACCAAGTTTTTTTGCTTGTGTCTGCGTGTATCTTTTGATGCGATAGGCCATTTACTTGGCTTGCACGGCGACAGGCTGACGGCGACGGCCTCCAAGGATTGCAATAACTGCTACTACGCCAAGACCCGCAAGAATTGCCCAAGGTGGAATGTCTCCAAATCCCGCCTTTTGTGGTGCAGGAGGCAACGGAAGTGGAGCAACAACAGGTGTTTGCATCGCCTCTTGTAAATCTGCAATTTTGTCTTGAAGGGCTTGTAGTTCTTCTGCGTTTGCTCCCTCTGCTTCCGCTAACAATTCGTCATATCGCTCAACTAAAGCGTCCAAGGAATCACGAACCTCGGAGCAATCGGGCTTTTCTGAAAGAGGGTGCGTCTGAGGACAAGCGTCTAATCCAACAAAAGCGACTCCGAACGAATTTCCGTTAGCATTGCAAGCGGTGTAACAAATGCGTACCTGACCATCCGATACTTCAAAAATTTCTTCTTCTCCCGTCTCTCCCTCATCAGGGCCAAAGTCAACCAAATCATCCAACAAGTCCTCGACCGAATAAGCGTCATCCTCATTGCTATCTGCAAAAGAGTCTTCATCTCTTGGGGCTTCAGCAAAAAACCCTTGTGGGCATTGTCCATTGACAAGATATACACCTACCGCTACCCCATCAGCCGTGTAACACGTCCCTGTCGTCGGGATGCCTTGCGAAAAATCGTCTCTGACGGCATCCTCGCTTGGAAGGTTTGGAGGTGTAGTTGGTGCTTGGGCCATTTATTTTCTAATTACAAGGGCGAAGGATGCGGTTAAAATCGCAATAAAAATAACCAAATAAATTAAGTTTTTTCGTCTTTCCTCCGCTACGACTTGCCTTTTTTGCTCTTGAATCTCACGCTCATTTTTCAAAATCTCGGCAAAAAATTGCTTTGACATCTCTCGCCGATTTTCAACCATTTGCTTGTCATACTCTACTTGCTGAAGAGTAAGACCACTTATCGCGCTTTCTCGTGCCTCTTGCGAACCTCGTACTGCACCAATCGTGGTAGCCGTTGTTCCCGCAATAGCCAAGTAAAGCAAAATTGCCGTCATGGAGAGTGGCTCGAAGTTCACAAACTCGACATCCTTCATGAGAAGACGACCCAATTTTTCATGGCTTTTTTCATCAAAAACCATATCCGACATGATTGAGGCAAGGTATCCGTTCGAGCATCCATCTTGAACATCGTAATCTGTCCGAGAACGCAAAAAGTCAATGACCATTTCTCGGTCATCGACAATACGCAAAGCAATTAGCTTGGCAAGGTTATTTCGTAGTTCTTTTGACTGCATAAAATGCGATTCCTAAAAATGCTACAACGCCAAGAAGCAAAATAAGATTTCTTGCGGTGTTGTCTTGCGCCTTTTCCTCTTGGGCCTTGACCAGTTCTAACAAAAAATCTTCTTGCGCCTTTTGTTTGGCGATTTCGGTTTGGTCGCGTACTTGCCTTTGTGCCAAATCATATTGAGCATACGTTGCAAGTCGTTGATTTTCTTCTGATTTAGCTTGAATGAAAAGGTCGGCTCCAATTTCTACAACCTTAACTATCCATGTTGCAGGATTCGCCCCTGAAGACGCTGAACCTGCACCTGCGCTTGCCTCTGCCGCCGCTTGTGCTGAAGGAGGGATTACTCCGCGAAACGGAAAAATGACTTCGGATAATTTTTTGACAAAACCCTCGTCTAAAATATTTCGGGATACTGCCCTGTTGACCTCCATAAATGAGGCATCCAATGGCAAATCAGCATATCCATTTTCGTTAAGGAAAACGATTACCGCCGTTTTGTCCTCAACAATAAAATCTGCTAATATTTGAATGGCATTATCCACGTTTTTTGATGAAGAATGCAATGCCAAGACCTAAAAATGTAATCAAAGCCAAACCAATCAAAGTTCTGTTGTCGAACCCGCTTGTAGGCAATGACTTATCCTCCCCTCTCAACGCATCAAGGGTGTCGAGATTTTGCTTTTCAATGTCGAGAAGTTCAAGGTCTCTACACCGCTTCAAGACGTACAATTCATCAAGTTCTCTGCGCCTTTTGGCTAATGCCGTCAACTTTGCTTCGGCGAGTTTCCTATCCTTTCCTTTTTCAATAAGGATTTCGTTCGACAAAAGCGTTTTTTCCGCATTCATCAGAGCAGACGTATCCACCAATCCACTACAACCAATATTAGATGGTAGGGGAAATTGAGCCTCAATCGTGTTTTCAGCTAACCTTTGTCTCTGCAACTTACTCATTAGATTTCTGCACTTGTGATTTCACCGCCCGATTCCATTGGAGGCATAGGGTCTGCCGAGGCATGACCACCATGACCAAACTTGATTCGACCTTTCAGGAACAACCTATATCCCGCATACAATGCGATTCCTACCAAGATGCCCGTCTTGATTTTTTTATGGTGCTTTTTCCAAAAACCTTTCGCAGATTTGGGCTTTTCCGCCGTTTCCGCTTCTAATTTGTCGAGTCTATCTGAAAGATTTTCTTGTTCCTCTTTGATTTCTTCGATAGGAGCGGGACTTGCCTCTGCAATTTTCTTATATGACTTTTTTGGGCCGCTTACAGGTGCAAATGCGAGGGGTGCATTTTGGGCGTAATTCTGCTCAAGCATTCGTTGTGGGAAGTCTTGAGACCCCCCAACCAATAAATCCATTTGGTCATTTACAAAAGTCATAATTCTTTGTCTTTTTTATGTAATTGAATCAAGCCACGCTCGGTGTGCTTTCAGGGTTTTTTGGGAGTAGCGTCCCGTTACAGGGGTAGAAAACCCAAGGTCGTTCAAGTACATTTGAAATTCATAAACTCCAATTCCACAAGAGTTTATTTGAGTATTGTCTGCCTTATCTTCGATAATATCTCTTTCGGTGGTAAACCACGCGCACCCTACGTCGTCTGCAACCATAGTTGGGGCAGTAGTTCCGCTTCCCGTGTACTCGGTATTTTGAGTGCTTGAAGTCCCATTTGTGCTTGACCCCGATTCGGGACGACCGAATTGAGTGAGTTCATCTAATAAGCCTCCAATCGTTGTTGCCTTTGGCTGATAAACTTCGACAGGTTCACCCTCCATCAGTTTTCTCAATGCCTCTTCATCCGCTTTGCGCGATTGCTTAACGAGGTAAAGAACTAACGCACCAATTCCAAGCGTTACCAAAGTAATTCCTGCAATTAGCCCCCCCGTCTTACGGGGCGAAGCATACGTTTGATATGTAATAAGTTCCTGTTGCATTTTAACTTCCTAAAGAGCCTTGTTGTTGGGTTGGCTCACTTCCAAGCCCACATGATTGTGGAGTGAAGTTGCACGAGCCATCGTCGATTTCTGCCGTCGGGTCAAAGTTGGTAGCCGCCTCGTAAGTACATCCGTATGTCGCCTGTTCTACTTCAAAATCAATCGGAATAAATACACAGGAGCCATCATCAAATTGTGCAGATGGGTCGTAGTTCTGCGCCCCTTGTTGGGTACATCCAAATTGCGAATCAAATGAGCATGACCCATCATCAAAATCTGCTGATTCGTTGAAGTTGTCTGCATCAGGATTGATACATCCTCCAACGTATTCAACACCTTGTTCAAAATCAGTCAGGTCGTAAATAACATCGTCAAAGGTGCAAGTTCCTGCAATAGTCGCCGTGGAGTCAAAGTTGTTGGCTTCGGGATTCATACATCCCGTATTTTCTTCGCCATATAAAGCGAAACTGCACGAGCCATCGTCGTAATCCGCTGAAGGGTTGTAGTTATCACCAAGTGGGTCAAGACAACCACCAACATACACCTCACCTCCCGCATCGAGCGCAGTCAAGTCATATTCAACTTCATCAAATGTACATTCCCCCGCAATTTGAGCGGACGGGTCGTAATTGTTCGCTTCAGGATTCATGCAACCCGTCAAAGACGTTTGCAATTCCACGAAAGTGCAAGAGCCATCGTCAAAATCGGCTCCTGAATTGTAATTATCTGCTTGAGGATTCAAGCAACCTCCAACGTATGATACTCCCGTCTCGAAGTCGGTCAAATCGTAGGCAGGGCCATCGCCAAAGTCACACGTTCCATCGTCA
>MDSZ01252698.1_pt1 | contig 16419 bp, 14 predicted proteins | sample 811201 | NCBI WGS metagenome assembly MDSZ01 (sample SAMN05326647, study PRJNA326480) | marine metagenome | isolation source: seawater | place: Indian Ocean: North | collected 2010
TAATATATTTCGTGAATATTGCACTCTAAATCGAGGAACAAAAGACGGCATAAATAAGACTATTATTGGCTCTGATAATTTATTTATGGCTTATTCGCATATTGCTCATGATTGTATAATTAAAAACCATTGTATATTTTCCAATGCTGCTTCATTAGCGGGTCATGTAGTAGTTGGTGATTATGTTTCACTTGGAGGGTTCTCTCTTGTACATCAATTTTGTAATATTGGTAATTTTGCTTTTAGTGGCCTAGGGACAGTAATTTCACAAGATGTTTCACCATATACACTAGTTGCTGGTAATCATGCTAAAGCATATAAAATTAATACTGAGGGATTAAAACGAAAGGGTTTTGATAAAGATGTAATATCAGCTCTTGAAAAACTTTTTAAATTATTTATTAAATCTAAAAAAACAAGAGAAGAGGCAATAGATATTTATAACAAGTTAAATTTTAGCTATGACGAAACGAAATATTTTTTCGATTTTATACAAAATAGTTCAAGAGGTATTACACGGTAGAAATCAAAATATTTTCTACTAAATTTGCTAAATTCACTGATGCACCATTTTTTAGTTTTGAGCGAATCATTGAATAGTTATTTTCTATATTTTTTCTATATTCTTTGTCATGATCGATTTTCTCTAATTCAACCATTATATCAACTTGATCATTATAATCTGGTTGAACAAACTCTTTTACGACTTGATGAGAACCTAACGAACTACCTAATATGAGATTAACTAATCCTATGAATTTAATTTTTACCATATTCTTCATTATTAAAAATGTTAAAGGAGATAATCTATAAGCAATTATCATTGGAATCCCCATAAGTGCTAGCTCAAGTGTAACAGTTCCTGATGCTGTAATTGCTTTTTTACATTGTTTTATAGAATTTAGATCTTTGCCAGATATAAGCATATGCTGAAGATGTTTAGGCAACATACTTAACATTATTCTCTTAGAATTATCACTAGAATAGAAAATCTTAATATCCCTATATTTATCATCTAAATTCTTATTTAATTTGACACAATCCAGCATCATAAAAAGATTATTTTTAATTTCAGATTCTCTGCTACCAGGAAATATTCCTAAACTTAATTTTTTTTGATCAAAGCTAATATTAGTTGGTTCAAGATCTTTATTTTCTAATAAAGGATGACCCACATAATAAACATTTTTCATATGTTTATCAAAAATTTGCTTTTCAAATGGTAAGACAACAGCTAAGTAATCAACTACATTTGAAATCTTCATAATTCGATTCTCTCTCCATGCCCAAACTTGAGGTGCTATATAAAATAAAATAGGAATTTTAAGTTTTTTTGCAAACTCTGCAATTTTAAGATTGAATTCAACATAATCAACCAAGATTATAAGATCTGGTCTATTAACCTTTAGATAATCCGTTGCTATTTTCATAGCTTTTTTAATGAGGAAATACTTCGATATTACTTCTATAATACCCACTACCGCTATTTGATCAGAGTTAAAAATTAGATCAACACCTTCATTCTCTAATGCATTTTGACCAATACCAGTAAAGTTTATATTTGGATTTATTTTCTTATGTTCTTTAACATACTTTGCAGCATGTTGATCTCCTGATGACTCTCCAGCTATTATAAATATATTTTTCATTGTAATCAGAATTTATTTATTATATTTGATACATATTCTGCATCTCTTATTTTCATCTCTGGATATATAGGCAATGATAAGCATTCTCTTGATACAATCTCAGAACATTTAAGTTTATGATTTTTATATTGTTTTTTAATTGCATCAACTTTATACATTGGCTGTGGATAATAAATTGAAAAAGGAATCTTATAATTTCGCAAATGATTCATTAGTTTTAAACGATTTTTAGTTCTGATTGTATACTGATTGTATGTGTGGACCGCATTCTTTTGTTGATATGGAATTTTAATCTTTTCATTATTGATTATCTTTGAATATGTAGAGGCAATCAATCTTCTCATCTTAATATATTTTTTAATATACTTTAGCTTAACAAGTAAAACTGCTGCTTGTACCTCATCTAATCTAGAGTTATAACCAACATATAAATGCTTATTTCTCTCTAATCCACCATGGTTCCTTAGCATCTTTAAGAATTTTGCAGCTTTATCATTATTAGTAGTAATGATCCCACCATCACCATAACAGCCAAGGTTTTTTGTAGGGAAAAAACTAAAGCACCCAAATTCACCGAATGCTCCAGTAAATTTTTTATTAAATGTCGCACCAAATGACTGCGCACAATCCTCAATAATTTTTATATTATTTTTTTTACATACATTATTAATTTCATGCATATTACATGCTTGACCAAATATATGTACGAGCAATAGAGCCTTGGTCTTTTTTGTTATAGCACTCTCAATTTTTTTATGATTAATATTGAATGTGTGCGGATTTATATCAATAAATATTGGCTTTGCACCAACATGAATAATTGCTTCGATAGTCGCAAAGTAGGTAAAAGGTGTAGTAATTATCTCATCACCATTTTTTATTCCTAGGGCTTTCAGACTAAGTATAAGAGCATCAGTTCCAGAGTTACAGCTTATAGCATGTTTAACATTCAGAAAAACCGCCACCTTACTCTCAAATGACTTAACATTCTCTCCAAGTATATATTGCCCAGATGATAGAACTGTATTGATTTTTGTCTGGATATCCTTTGCAATAACATTATATTGTTCTTTTAAATCAAATATTTTAATATTTTTCATAGTTTCTTTGAGATTAATGTAGCAAGCTTCAAAGCTTCCATGCCTTGTGTTCCATCTACCACAGGTTTTGTCATATTATTTATAGACTTTATAAAATCTATAATTTCATCATTTAATGCATCATTTTTTCTATAATTATACTCTATAGAACTAAATAATTTTTTAGATTTTTTATTATTCTTTTCCACTATTTTTAAATTTGCAGTTAAAAAGTCAATAGATAAATATCTATCTTTTTCAAAAATCCTAATTTTCCTCTCATTTTTCTGACTTATTCTACTAGCAGTAAGGTTAGCTATACACCCATTATTAAATTCTAATCTTGCATTTGCTATATCTATCTTTTTAGTAATAATACTTTTACCGAAAGAAGAAATCTTTTTAATTTTATCTGATACTAGGGTAGTTGCAATATCGATATCATGAATCATTAAATCAAATATAACATTAATATCCGTTGATCTTGGATTAAATTTTGCAAGACGATGGACTTCAATAAAAACTGGACATCTAATAATACTAGAAACCTTTTTAATTACTGGATTGAAACGCTCTAAGTGCCCAACCTGAATTATTACTTTTTTTTTATCAGCAAGATTTACTAACTTTCTTGCTTCACTGACTGTTTCTGTTATTGGTTTTTCTATTAAAACATGTTTATTATTTTTTATAAAAAATTTTGCAATTTCATAGTGATTGAATGTAGGTGTAACTATAGAAACAGCATCTACATCCTCTATAATTTCTTTATAATTAGTTCCTGTTTTATATTTCCCTTTATGGGATAAAAGATTTTTTTTATCTTTGTCAACTATCCAGGTCAACTCACATTCTTTATTTTTCTGGAATTTTTCCAAATGAAATTTTCCTAAGTATCCTATTCCAATGATTCCTATTCTAATTTTCTGTTTTTTCATGTAATCAAGTATCGATTTTTTTGCTATATTGAATATATAATAATTATATATAGTGGCATATTTATGACAAGCCAAATTTATGCAGGTGTTGATGAAGTTGGAAGAGGCTGCTTGGCTGGACCGGTTGTATCTGCAGCAATAATTCTATATCAAGGTATAGATCATACAATTCTAAAAGATTCTAAGAAATTATCTGAAAAAAAACGTGTTGCCATAGCAGATTATATACTCAATAATTCGGTATCTGTTGGAATTGGAATATGCTCTAATTACATAGTTGATGATATTAATATTCATAATGCCTCATTATTGGCTATGAAACGAGCTATATTGAATTTAACAATTAAGCCGACTAAACTTATGATTGATGGTTTATATGCTCCAGAAACTGATATTGAGACTGTGACTATTGTAAAAGGTGATGAAAAAATAAAGGAAATTTCTGCCGCCAGTATTGTTGCTAAAGTTATAAGAGATAATTTTATGACGTATGTTGATAATGACATTCAAGGATATGGTTTCGCTAAGCATAAAGGTTATGCCACTGAAGAACATATAACTGCCCTTAAGCTCCTGGGACCATCCATATATCATCGATTTAGTTTTAAACATGTCAGTGAGATGTAATAAATTATGAAAAAACTATTTACGCATTTAAATTTGAGATCATCTTACTCATTGATTGATAGCACAATAAATATCGATAGTCTTATTAAAAAAGCAAAATCAAATAAAATATCTGTTTTGGCATTAACTGATTATATGAATGTTTTTAATATCGTAAAATTTTATCAAAAATGTATAGAAAGTAGAATAAAACCAATAATAGGCTGTCAAATTCCACTTGAAGAATTCGTAAGCAGTGATTTTAATCCTTATATTACTCTTTTGTGTCAGAACTATAATGGGTATAAAAATATGATAAAAATTCTGTCAAATGCTCATGTATCTGCAGATAATTCTCACCCCAGTACAAAGCTGGAGATATTATCAAAATATAATGATAATTTAATCATACTCTCTGGAGGAAGAGAGGGTATTCTTGGAAAAAATCTTTTATATGAGGATCTATTTAAAGTTAAATCACATATATCGTCTTTAAAAAATATTTTCTACGATAGATTTTATATTGAGATTCAAAGAATCTTATCTTCTGATGAAGAAAAATATAGATCTTTGTGCATTAATCTATCAGAGGAATTTGAATTACCCATTGTAGCAACTAATGCTGTGAGATTTATTGATGAAGATGACTTTAAAACACATGAGGTGAAAGTTTGTATAAATAAAAAAATCAAACTAGAGGATAGAAATAATCAGCAAGAATATACTGAAAGTCAATTTTTTAAGTGCACTGAAGAGATGTGTATGTTATTTGAGGATATCCCTGATGCTATCGACAATGTCTCAGAGATAATAATGCGATGTAATACTCATCTTCCAATTAATAATAAAGACTATTTGCCGATATATAATCCACCTGAAGACTTTGATGTTAATAGTTATTTTCATTTTAAAGTTAAGGAAGGAATGGAGAAAATATTAAGTTCTGTTAATAATAGTGATATAAAAAAATATAAAGAAAGATTAGAGACAGAGATAAATGTCATAACAAAAATGGATTATGTTAGTTATTTTTTAATTGTTCACGAATTTATTTCATGGGCTAAAGATAATGACATTCCAGTAGGACCTGGCAGAGGATCTGGCGCAGGGTCGCTCATAGCCTATGCTCTTGGAATAACTTCTATCGATCCTATCAAATATAATTTACTTTTTGAGAGATTTTTAAATATAGAAAGAGTTTCATTACCTGATTTTGATATAGATTTTTGTAAAGATAATAGACAAAAAATTATTGATCACATAACAGAGCTATATGGTGATAATAAAGTTTCACAAATTATAACTTATGGAACATTGATGGCTAAACAAGCAATAAGGGATGTAGGGAGGGTTATAGGACTTCCATATACATATGTTGATAGAATAGCTAAGATGATTCCTTTTTCTGTGGATATAACGATTGATGATGCTATAAAACAAAATAAAGAATTAAGAAAGGAGTATGAAGAAAAAGATGAAGTGAAGAATTTAATTGATCTTTCAAAAAAATTGGAAGGACTTCCAAGAAATCCAGGTAAGCATGCAGCTGGTATCGTAATAGCTCCTAATCAAATTGATGAATTTATTCCTATGTATAGGATTGAGGAGAGTAATGAGTTAGTTACGCAACTTGATAAAGATGATATTGAAAAACTTGGACTTGTCAAATTTGATATTTTAGGCTTAAGAACATTAAGTATTATTAAAAGGACAATTAAAGATATAGAAAAGATTAAAGGAGAGATTATTGATTTAGAAAAAATTTCTATGACTGATGAAAGTGTTTTTAACCTTATGCAAAATAAGTTGACCACAGGTGTATTTCAGTTGGAGTCGCCAGGTATGAAGAGATATATGGAAAAATTAAAACCAGATTGCTTTGATGATATTGTCGCTTTAGTTGCTCTTTATAGACCAGGTCCTCTAGGAACAAATATGGTTGATGATTTTATTGAAAATAAACATGGCAAAGAAATTATGTACGAACATATACTATTGAAGCCGATACTTTCCAGTACGTATGGACTAATACTATATCAAGAACAAGTAATGGAGATTGCAAAATCACTTGCTAATTATACTCTTGGTGAAGCCGATATTCTCAGAAGAGCAATGGGAAAAAAGAAAAAGAAGGAAATGGAAACACAAAGAAAGAAATTTATTGATGGAGCTAAAATCAATAATATAGATCAAAATATAGCGGATTCAATATTTTCAAAAATGGAAAAATTTGCAGGTTATGGTTTTAATAAATCACATTCAGTTGCATATGCATATATTTCTTATCAAACCGCATATCTTAAAACATATTATACTTCTATATTTCTAGCAGCCGCTCTATCGTCTGATATGGATAATACAGATAAAATTCTCTCACTAACTGATTCTTCTAAAGAGCATGATATAAAGATTCTTCAACCCTCTATAAATAATTCTATGCACGACTTTATTTCTCTGAGCGATACTGAGATATTATTTGGTTTAGGAGCTATCAAAGGTGTAGGTTACAATGCAGCTAATCATATTATTCAAGAACGTTCTATAAATGGAAATTTTACTAATATTTTTGATTTTTGTGAGAGAATATCTCATCAAATTATAAACATTGGAACGATGGATGCTCTAATATACTCTGGGGCATTTGATGATTTTGATTGTAGTAGATTTTTAATGAAAGAAATACTAGATAAGGCAATTTCTTATGGTAATAATAAACAAAACAATAAAGAGATTGGGCAAGGTGATCTTTTTGCAGAAAATTCAACATCATCAACTATTGAGTCAATGATTAATTCTGATGTTGTTGATACTACTGAAACAAGAGATCAAAGACTGAAAAATTTACAAAATGAAAAAAAAGTAATAGGTTTGCATCTCAGCGGTCATCCTATTAATGAATATCAAAATGAAATATCATCTATGTCTATAAAGCCGATTATATCGTATATTTTAGACTTTGAGACAAAATCACATATTCCTTCAAATAATATAATTATTTGCGGAATTATCACAAAGCAAAAATTGCAAAAAATTGGTAGAGATAAGTTTATTAAAATTCTTACTATTGACGATTCAACTTCACGTATAGAAGTTGTTCTTTATTCTGAGTTGTTAGATAACGACAAAGATATTATAGCCGATAATCAATTATATTTCATAACAGGACAGATCTCCTATGATGATTTTAGCGGGACTATTAATATGAAAGCGTCATCGGTCATGGATTTAGAGAAAACTCGTACGAAATATTCAAAAGGTATCGAATTACTTATTCAAGAAAATAAAACTAATGATAAAGTACTGAGTAAATTATCTTTAATTTTAGAGCCTCATAAAAACGGTAAATGTCCTCTAATAATTAAATGTGTGAGTAATAATCATGTTGTACCAATGAAATTAAATAATGAATGGCATATAAATCCAACAACATCAATGATAGATAATTTATGTGATTTACTTGGAAGTGAAAATATTATAGTAAAATATCATTAGTGATTTTAATCTATTAGTTTATAATTACAAAGGATGAGTGATTACGACCCAAATTATCTTGATTTTGAACAACCAATCTTAGAAATTGAATCTAAGATCAAAAAAATCCATGATGATCCAGAGAAGACAGCTAAGAGTGATTCAGCTCTTGATAAGCTAAAATCAGAGCGTGATACTTTAATTGAAAAAATTTTTACCGACCTCACTGATTGGCAGATTTCACAAATCGCAAGACATCCTCTAAGGCCTCATACGTTAGATTATATTCCAAATTTATTTGATAATTTTACAGAATTACATGGTGATAGAATGTTTGGTGACGATTCGGCTATTATTACTGGTCTAGCAACGATTGATAAAAATAAATTTATATTGATTGGTCACCAAAAAGGAAGAGATTCAAAAGAGAAAGTCAAACGTAATTTTGGAATGTGTAAACCAGAGGGATATAGAAAGGCATTAAGAGTAATGAAGTTAGCAGAAAAATTTAACTTACCTATATTAACCTTTATTGATACTCCAGGTGCCTATCCAGGAATTGATGCTGAGTCAAGAAATCAAAGTCAGGCCATTGCTGAAAATTTGTATGTAATGTCTAATTTGAAAGTACCTATAATTTCAGTTGTTATTGGAGAAGGTGGTTCTGGAGGAGCACTCGCTATTGGAATTGCAGATAGATTGTGTATGTTAGAAAATAGTATCTATTCAGTTATAAGTCCAGAGGGGTGTGCATCAATTCTTTGGAAAGATTCTAAAAAAGCATCACAAGCTGCTGAGGCACTCTGTATTACTTCTAATAAGCTTCTTAAATTCAAATTGATAGATAAAATTATTCCTGAACCACTTGGTGGAGCGCATCGTGATATTGTGGCTACTAGCTCTTCATTAAAAATGAATATATTGTCTTTGATTGATGAATTAAATTCATACTCTACTGATCAGTTAATTTCAGAGAGACTTACAAAAATTCAATCATATGGTGAGTTTGAAGAATAACACTTTAGAAAATCATTGTTTAAAATTTTTTGAAAACTTTTCGAACCGTAAAATAATCTTAGCTTATAGCGGAGGTGTTGATTCATCAGTCTTATTGCATTGTCTTATAAAAATAAAAGATGAACTTAATTTAACTCTTCGAACAGTCCATATTAATCATCATCTTAATAATGCGTCTAACCAATATCAAAAACATTGTGAAAATATTGCTAATATTTTAGAAATACAACATATTTCTCTAGATGTTTACTTGAATGATATGTCTAATATTGAAGAAAAATGTAGAGATTTGCGTTATGAAAAGTTATTTGAGAACTGTAAAAAAGACGAGGTTATAGTGTTAGGCCATCATCTTGATGATCAGATTGAAACATTTTTATTAAGAATGTTTAGAGGTGCATCAATAAAAGGAATGTCAGTTATGAAAGATACACTGATTATAAATGATAAAACCTTACTAAGACCATTCTTAGATATTAAAAAACAAGATATTATTACATATGCTAAAACCAATTCTATATCTTTCATTGATGATATTACAAATCAAAACGATAAGTATGATAGAAATTTTGTAAGAAGAAATCTTTTGCCATTAATAAAAAAAAGATGGATCTCAATCGATAAAAATATCTTAAATAATATATCAATCTTCTCAATTCAAAATAAATTTCTTAATGATCAAGCTACTATTTTGTTAGAGAAATATTCTAAAGATAAAGGTAATTTCAAGAAGCTCTCTATAAAAGATTTGAAAGCTCTAAACTATTCTTCGCAAGTCATGCTGATTCATCTTTGGGTTTATCAATTTAATAAAACAACTTTAAATCTCAGACAAATACAGGAAATAATTAAATTTCTTGACGCCACAAACGACAAAAACCCATTATTTGAGTTTAATAATATCCGTATCACAAAAGATCATGATTGGTTGATAATAGAACAACAATAGAGAATATGTCTATATTTCTTATATTATTTCGTCTATACTCTATGTAGTTGAATATGACAAGATACGTTTTTATTACTGGCGGCGTTGTATCTTCCCTGGGTAAGGGTATAGCCGCAGCCTCCCTAGGTTCTTTATTTAAATTAAGAGGATTCAAGGTTTCGCTTCAAAAATTAGACCCATACATCAATCTTGATCCTGGCACGATGAGCCCTATTCAACACGGAGAGGTTTTTGTAACAAAAGATGGTGCAGAAACAGACCTAGATCTAGGTCACTACGAGAGATTTGTAGGAATAGAGATGTCACAAGACAGTAATGTTACCGCAGGAAGGGTTTATTCCAATGTAATAAATAAAGAGAGAAGAGGTGACTACTTAGGTAGCACAGTTCAAGTTATTCCACATATAACAGATGAAATTAAAAAATTAATTAAAAAAGGTTCTAAAGGCGCTGATATTGCATTTGTTGAAGTAGGTGGCACAGTTGGTGACATAGAATCACTCCCTTTTCTTGAAGCTATTAGGCAATTTTCATTAGAGGTTGGTAGTAACATGTCACTTTTTATTCATCTCACACTTTTACCTTTCATTGATGTAACTAAAGAAATAAAAACTAAACCTACTCAACACTCTGTAAAAGAATTGCGTTCAATAGGAATTCAGCCTGATATTCTCCTATGTCGCGGAAAAAATATGATTGATGACAAGATCAAAAAGAAGCTTGCTTTATTCACAAACGTTTCTAAGGATGCAGTTTTTTCTGCAGTTGATGCAGAAACTATTTACGATATACCGGTATTGCTTCAAAAACAAAATATCGATACCTATATTACTAAGAGTTTAAGTATGAAGAATAAGAGACTTAATTTGAAACCTTGGACTGATTACAGAAAGAAATTAAACAAATGTCGAAAGACTACTTCTATAGCAATGATAGGAAAGTATGTTGATTTAGAAGATTCATATAAGTCTCTCAATGAGGCCCTATATCATGCGGGAATAATTAATGGAGCGCGAGTAAATATAGAATATATCGACTCTGAAAAGATAAATACTAAATATCTGAAAAATTTACAAAAAATGAATGGAATCCTAGTACCAGGAGGATTTGGCAATAGAGGAATAGAGGGAAAAATTTTAGCCGCCATGTACGCAAGAAAAAATGATATTCCATATTTTGGTATATGTCTTGGAATGCAAATATCTGTAATAGAGTATGCAAGAAACGTAATTAATCTAAATAAAGCTAATAGCACAGAATTTGATATTAATACCAAAAATCCAGTGATTGCGCTTGTTGAAGAGTGGAAAAACGCATCTGGTAAAAATATTTTAGTAGATAAGACAAATTTAGGTGGAACAATGCGTCTGGGCTCTCAAAAATGTGATATCGTCAAAAATTCATTAGCATATAAAATGTATAACACTTCGATTATAAATGAAAGACACAGACACCGCTATGAAGTGAATAGTAATTTTCTTAATTATTTTAATGAGGGTAATATGATATTTAGTGGAAGATCTCACACAGATAATTTAATGGAGATTATTGAATTAAATAATCATCCTTGGTATCTTGGTTGTCAATTTCATCCAGAGTTTACATCATCACCTGTTAATGGACATCCTTTGTTTAACGGGTTTATTCGAGCATCAATTAAAAGGAGAATACAAGGAAAAAAATGATAGAAATAGGAAAAACTAAAAATTTAAGCCTAATATCTGGTCCATGTGCTATTGAATCAGAAGAACTTTGTTTTAATGTTGCAGAACAAATGTGTGAAATTACCGAAAAATTACCAATATCTTACATATTCAAGGCATCGTTTGACAAAGCAAATCGCTCATCTATTAATTCAAGAAGAGGAGTAGGGATCGAAAAGGGATTAAAAATACTTCAAAAAATTAAGAGAGAATTTGGCATTCCTGTCTTAACAGATGTTCATGAAGATACTCCTGTTGATGAAGTCGCAGAATGTGTTGATGTCCTTCAAACTCCTGCATTTCTATGCCGACAGACTAATTTTATTTTAAAGGTTTCATCTACAATGAAGCCAGTTAATATTAAAAAAGGACAGTTTTTATCACCACTTGAAATGATCAATGTAGTTGAAAAAGCAAAATCAACAGGAAATGATCAGATTTATGTTTGTGAAAGAGGAGTAAGTTTTGGATACAATAATTTAGTATCAGATATGAGATCTCTTGTTTTACTTAGAGAGACAAAATGTCCAGTTATTTATGATGCTTCACACTCTGTACAATACCCTGGTAAAGATATTACTAGTTCGAGTGGTGGAAGTGAGTTTATTCCAAGTCTTGCTAAAGCCGCCACTGCAGTAGGTATAGACGCACTTTTCATTGAAACGCATCCTGATCCTAACAAGGCACAGAGTGATGGCAAAAATAGTTTAAATTTGAGAGATATGAAACCTCTTTTAGAGTCTATAGTGACTATTAATGATATAGTTAAGAAATAGGATAATATTATGATTATTGAGGAAGCTAAAGGAAGACAAATTCTAGACTCTAGAGGAAATCCAACGGTAGAAGTAGAAATTATATTGGATGACGGATGTCATGGAAGAGGAATATCACCATCGGGTGCTTCAACTGGTAGCTTAGAAGCTCTAGAATTAAGAGATAATGATTTGAAGATGTACAATGGAAAATCAGTCTTAGATGCCGTGCAAAATGTCAATACCAAGATTAAGGATTCAATTTTAGGAAAAAGATTTGATTCTCAAAAAGAATTTGATAATTTTCTAATTGAATTAGATGGTTCAGAGAACAAGAGTGTGCTAGGAGCAAATTCAATACTCTCATCATCACTTGCTTTTGCTCATGCAGTAAGTGCATCAAAAAAAATGCCTTTGTATAAATATTTTGATAATTCAAAATATACTTTACCGGTGCCTATGATGAACATTCTTAATGGTGGTGCACATGCAAATAACGAACTAAATTTTCAAGAATTTATGATATTACCAATTAAATTTGATTCTTTTTCAAAATCTCTTAGAGCTGGGGTTGAAATATTTCATGAGCTAAAGAGTTCGTTAGCGTCAAAAAATTTAAGTACAGCTGTTGGAGATGAAGGTGGGTTTGCTCCTAATTTATCGTCGAATGAAGAGGCGCTTGACATTATTATGAAATCAATTAGTTCTGCAGGATATACACCTGGTAAAGATGTTTTTCTTGGTTTAGACGCAGCTAGTACAGAATTTTATAGTAAAAATAAATATAGTCTCAATAGCGATATATCTCTAAACTCTTCTGAGTTCTGTGATTATCTTGTTAAATTGTGTGATTCTTATCCAATTATAAGTATTGAAGATGGAATGTCTGAGAATGATTGGGATGGATGGATAGAATTAACTGAAAGACTATCTAATAAAGTACAGCTTGTTGGAGATGATATATTTGTTACGAATAAAAGCATTTTAGAAAGAGGAATTAAAAATGATGTTGCTAATTCTATACTAATAAAACTTAATCAGATTGGAACATTAACTGAGACATTACAGACTATAAATTTAGCTAAAGATAATGCTTATACATGTATAATATCTCATAGATCTGGAGAGACAGAAGACACTACTATTGCTGATCTATCAGTGGGCACCAATGCTGGTCAAATAAAAACAGGGTCTCTTTCTAGATCAGATCGTGTAGCTAAATACAATCGTTTACTTAGAATTGAAGAAGAACTTAATCAATCGGCATATAGTAATGAGGTATTTGATAAATGGATATCTTGAGATCTTTTTATATAATATCTTTTACTCTATTTCTAACATTACAGTATTCACTTTTATTTAGCGAAAACAGTTATTTTTCTTTTAAAAATACATTAGAGACTTATGAATCAATAATTTCTGATATTAAAAATGTAACAAAAACTAATGATATATTGAGATCAGAAATAAAAGATCTGGAGATAGATAAAGAGAGCATAGAGATTTATGCCAGGGAAAAATATGGTTATATAAAGAAAAATGAGTCATTTATACAAATTATAAAAAATGATCAATAAAAAAACTGATGTAATTATTTTAGCATCTGGTGATTCAAGTCGCTTTCTTGATAAACAAAAAAAACAAAATAAGAAAATTAATTCAAAATCACTAACAGATATTGCAATCGAATATTTTATCAATAGAAAAGATATAAGAAATATTATTATTACTTGTAATAAAAAATTTCAGTTAATTACAAAATATAAAAAAAAAGTAATTTTTGTTATAGGAGGAAAAACAAGAAGTCATTCAGTTTATAATGCATTAAACTTTATTCATTCAAATTTGATGATACCGTCTAATATCCTCATTCATGACGTTGCTAGACCCTACATAAATAAAAATGACTTAAATAAATTATTAAAAATTAAAGTTAAGACAGGTGTTGCTCTTGGATACCCTATCACAAATGCTATAAAGTCTGTTGGTAAAAATTTAGTCGTTAAAAATAATATTGAAAGAAATAATTTATACCTTTCCTTTACACCTCAATTTTTTAATTTTAAAAAAATATATAATGCCTATAAAAAAATACTTGATAATAAAGTTAATGTTGATGATGATCTTGAAGCATTGATGTATGATTCCCATAAAGTAAAATTAATGATATCATCACCTGGTAATATTAAACTAACATATAAGGATGATCTAGATATCTTAAATAAGATACTACTATGAACTACAGAATTGGAATAGGAATTGATATACACCAACTTATACCAGGTCCATCAATAAAACTTGCTGGCGTAGATATTCCTTTTAATAAAAAAGTTAAAGCTCACTCAGATGGTGATATAATTTACCATTCTTTGTCTGATGGTATTCTTGGTGCTTTATCAAAAGGTGATATTGGCATGTACTTTCCAGATAATGATCCTAGTAATAAAGATCTAGATAGTAGTAAAATTCTATTATATGTTTACTCATTAATGAATAAGTATAATTATTCAGTAAATAATATAGATATTACTCTTATTTTAGAGGAGCCAAAAATTAAGGACTTTAAAGATCAAATGTGTGAGAATATAAGCTCCATACTCAAATGTTCAAAAGATGTTATCAATATTAAAGCAACAACATCAGAACTAATAGGATTTGTTGGAAGAGGCGAGGGTGTGTCTTGCCACTCGATAGTTTCTATTGTAAGTAATTAGCATATATAAGATGTTATGAATAATCTTGGACCTTTAATAATAAATTTAGATGGACTTGCACTTAGTAATTCTGAAAAAAAATTACTCAGCGATGATCTGGTCGGAGGTGTAATATTGTTCAATAATAATTATCAATCGTTCACTCAGCTCAAAAAACTCATTCATGAAATTAGATCTGTGAAGAAAAATATTTTAATTTCGATAGATCATGAGGGTGGGAGAGTACAAAGATTTCATGGAGAATTTACAAGCCTGCCAAGTTTTCATCAGTTATCTAACATGGATTGTAATAATCGCGAGGATCTTTGTTATTATACAGGCGCTATTGCAGGCTATGAGTTATCAAAAATTGATATTGATATTAATTTTTCACCAGTAATTGATTTATGTGAAAACGAGAAAGATCAATTACTTTCATCAAGGACATTTGGAAAAGATAAAAATAAGACTATAGCTCTGGCCACCAAATATCTTAATGGTTTAATGGACTATGGGATTATACCAGTTCTTAAACATTATCCAGGCCATGGTTTAGTTAATACTGATAGTCATATTCAAGAATGTATCTCTTATGAGGTTGAAGACTCAGAAAGATTTAAGAATCATTTTTCTGTATTTCAATATCTTTATGATCATTTTAAAATTCCTATTATGACAAGCCATATTTTATTTAAAAATATTGATACTAACATAACAACATATTCTAAAAAAACTCTCAAAATGATTAACAAAAATAACAAAATACGTTTAATAAGTGATGACCTAGAAATGCATTCTGCAAAATATAAAAATTCTGTTGAAATTCAACCTGCAGAGAGAGTAAGATTAGCGCTTGATGCAGGATGTTCATTTCTGATTGTAACGACTATGCTGTTAGATGAAGTACGAATGCATAATAAAACATCTAAATATCTTATAGAAAACTATCTTACAGACGAAGTCAGGAATATATGTAAAGAAACAAGACTTGATGGAATTTCTTATAGTAATTTTAAATATTCAACCAAAAAAACAAAGAAGCTTGATGAATTAAGCAATTTATATTTTGAAGCAAAAAAAAATCTTAGTGGTATAATATAATATAATGGATATTCTATCTTTAATAAATCAGAGCGATATTTATTCTCACTCTTTACTTGTGTTACTGTTAGGCTTTTTCTTGTTATTCATCAAAAAATATCTCATTAGGTTATTATCTGGGATATCTAGTAAAACAAAAACGCAAATTGATGATGTCATTTTATTTTCATTCGATAAGCCAATTACATTTCTTATTTTTTTATTAATATTTATACATCTGTTAGAACCAATCAATTATCAATATCAAATAATTGAACATTATGATGCTAATTCTTTTATTTATTCGTTATTAATTATCTCTTTAGCATGGTCAATTATAAGATTTCTCAACGAATATTATAGAAAAGAGCTTTTCTTATCATCTGTTACAGATAATAAAGATAAAGCTAATCTCTCTCAAACGTATGAGATTTTTATAAGAATTATTAAAGTAATAGTATTTATAATTACATCCTTAA
>MDSZ01067033.1_pt1 | contig 16416 bp, 9 predicted proteins | sample 811201 | NCBI WGS metagenome assembly MDSZ01 (sample SAMN05326647, study PRJNA326480) | marine metagenome | isolation source: seawater | place: Indian Ocean: North | collected 2010
CGTATGATCTAAACTATTGCATGATAAAATTGATAAAACTATAAATAGAAAAAATAAAAAATTTAGTTTGTCTCTATACATCTATTTTTTACCCAAGGAAATGAGGTTAGTGAATATTTTGTAGGCTCCACTTATACCAGCAGGTAACTGCCTAAACCAAGAATAAGATGTATATACAAAATAACCATCACCAACTTTTGAGATTAATATCCCTCCATTATTTGGATCTTCCCCTTCATCATTTGAAGAAATTACAGTTTCATATTCTTTAGACCATGAGTTAGGAAAATACAATCCTCTTTCTTGAACCCATCCATTAAAATCATCTAGTGTAATTTTATTTGGGTAATTTAAAGCAGGATGTTTTGAATTAATTATTCTTACAGGAGCATTTTCTTGAGAGACTCTATTTCTAGATAATTTAAATGGATAAGGAGAAAATTTATTTACATCTAAATTTCTTGAAGTATTATATTGAATGATTACATTACCTCCAGATTCCATAAAATTCATTAAGTGAGTTTTGATATCTAATAGAGATTTATCGGCATTAAATGCTCTAACTCCAATTATTAAAGCATCATAATTTTTTAACTTTCCAATATTAATATCTTTTTTCTCAAATAAATCAACATTATAACCAACTAATGATAAGGATTCAGGGATTTTATCTCCTGAACCCATTAAATAAGCTATATTTTTAGCTTTAATATTTAAGTCAAATTTAATTAACGATACATCGGCCTTTGGAAATCTAGTCTGATGAGGTATGTGAGAATAAATTATTTTCTGTATTCCTCTAGTTAAAACTTTATCTTTAGTTTTAGCTTTATATGATATTTTATTTATTGAATTTTTATTTCCAGATAATGAAACATTAAAGCTTAATATTTTTCTCTCGTCTTTATTTTTAAATTTAATATCATAAAATTCAGGTTCAACTTTTGTGCCTTCAGGTACTTCTAAGTATACTTTAGCATTAACATCATGTGCGCCAGAAATCACCTCAATATTTAATGTCTTGTTATTTGTATTAACATAGTATTCAAGATTATTAAGTGGATTTAGATATAAAGGATTTCCAATATTAAATGGCCTATATTCATCCCCATTTATAGGACTATTAACTTTATATGTAACTGGAGAATTATATGAAATTTGTTGACCATTTATTCTAAAAATAAATTTTGCTTCAAGTGTAGGCTTATTATCTGGATCACCAATCAATCTTTGATCATCAATATTATAACTACCAAATTCTGAAGAATTTTTTAACCAATATTTTTCAGAAACTTCATTTTCAGAAGGTATTTTATAGCTTTTCTCAATACTTAAAAGTTTATTATTTTTAAGAGAATCATCTATAACATATTCTATATCATTTAGTTGTATTTTCTCCAATTTTATTGGATATGGACTCCTATTTATAACGTCAAACTTTATATTTATTTCCTCACCATGAGATGCTAACTCCACACTAGATAAAGCTTCGAAAAATAATCCTGAAGAGGCTTTAATTAAATTTTTGATTTCATTTTTTTTAATTACTCTCCAATCTCTATCAAAAACTCTATTAAGTTCTCTATGAGCTAAAGTAAGATAACTAATGATTTGATACGGCTCATAAATGTTAAATGAATCTTTAGCTTGCTTTATATATGATTTTAACGCATCATTTGGTTTTACCCTATCCCAGGTAGTAACTATTCCTTCCATAATATCATTTTCTGCTATTTTACCTTGAGAATAAACAAGTAGTTCTTCTTCACTTCCTCTTCTTCTTAATGAACCAAATGCCTGACTTTTATGCATTGAACGACTTTCAGAGGCTATTTCATTATAAGACTTACCAATTTTATTATTGTACACTCCAACATCTATTTTCAACATCTTATCTATATCATAATCATTAAGATTAAAATATCTTTTAGATGTATTCCATAACAGCCTTTGAGGTTGCCATATTTTAACATATTCTAATTGTTCTGGAAAAGCATCTGGATCACCAGAAAGGTTAAAAGCTTTATCAGCTAGAATAGCTGAAGCAGTATGATGACCATGAGTTATATATGGTGTTTGATTAAATCTAGTAATAATAATATCTGGTCGAAACTTTCTTATTATCCAGACAAAATCAGATAATATCTTTTCCTCATTCCAAAAATTTAATGTTTCTATTGGTTCTTTAGAATAACCAAAATCTACAGCAGAGGTAAAAAATTGTTTTCCACCATCTATTTTCCTTGCCTCTAAAAGCTCCTGTGTACGAATTAGTCCTAAATTATCTTTTAGATGTGTTCCTAAAAAATTTTGTCCTCCCCCTCCTCGAGTAGCTGATAAATAGGCAGTTTCATATTTTTTTTCATTTGCCAAATAGGCAATTAACCTTGTGTTTTCATCATCAGGATGAGCTGCTATATAAAGTACCTTTCCAAATACATTTAGCTTTTCTAACATTGAAGAAATATTTGATGAGGAATAAAAATTATTTTCTTGAGAAAAAATTGGATAAAATATATTTAAACCAAGTAATAAAAGAACCAACTTTCTTAATAACATAATTATTTATTTAGATAATTATTGAACCAATATAATATATGATCAATTTTAGTAATTAGTTGACTTGGTCTATTTGAAATATTATGAGAAGCTCCAGGAATCTCAACATAAACCGTTTCAATTTTTCTTAGTTTTAAAGCATGATATAATTGTTTTGCTTCTGATGGAGGTGTTCTTAAGTCATCTAGTCCAACCATTACCATAGTTGGAGTTTCTACATTACCAACTAGAGAAATTGGAGAGAAATTCCAATAATGATTAAAATTTTCCCAAGGTTGTCCCTCATATCTTGAATGAGCATACCCAAAATAATTATCTGCAACAAGAGTCTTAGATATCCAATTCATAACTGGTTTAATTACGGCAGATGCTTTAAATCTATTAGTTTTTCCTATTATCCACGCAGTCATTATTCCTCCTGCACTTCCTCCTGTAACAAATAAATTTTTCTCGTCTATAAAACCTAAATCAATCATTTTATCAACTCCATCCATTACATCATGATAATCATCTCCCGGGTAATTTCTATAGAGTAAATTTCCAAATTCTTCTCCATAACTTGTACTTCCTCTTGGATTAGGATAAAAAACTACATATCCTGCTGAACTATATAAAAGTATTTCAGGAGAGAATCTATCACCATAATTACTAATTGGACCTCCATGATTCTCAACAATTAAAGGATATTTTTTATCTGACTCAAAACCTGGGGGCTTAGCTAACCATCCTTGGATATCTCTTCCATCAACAGATGATTTGTACCATATTTCTTCAATAACTCCCAAGTCTTTATTTTTAAAGAGATCATAGTTTAAAGTAGTAAGCCTACTTATTTTGTTTTCTTGATATATTGCAACATCTGATGGATGATAAGGACTGGTGAGGGTATATGCAATTTTATTATTTCTAGATATAGAATAAGATCCACCTCCATAAGGCCTACCAATAGTAGTTCCACCAACATTATCTACAAATTTTTCTATTTTACCATTTAAAGTTGAGGTAGCAACCTTAGTATTTCCTTCATTATCATACATGAAAAATATTTTTTTTCCATCAGAAGACCATTTTAAAGAAGCAATACTTCTATCTAAATTTGTTTTAATCTCTCTCCTGTTTTCTCCATCAAAATCCATAATGTATAAATTAGTTGTTTGATATGTTTGGATTTTATCATCATAACCAAGATAAGCTATTAACTTTCCATTAGGAGATACAACTGGTCCATAATCTGGTCCATTTCTTTCAGTTAGTTGATTTAAATTAGAACCATCAATATTAATACTATACAATTCTGAATTTCTAAAATCATATTCCCAGTCCGCACTATAATTAGATGAAAAAACTAAACCTTTAGAATCATGAGTCCAATCAAAAGATCTGTGGTTGTATTTTTCTGAAGTAACTTGTTTTGGAGACCCACCCTCAGAAGAAATATAAAATAAATGCGTAAAACCTTCTTTCATATAACCAGATCCATCTGCTTCATGTTTTAGTCTTTTAGTTATTCTAGGTTTATCTGCCCACTTAGCATTTTTTGGTTTTCTAGGTGGATAAACTAATTGTAAGGTATTTTCAGGTATAAACATTGAAAACCCAATATACTTTCCATCTGGTGACCACTTAATAGACCTAGGAGAAGCACTAAGCTGAGAAATTGATGCATATTGTTTAGACTCTCTCCAATAAATAAAAATTTCTGATCCATTTTCATCATCAGAGCTTGAAATAAAAGATATTCTTTTTCCATCAGGACTCCATCTCGGACTGCTTTCATTATTATTTGATGATGTTAATTTTTGGTGATTTGATCCATCAGTATTGATAATCCAAAGACTAGAAGATCTCCCATCTTTCATGATATCCATTTCAGTTCTTACATAAACAATATAATTACCGTCTGGAGAAACTTGAGGGTCTCGAGCATATTGTAATTCAAAAACATCAAGATTTTCAAATTTATCTTGAGCATAAATTGAATTAAAAGCTACTAAGAAAATTAAAAAAACAAATCTCATTTTATCTTGAAAATCCATCTACTGACTCTCTATACTCAATTACAAATCCATTTTCAGAAGTAAATTTTTTAAACTCATCTGTTGCTGGCCCAGTAACAATGAATTTTTCTAGAGTAAATAAGTTAAAAAATCTATCAAAAAATGGCCCTGACATAAAGTTTTGTCCGTGTATAATTCCTGATTCACTATCTATGTACTTTTCATAAAGAGTAACTGATTTTCTGTCTTCAGAGATATAATAACCATATTCTAAACAAAAATCTTCTGTACTAAGTACCTTATTAGTTATTTCTTCAACAAATAGGTCTAAATCTTCACTTGTATTTTCATTCACTTTTAAATCGATGATGAAAGTAATAATTTTTGAATTAGAATTTCTAAGATGTTTTTTATCATCCTCAACTTTGGTACATGATATAAATAAAATAGAAAATGATAGCAGTATAAAATTTTTCATGTTTATAAATGGTTTAATAATAAAAATATAATCTAAATATATACAGATAATAATTTAAAGCTTAAATTATAAAAACTATAATTAGTTTTGAAGTTCTTTTAAATATTTTCTGATTGAAGTTGAAATTTTATTTCTTTCTTCTGTTACTTCTCTTATTCTTTGAGCATAAATATTAATTCTATTTCTTAAATTAATTGTATTAGAATAAAAATCAATACTTAAATAAACTTTCTTAATTTCTTCATTTTCAAAAAATACACTAAATCTATTTACGGTTTCTTCAGAAAATTCTTCTAAACTAGAGACAGTAATACCAAATCTTCTGTCTGAAACAACTTCATTATTTAAATTTTCATTTGCATATAACATCGAGAAAGGATGGTAATAGTTATAATATTGTAATGATATGTTATCAACAATTTGGTTATTGTCATATATTCTTTTTGCAATTGCTTCATAGTATTTATTCATCATACTATGTATCTCCTGAGGAAACATATTGATTCTTCCATTTGAAATTAGTGATTTATATGTCGCATCGGTCATAAAAAATGTTTCATAAGAATATAAAAATCCTAAATCAATTATTCCTTTATAATATTTACTGTAGTTGATTTTATTTTGTTGTTTTTTTTCTATTAGCTCAATTATTTCTTTTGTTTTTTTATCCCCTACTTCTAGCGCAGAATTCACTCTTACAATTGTTATAGAATCATAGTCTAGATCATCAATTATAGAATTAATATCCTTTATGTGTTGAATATCCTCTAATCTATTTCTATTCCATTCATCAATCCAAAATGTTACTGAAATACCAACAACAATTACAATAAATTCTAATGAATATTTTATTAATAACTTTCTTTTATATTCCATGACTTAAATTAAACAATGACTCTTTCATAAGAGAAGGTGGCATGTTTCCAATTTTAAGAAGCTTTTCATGAAAATCTGAAATATCATACTTATCACCTTTAATTTTTTTATACTCTTCTCGCATTGTAAGAATTTCAGTCATTCCTATAAAGTAACCAATAAAATAACCCGGTCTAGAAGATGATGAATCTATCTCAAGTTGAGCTGCCCATCTTAAAAAACCAACTTTCTCTGTCATTAGATTTATTGCTTCTTCATAAGTCATTTTTCCTGTGTGCATCCCCACATCGTAAATAACTCTAGCATTTCTCCATAATCTAAGCTGAAGTTGTCTTAATTTAATTTTATCATTCGGATAAAAACCTGTTTCTAGCATTAATTGTTCATTATAAAGCCCCCAACCTTCACTGAATAGAGACAAACCATTATTTCTTCTCAATTCTCTTGGGTTATGCATTTGATATAAACCTTGAATATGATGCCCAGCATATGTTTCATGAGGTGCAGTAACAATAATAACACCCCAATCATGTTCAACAAGATATTCATCTTTTGTCTTCTGATCCCACTGATCTTCAAAAGGATTAATCTTCCACTCTGAGGTAAAAAAACCTTCTTCGTCTATACCCTTAGATCTAGAAAAGTTTCCATAATAGGAAGTTTTTCTTAAATACTCTTCTCTGGGAACAACGTTAACTCTCTCCTTCCATGGAATTGGGATTAAATTTTTGTCTTTTATATGTTCACCAGATTTATCTACCCAATACTGATGAGCATCTATCATATTATCTGGTTCGGGGTATTCATTTTTTATATCTATTAGAATCTGTTTTGTAGTTTTTCCTGGATCTATTTTCTTGGCCAGATTATCCATTTCTTTAATGGTATTATTAAATTGTTTCCAACCATAATCCCATAATGTTTCATCGTTATAATCAAGTAAAAACTGTTCTTTTAACATCTTATTATATGCAGTTTTTCCAAGTGAAAATGAGGATTCCTGCATTATTGGTAGATCATTTTTAAGAAACATTTCAAATTCTTTAAGTCTCTCTTTAACTTGTTTAGTTAGCGATATTATTTTTAACTTATCTGAGTTTTCAATTGAGCATTTATTAGTAAAGTTTGGGATTTCAATATCAAATATTTCATTTGAGTTTGAAGCCATAAATAATCCCAATTCATTAAATCTTGGAACATACTCAGAAAGTTGTTCCTTTCCATATGATAAATCATTTATAACAACTGGAAGGTAGTCAAGAAGAAATTGTGATTTTTCAATGCAAGTTCCAGGTCCATTAATCTTGTTAGATATCTGTCTAAAATTCATATATCGTCTTGGATCTTTTTTCCAAGGCATATGGAATTCATTTCTAATTTCATTACCTATTAATATACTTTGAATGAATTTATAATCAATCTGATCATTGAAATCGAGGTCATCTATATTTATTTCTCTTAAATTAGATAATCTATCTTTAGTCTCTTTTAATTGGTTTAACAAGAAGCTTTCACTCATCCTCTCAGGATTTAATGAATTATTGTTTTCAATATCATTAAAATTTTTAACAAACATTTGAAATTTTTCTTTGTCTAAATCTTGAATTGTGCAACTAATTTGAGAAATCAAGAAAAATATTATACATAGAAATGAATTTTTGATCATGGGTAATGTTTTTTTTAATAAATTAAATAAATTAATTTTTAATTCAATATAAATCAAAAAAACAATGAACTTAAAATATAGAGTTTTCTTATTATCAATTTATCTAATTTCTTTTTCATTATCATCACAAGATATTTGGAATCCAGAAGAAAGTATGAAAATCAAATCAATAAGTCAAACTGATATAAGTAATGACGGAAAATATGTTGCTTATGTGGTAAGAGAGGCAATAATGAAAGATAAAAAGTCTGAGTTTCTAAGTCAAATCTGGGTATACAACACCGGAGGATCACAAAGTATTCAGTACACTTTCAATGAAAAATCAAGTACTTCTCCCAAGTTCTCACCTGATGGTAAAAAAATTGCTTTTCTATCTTCAAGATCTGGTAAAAATCAAATTTGGATTATGAATACTCTTGGTGGAGAAGCAAAAAAATTAACAGATGAAAAGAAGGGAGTTAGATCAATAAAGTGGTCACCTGATGGAAATAATATCTCATTTTTAAAAAATGATAATGATACTGAAGAAGAAACAAAGTCAAAAGAAAATAAAACTGATGTCATACTAGTTGATAAAAATTTTAAATATTCTCATATATATTCTTATGATTTTACAAAGGATTCAGTAATTCAAATTACAAAAGGAAATTTTTCAGTAAATAACTTTGATTATTCTCCCAAAGGTGGAAAAATGATCTTTTCTCATCAAGATGACACAAATATTAATACTGGATTTATAAATACTGATATATCACTAATAGAATCAGACGGAAGTAATATGAAAAATATAATAAGCAGACCAGGATTAGATTCAAACCCAATTTTTTCAAGAGATGGAAATAAATTTGCATTTATATCCTCAGGTGGAAAACAAGAGTCAATTGGTCTAAGAGACGTATATATTTATGATTTCAAAAATAAAAGTACCATAAAGCTACACGATACTCCAAACCGTGACTCTAACATAATTTCTTGGAGTTCAGATAATAAAATGGTGATCATATCAGAAAATGTAAATACAACCTCTCAGGTGATAATGTTACCAGTTAATGGTAACAGATATATCTCATGGTCATATAATAAATATAAAGATGGTGTTATTTCATCAGTTGTTAAAAGTAAAGAGTCTGATTATATAGCGCTTTGTTACGAGAATCTTGACTCACCAGTTGAGGTATATATTTCTAATTCTAATGAGCCTTCATTTAATAAAATAAGCAGCATAAATAATTTTGATTATCCTAAACTTTCAAGAACTGAAATTATCAGTTGGAAATCATATGATGGAAAAGAGATAGAAGGTATTTTAACTTACCCTAAAAACTATAAAAAAGGACAAAAATATCCAGTAATACTACAAATACATGGCGGTCCTGCTGGAGTTTTTTCAGAAAGATTTAACGGAAGACCTCACATATATATGACAGAGTACTTTTCTGAGAAAGGATATGTTACTATAAAGCCTAACCCAAGAGGAAGTACAGGATATGGTAAAGATTTTAGATATGCTAATTATAAAGATTGGGGGTTTGGAGATTATGAAGATGTTGTTTCTGGGGTTGATAAGATAATTGATATGGGGATAGGTGATCCTGATAAACAGTTCGTAATGGGATGGAGTTATGGGGGATATTTAACAAGTTTTATTGTTACTAAGACAGATAGATTCAAGGCAGCGAGTATGGGTGCAGGACTTCCTAATTTAATAAGTATGGTTACAACAACTGATATCCAAGATTATCTAGTCGCTCACATGGGAGGAGAGTTTTGGAATGATTATGAGACATATGAAAAACATTCAGCTATTTATCAAATAAAAAATACGACTACTCCTACTCAAATAATTCATGGGGCAAATGACTTAAGGGTTCCTTTTACTCAAGGTCAAGAATTTTATAGAGCTTTGGACAGATTAGGGGTTGATACAGAAATGATAGTGTATCCAAGAACACCCCATGGACCAAGAGAGCCTAAATTTTTGATGGATGTCTCAGAAAGAATTTTAATATGGTTTGAAAAATATAAATAATAATATGAACAAAATAATCATTCTATTTTTTACATTATTAGTAGCTTGTGAAAATAATAATAAAAAATATTTAACATCTCCATTTACAAACTTAGATACTCTGGCAACTAATGACTGGTGGAATAGAGATGACAATCCAATTATTAATTTGAAGGTTGATAGAGATGAAGTAATTGCTTTTGGAATCTATACTGTCTCTAAAAATATTTTGAAACTAACAGCACAACTCTATCCATTATATCCTTATGAAAGCAGAAAAGTAATACTAGAAATTTATGAAAATAATAAATGGAAAGAAGTAGACAGAAGATTAGTTAATGAAATAGGATGGGCTACTACATTTAGAGTTGAAAAATGGGACGACTCAAAGGACACAAAATATAGATTAAAACACGGAGAAAATGCTTTTTTTGAAGGTTTAATTAGAAAAAATCCATTAGATAAAGAAATTATAAAAATGGCTGCATTTTCATGTAATAGCAATAAGGATAGAGGAGATAGAGATAATTATATTAAAAACATAAATCATATAAATCCTGACATATTATTCTTTGCTGGAGATCAATCATATGATCATAAAGAACATACTGCAGCTTGGTTAAAATTTGGTATGCAGTTTAGGGAAATATTTAGAGATAGACCATGTGTAACAATACCTGATGATCATGATATAGGACAAGGTAATTTATGGGGTGAGAGTGGAAAAATAGCTTCTTCTCCTGCTGGAAATGATGGTGGTTACTTTTATGATAAGGAATATGTAAAGATGGTTGAAAGGGCTCAAACTAATCATCTTCCTGATCCTTATGATAGCACTCCTATAAATCAAGGTATTGGAGTATATTATACAAATCTTCAAATTGGAGGTATTGATTTTGCTATAATTGAAGACAGAAAATTTAAATCTGGACCTAATGGGAAAATTCCTCAACAAGGTCCTAGACCTGACCATATTAGAAATCCAGATTATGATCCAAGTTCAATAGACCTGGACAACCTTGTATTATTAGGTGAAAGACAACTAAAGTTTCTTGAAGAATGGGGTAAAAATGAAAACTTTATGATGAAAGCTGTTCTTTCTCAAACTGGATTTTGTGGTGGTGCCCATCTTCATGGTAAAAAAGAGAATAGACTTCATGCAGATTTAGACTCAAATGGATGGCCACAAAAAGGGAGAAATAAAGCATTAAAACTTATAAAAGATGCAAATGCAGTACATATTGCTGGTGATCAACATCTTCCAACTGTAATTCACCATGGTATTAATGAATTCGAAGATGGTCCCTGGGCATTTGTTGTTCCTGCAATAATCAATAATTATTATAGTAGGTGGTGGTGGCCAGAAGATGAAAAGAAAGGTATAAATGGTAATAATTTGCTTCCATGGACTGGCAGATATAAAGATGGATTTAATAATAAAATCACTATGCATGCTTATGCTAATCCTGATAGTAATTCAAATGGTGCTGGTTATGGAATAATTAATTTTAATAAAAAGAGTAATGAAGTAACATTTGAATGCTGGCCTAGATTTGTAGATGTGAGTCTAGAAAATTCTAAACAATTTGATGGATGGCCTGTTACTGTTTCTCTTGACTAGAAGTAAACCACCTATCAGGATTAAGCTTATTATATTCTTTTCCACTACCTAAATCTAAAAAAACGGGATCTATCATGTCTTTCTCCCATTCTTTAAATTGAGATTTAAGTCTGTCATAGATAGGTTTTGATGAATCAATAATATTTGTTTCTTCACTTATATCATTCTTCAAATCAAAGATATATTCATCATCTTTAATTCTAAGATATTTATACCTCTCATCTCTTACTACATCAATATCTTTATCTGGATTCTTCCAGTATAAATATTCGTGAGGCAAACCAGATTTTTTACCGGTTATATATGGTAATAGATCTACCCCATCAATATCATTTTTTATATACTTTTCAGCTGATGCAGCTGATGCCACAGTGGCAAATACATCTAAGGCAATAATAGGTTTATCATATGTAGTCCCAGGTTTAATTTTTTTTGGCCATTGCATTGTAAAAGGAACTCTTATTCCTCCTTCAAAAAAATCTCCTTTTATACCTCTTAATATCCCATTATCTGAGAAATTATACCACTCTACTCCCCCATTATCTGAGAAGAATATAACTATAGTATTATCTGTTATCTTTTTCTCTTCAAGTTTATCTAATATTAATCCAATCCCATCATCCATAGATGATACCATGGCAGCATAAGTTCTCCTCTTCTCAACTTCTATGTGATTATTTCTTTCTAAATCTCTCTCTGTAGCCTGCAATGGAGTATGGGGAGCGTTATATGATAAATACAAGAAAAAAGGATGTTCAGTATTATCTTCAATAAATTTTACTGCATTATCTGATAATTCCTCAGTTAAATATTTTTTAGTATCAATTCTCTTTCCGTTATCATAAATTCTAGTGACATAACCATCCATTTGCCTTCTTGCCTCTGTCAAATCGTTTATGGTAAGGTCTTCAGGAAAATACCTGTGTCCGCCAATTAAGAATCCAAAAAACTCATCAAAACCTCTTCTCTCTGGAACTAGAGATTCGTGTGCACCAAGATGCCATTTCCCTATAGCCTTAGTTGTATAGTCTACATTATTTAGAACATCTGGAAGTGTTTGCTCTGAAAGAGGCAATCCCATCAATGAATCCTTTGGAGCTAATAATATATTTCTTGAATACCCAAACCTATTCTGATACCTTCCAGTAATTAAACCTGCTCTGCTCGGTGAACATACAGCATAAGATACATAACCCTGAGAAAAAACAACACCGTTATTTGCTATCCTATCAATATTAGGTGTGAATATTTCTTTACTTCCATGAAAACCCACATCAGCATAGCCTTGATCATCACTAATAATGACAATAATATTAGGTGGAGAATCTTTTTCTATTGTACATGAAAAAAACGCTATAAATAGAATAAATAAATAATTTTTTTTTGCCATAAAAATTAAAGTATAAACTAATTTATTTTAACATCAGTATTATCAGGTTTTAAGTTTTTGTTTTTAACAAATTTTTCTAGCCATGAATCCATTTCATATAGAGTGTGAAGTATAGATTCTTTAGCTCTATAACCATGACTTTCTTTTGGTAGCATCACTAATTTTGAAGTTCCACCATGCCCTTTTATAGCATTATAAAATCTAATACTTTGAATAGGAAATGTTCCTGAATTATTATCTTCCTCTCCATGAATTAATAAAATAGGTTCATTTACCTTATCAGCATGCATAAAAGGTGACATGTAATTATATAGTTCAGGTGCTTCCCAATACGTTCTTTCTTCTCTTTGAAACCCAAATGGTGTGAGTGTTCTATTGTATGCACCACTTCTTGCGATTCCAGCAGCAAACAAATCAGAATGTGCTAATAGGTTCGCTGTCATAAAAGCACCATAAGAGTGTCCACCAACTCCAACCCTTTCTCTATCTCCAATTCCCATATCTACTATTTTATCAATAGCTGCACGAGCATTCATAACTAATTGTTTTCTAAAGGAATCATTTGGCTGATCTCCATCAAAACCAACTATTGGCATTTCAGTGCTTGCCATCACAGCATAGCCCCTTAATGCCCAAAAAATTGGAGAACCATAACTAATTCTTGTAAAACGATAAGGTGAATTTCTTACCTGACTTGCTACTTTCTTTGAAGTGTATTCTCTAGGATAAGCCCATATAAGAACAGGAAGTCTACCCTCTTTAGCTGGATCATAAGATTTCAATGTATATACTATGGAACTTAAATCTATTCCGTCTTCTCTTTTGTAATTAATAACCTCTTTCTTTAGATCATTTAATTTTTCATAGGGATTTTTAAAATTAGTAATTCTTTCTAAAGTATTAGATTGAATATTTCTAATAAAATAATTTGGATTATCTGATTTAGATTCCCTTGATGTAATAATTATTTTTTCGTTTTGATCAAATAGTTTAATTGGTCTTTCGTAGTAAGGAGCTTCTGACCTAAAAATTATTTTAGTTTCAAGGTTTTTAATATTAAATGAGCTTAAAAAAGGTCTATATCCTTCTGGAGATCCACCTTGACCTATCATTAATATTGAGTTTTTTCTAATTTGAAATACATTTCTTTTAAAATTATTTTTTATCAATATTGGAGATCCAGGATCGGAATAAATATCATCATATTTTCTGTCGAATAAAACTTTATCTAATGATCTAGAATCTGTATTTATAAGTGATGTCATTTCGCTTCTATTTTTCCATAGTCTTTCTGAAAGCAAAGCATAACCTGAATTTGACCATCTAATACTTCTAAATCTGAGTTTTGTTTTAGCCAATTCTTTTTTCTCAGAATTAAATGGTTTGGATAATGTGTAAATAATATCTCTGAACTCAACATTATTTTTTGGGTCCCCATTATCATTTGCCTCAACCCAATAAAGTTCACTACCCAAATCATTTCTCCATGAAACAGATCTAATCCCCGATCTTGTAGCATCAAAACCTTTTGGTCTGACCTCATCAATTGGTATCTCAGCAATCAAACTAGATGAACCATTAAGTAAATTTATTACTTCAACATTATACGGAAATCTATAGTATGGAACTAGGTAAGAAAATGGTTTTTTAATAGTTTTTATCATTAAGAATTCATTATCAGGAGATAGATCATACTCTTTAATCATTCCTTTTTCTACAATTGATATATTTTTAATATCCAATGAAATTTTAACTAATGAGACACAAGAATAATGCTCAAATAAAATTTCTTCGTTTTTATTTTTAATTAAATCCTGATACGTCCTTGAAGGAGCATTTTGGTTATTTGTTTCTTGTATTATTGGACCAGAAGGTACTTTGCTTATTACTGGTTTTTTTTCATTACACCTCAAGCTGATAAGAATTTCATCGCTTGAATTAAACCATTGAAATGGTTTTACATTTATATCATTAATCAGAATATCAGATAACCTTGTAGATTTTTTTGTTTCAATATCTAATACCCAAAGCTCAACCCCATCATCAGTCGTATTTGTGTAAGCAATCTTTTTTTCATCAGGAGACCAATTAAAATAAGAAAATTTCCCATTTTTTGGATATTCTACCTCAATCTCAGATCCTGATTTTACATCTAATATAGAAAATGACTTATAGTAAGTCATTCTGGAAGACGTATACCTAACTGGATCAAGTCTAGTTCCAGCAATTCTTAACTCATCTTTTGCTAAATCAGCAATTGATTGGTAGCCATCTCTTCTGAGTATAATACCAAGAGTTCCCTTATTATTTAGATTTAATGAGGGTTGGGGGTCTGCTTCTACAAGATTTTTAATGACCTCTGGAGGAATTTTATATTCTTGAGAAATCAGTGAATAACTTATAGAAATAAAAAATAAAATTAGTTTTTTCATAATTAATTGGGATAATATACTACTCTACTGTAGAGATTTGATTTAATTTTTTCTTTTGAGTAAAATAAATTAAAATAATTATCATTTGCCCATTCCTCATATAAATTCCTATAAAAAGGACTTGATGGGTCCCCTGATTGACCAGGAGAATTTGTTGCGAGGGATTTATCCCAGTCTTTTGTATCAATTATTACTCTAAAGCTTGCGCCAGATGATTGACTTAAATTTGAACCAGTCGAACCAGGAGTATAACCATTACCACCTCTGGGATATGACTTAAAACTTAACATTTTATAAATGGAGTCATTCACTATATTTTCTAATGGATGTTTAACTTTTATATGCTTATATTGATCCTGGCCATAGATCCAATTATTTAAATCACTTCCAAATTTTGTTTTTAGTTCTATTATTGATGATACAAATGTTTCTCTTATAAATGTTTTTTTCTCAATATCATTCATGTTTGAAAGTGTATCTAATATTTTATAAAGCTGAACACGTAATAAACCTTGAACTTCCTTTGGAACAAATTTCTTATAAAAATGTTTGAAAATAGTTCTCTCCCAATTAACGTATATAGTTGCTTCAACTGAATTTTTTAACAGTTTATTATCCCATTCAGATAATAAATTAATATACATACTGTAATCAGTTAAAAAGTTTTCATCTCTCATAACTAATTCTGATAATAAATCTATTAAGTAAACTGAGGGGTACGAAAAATAATCAACTTGAAGGTCAATCATATCCTGCATTGATAACTGAGTTTTAGAAGACAAAACATCATCTATCCTATCACCTCTGTAAGGATCTGACCATGAAAATCCAATAGCATTCCAGTTTTTGTAGGAATTTGGAGTTACATTTTGATTTGCAGTTGCAAAATATTCATCTTTAGGATTAAAAACATTAGGCTTATTTATTATAGGTATATAACCATCCCATTCATATCTACCGTCACCCATAACTGGAACCAGACCACTATGAGTATTTCGTATCGGTGCTATACCAACAGCTTGCCATCCAATATTTCCATCTTTATCTGCCCATACCATATTCTCCCCTGGAATATTACTGTAGTTACATGCATCTCTAAACTCTTCCCAGGATTTTGATTGATTCATTCTTAGCGATGCTAGGTATGGTGATCCACCAACCTCTAACCATCCACATCTAACAGCATAGGCCTTGTTTCTTTCTTTATCAATATATGTAACTGGCCCGTGAACAGAATAATAAAGATCTACTTCATGATTTTTTTTCCCTTTAACTGGAATAGACTCTTTTATTGTATAGAAATCAAACCATTTTCCATTGTGCCAGTATTGATTTGTATTTTCTGGATTTAACTCATAAACATATAAGTCTTCAGCGTCAGTTCTAAAA
>MDSZ01172239.1_pt1 | contig 16415 bp, 18 predicted proteins | sample 811201 | NCBI WGS metagenome assembly MDSZ01 (sample SAMN05326647, study PRJNA326480) | marine metagenome | isolation source: seawater | place: Indian Ocean: North | collected 2010
AAATAAAAGTATTAAAAATAAATAAAATTCTTTTTTCATTAATTATACTTATATTATTTTTTTTTTCTAAGTAGTACTTTTTCAATAAAACAATACAACAAAGTAAAAAGATATCTTGAACCGAGCTCTTTAATATTAAACTTAGCTGTTCCTACAGTCCGATTATAATATTTAATAGGAATAATTTTGTATGTAAAACCTCTTGATATTGTCTTGAGGGGCAATTCAAGAAATATATTAAAATCTTCAGAGACAAGAGGGTAAAAATGATTAATTACATCTCTTTTGTAAATTTTGAAAGAGTTCGTGAAGTCATTGTAATCAGACAAAAAGAGTATTTTAGCTAAATAATTTCCTAATCTATTGAAAATCAATTTAATTTTTGGGTAATCTTGTGTTTTTGATCCCTTAATAAATCTCGAACCAAAAATTGCATCAAATTCATTTCTTTGTATTAAGTCAAAATAAGTATTTAAATCATCAACACTATCAGCGCTATCGGCCATCATAATAGTTATGTAGTTCCCTTTTGAACTTTTTAACCCAAGTTCAATAGCACCACCAAGACCCTTTTTTTTATTATTAAAGTAAGAAATCTTTTTGTTTATATTTGTTAGACTTTTTAAATTTTCTTCAGTTCTGTCAGTGCTATAATCATTAATAAAAATAATTTCGTAATCAGAAAATTTACAATTTTCCTCTATATTTTTTGATATTATGCTAACATTTTGCTCTTCGTCTCTACAAGGTATTATAATTGAAAAAAGTGTCATTTAATTAACTATTTTTAAAATATCTTTTATCCTTTTATAGTTATTACTTTTTGTTCTAAGACTTTCAATCGAAACAATTCTATTATAATTAAATTTTTTAAGTTTATCTAAAAAATTAATAATTTGTTTTTTATACCTTAGCAAATTTCGTAATCCCGGTGAACTAATTTGTGCATGTCCAATTAAGTGTTTATATTTAAGCAAATCTTCTAAATTTTCCTTGTTATATATTATTGTGCCGAGATCTAAATTTACCCTTAAAAATCTATTATTAATCTTTTTTACAAAATATATGGCATGCTTTGTGTGAGTTAAAAATTTAGTATTATAAATTTTTGGATTAGCCTCGATACAAAAAATTACTTTATTTTTTTGTGCAAAAAAAGAAATCTTTTTAAACATTAAATAAAACAGATGATCCATTTCCTGCTTTTTTTTTCCAAATGTATTTTTTGTTTTAGGAGAGCCAAATACAATAATTTTACTTCCTAATTTTTTTGCTAAAATAATCTTTTTTTTAACCTCATTAAAAAAATTTTTTCTTTGATCGGTATTTCCGAATATAAATGTATTATCTACTTCATATAATATTGATTGCATTGAATAAAGTTTAAGTTTATTTCTTTTCCAAAATCTTTTTGTTTTTGATATTTCTTTCTGTGAATTAAATCTATGTAAAATCAATGTAGGCGCGTATTCAAGTAAACTGATTTTATTTTGATTTAGCAATTTAATTATACGGGCATTTTCTCTTTTATTCCAAGCCAAATTAGATATACAGAATTTCATTTTGAACTTTTTATAAATTTTTTCAAATCATTATTACTTTTTTTAGAATTCATGAAGTAACCCTTAAATTTACCATGAATAGATTTCATATTTATTATTCTAGGCGATTTTTTTCTTTTTAAATTTATTTTAAAAAATCTTTTTCCTATATCTTTAACATATACAGGTTTACTTGATATATTTATCTTTTCAATGTTATTTCTTAAAACAAAATTAATATCATTTTTTAAGTTTGAAACATTGTAAATCTGCACATAATCATTTCCATTTAATTGATCGATATTGTTATTATTAATTAAATCATAAATAAAATTCTTTGAAAAATTCTTTCCATATACTATTGGCAACCTTATGATATGGCTATTTTCAAAATTTCTCTCAACAAATTTTTCAAGATTTAATCTATTAACCCCATAATTTGAAATATCTTTTTTTATTAATTTAGAATTTTCATTACAACTTTTATGTCTACCGTAAATTTCTGAACTAGAAATAAGAACAAATTTATTTGCCTCTACTGATTTTAAGTTATCTATAAGATTTTGTATTTTTTTTTTATCTTCGATTGGTTTTTTTTTAGCTAGCCAAATCTTTGATGATGTTCCAGCACATACCACTATATTAAATTTTTTGTGTTTTATTTTATGAATATTTTTTGAATTATATTTAGATAATTTCTTTTTAAAATTTAGAAGGTTTGACCCTATAAAACCGGTAAAACCTATTAAGGCATCTCTTCTTTTAATCATAAGTAAGATTGTATTTTTTTTGTTAAATTTTTAGCAATATAAGGAGCAGAAATATATTTTCCTTCTTGAATATTTATAAATTTAATATTTTTGTATCTAAGTTCCGTAATTTTTGTTGCTCTATTTGACCCTTTGTCAGAAATCGGTACTGGTCTATTCCCATAATTAGATGAATGATAGTTAAAACTGTTAGTAAAATTAATATATTTAGATAATTTTTTTTTTATTTTTTTAAAGTTAGTTTTTTTGGTGTTTCTAGAAATTGGTTTTGATGATGTTTTTAAAATTGAATTAGTGACATCATATAGCAGATATTTATTTTTCTTACCGATGTAAGGCATAATAGTAGCGAATGGACCATCCATAATTGTGATACCAGGGAAAGAAGTCGTAGAATTTATCACTACAACCTCTGTAAGTTGATGTTTATATTTTTTAGTTTTTTGATTTTTAAAAAAAATTTTTAGCAAATTATTTGAATTATCATAAGTAGCATTAATGATAATATCAATTTTTTTTGTTATTACTTTATTTTTTTTTGATATAAGACTTAATAGATCATTTTTTTTTTTAACTTTTTTTAAATCAAAATTAAAATACAATTTTATATTTTTTTTTTTTAAATATTTTTTTAAAGTATTCTTAATTTTTAAATGATCAAAACAACCTTCTTCAGCCTGAATTATGCCCTCTAAATTGTTATTTTTTAAATATCTATTGCCTTTAATTATTTTAAATTTTAACTTATTTTTTTTGAAAAATTTTACATACTCCTTGAAATTGATTTTAGACTTTTTTTCTATACAGTAATAACTATTGAGTTTTTTGAAATATTTTTTATAATTTTTCTCAAAATAATTATATGCATTTTTACACTCCGAGGCAGTTTGTTTAGATCTTGGATAATGAAAACCTCTATTAGCTCTATTGTGAGTTGCCCCAGATGAGCCTTTGCAAATATCGCTCTCTTTTTCGAGTAAAAAAATATTATATTTTTTCTTGGATAAGTATTTTGCCAAAAAGCAGCCGTGCACACCAGCTCCAATAATTAATATGTTTTTATTATTTTTCATTTTTTGTTTGATAATTGATTGATAACATAAAATATCTTTACAGTTTTGTATAATAAGTTAAGTATTTAAAGATGAATATACTTATCACCGGCGGATGTGGATTTGTAGGATCAAATATAGCTATCTACTTAAAAAAAAGGCTTAAAAAAGCTAATATACTAAGTTTTGATAATCTTTATAGAAAGGGTTCTAAATTCAATTTAGCCAGATTAAAAAAATATAAAATTAAGAATATAAATAAAGATATATCAAAAGCAAAAAACTTATCAAAAATCAAAAAAATTGATCTTATTATAGACTGTTGTGCTGAACCAGCTATAGAAAAATCTAAGAAAGAAGTTGATAGAGTTTTTAATACCAACCTTTTAGGGACATTAAACATACTAAAAAAATGCGTAAGAGATAAAGCAAACATTATTTTTCTATCTTCAAGTCGCGTATATTCAATAAAAGAAATTTATAAAAAGTATAAAAAAAATAAATCTTTCCTAATAGATGAAAATTTTACCACAGAGTCCCCAAAATCTTTGTACGGAGTAACAAAGTTATCATCAGAAGAGCTTATTAAAGAGTTTAGCTATATGAATGAGATAAGATTTATAATAAATAGATTCGGGGTAATAGCTGGACCATGGCAGTTTGGAAAACAAGATCAAGGTTTTGTATCCTTATGGATGATAAATCATTTGCTTAAAAAGAAGCTTAATTATATTGGTTATGAAGGTTCTGGAAATCAAATAAGAGATATTTTACATATAGATGATGTATGCAGTCTGATACTTGCTCAAATTCAAAAGATAAATAAAATAAATAATCAAATATTTAATGTTGGAGGTGGAAAAAAAAATTCTCTTAATTTAAAAAAATTAACTATTTATTGTCAGAAAATAACGAATAATAAAATTAAAATTGGAAAAATAAAAAAAACCTCAATTTTTGATATTCCCTATTTTATTACAAATAATAATAAAGTTGAAAAATTTTATAAATGGAGGCCCAAGAAAAGTATAATATTAATTTTAAAAGATATATATAACTGGGGAATTCAAAATAAAAAATTATTAAAAACAATGTAAAATTATGAAAATTGCTCTTATAACAGGTTCATGTGGTTTAGTTGGTTCTGAGTCAGTAAATTTTTTTCATAAAAAAAATTTTAAGGTTATTGGTGTAGACAATAATTCAAGAAAATATTTTTTTGGTAAAGATGGAGACACGAATTGGGTTAAAAATAGATTAAAGAAAAATTTTATAAATTACGAGCATAATACCATAGATATTAGAAACTATGCTTTGCTTCAAAAAATATTTAAAAAGAATAAATCAAAAATTAAAATTATAATACATGCTGCAGCTCAACCTTCTCATGATTGGGCAAAAAATAATCCATTCATAGATTTTAATATAAATGCAAAAGGTACATTAAATCTTTTAGAATTAACAAATAAATACTGTCCAAGAGCAGTATTTATAAATATGTCAACCAATAAAGTTTACGGCGATAATCCCAATAAACTTAAATTAATTGAAAAAAAAAATAGATGGGAGCTTCAAAGAAATCATAAATACTTTATGGGTGTAGATGAAACCATGTCAATTGATAATGCAACTCATAGTTTTTTTGGAGTTTCTAAAATATATGCTGATACTATTGTGCAAGAATTTGGAAAAAATTTCGGATTAAAATCCGCATGTTTTAGAGCTGGATGTATAACAGGCCCTGAACATTCTGGAGCAAAATTACATGGTTTTTTATCTTATTTGGTCAAAGTATGCTTAACTAAAAAAAAATACACTTTAATAGGTTATAAAGGAAAACAAGTAAGAGATAACATCCACAGTTATGATCTTGTGTCGTGTTTTTGGGAATTTTATAAAAAACCTAGAGTAGGCGAGGTTTATAATGTAGGAGGTGGCAGAAAATCTAATTGTTCGATATTAGAAGCTATCAATATTGTAGAAAAAAAGAGTAATATTAAGGTTAAAAAAAAATATCAAAAAGATAATAGAGTTGGAGATCATATTTGGTATATTTCGAGTATGAAAAAATTTAAAAAACATTATCCGAATTGGAAACAAAAATTCAATACTGTTAAAATTATTGAACAATTAATAAAAACAAATAAAAGGTAAAAATTATGAAACTTTGCAGATTGGGAGATCAATTTAAAGAAAGACCAGCATTAATAGATAAAGATGGAAATTACAGAGATTTATCTAACTCTATTAGGGATTTTGATAAAGATACATTAAATTTTGAAACCCTATCAAAAATACAAAAATTAAAAATCGAAGATCTACCTATTATTGATAAAAATATAAGAATAGGAGCTTGTGTCAATGAGCCCTCAAAATATATAGGAATAGGACTAAATTATAAAGATCACGCACTCGAACAAAACTTACCAATACCTAAAGAGCCTATAATTTTTTCAAAATTTACTAATTGCATAATAGGTCCCAACGACAATGTAGAGATACCTAAAAAATCTAATCATACGGATTGGGAAGTTGAGCTTGGCTTTGTAATTGGAAAAAAAGCTAAATATATTGATGAAAAAAATGCTTTAGATTATGTGTTAGGATTTTTTTTAGCACTAGATGTTAGTGAAAGAGAGTTTCAAAAAAATAAAGGACTTACATGGGATAAAGGCAAGGGTTTTGATACTTTTGGTCCTATTGGTCCTTATATAATTACGAAAGATGAATTAAAAGATTTTAATAATTTAAAAATGTATCTAGATGTAAACGGCAAAAGAATGCAAACAGGAAATACTAATAAAATGATTTTTAATATTGAGCAAATAGTTTCTTATATGAGTCACTGTATGACATTGTATCCTGGAGACATCTGCTGCACAGGAACACCCGATGGAGTTGGAGAGAATATGAAACCGCCTAAATTTCTAAGTGGCGGAGAGGAAATTTTACTTGGCATCGATGGATTAGGAGAGCAAAAACATAAAGTAATTAAAACTTAAATTTATAGACTAATCCTTTTGTTGTGTTAAAAAATTTTTTATTATATAAAAAAATAACAAGCCCTCGTGGTGAAATTGGTAGACACAAAGGACTTAAAATCCTTGCCCTTTTGGGAGTGCCAGTTCGAGTCTGGCCGAGGGCACCATTAAAATGATAAAATATTTTTCAATTTTTGATAATACAAACAAAGCTAAAAAATTTAAAAAATATTTTAAAAAAAAATATAAGAATTTTTCCCCAAAAAATTGCGATGTAATTGTAGTTGCTGGAGGCGACGGTTTTATGCTGGAGTCGCTTAAGAAATTACACAAGTTTAAAAAGCCATTTTATGGTGTAAACTGTGGAACTTTCGGATTTTTGATGAACAAAGTTTCAACGAAAGATTTTGAGAAAAATATTATTAAATTAAAAAAGATTACAATTAATCCATTAGAAGTTATTACTACAAATAAGAATAATTTAAAAAATAGAAATATAGCTATAAATGAAATCTCTCTTTTCAGACAAAGTAAACAAACTTCATCTTTAAAAATAGAAGTTGGTCAAAGAATATTAATTGAAAAACTTATTGGTGATGGTGTTTTAGTTTCTACGCCAGCAGGTAGCACTGCTTATAATTTTTCTGCTCGAGGTCCAATACTCTCCTTAAATTCAGAAAAAATAACAATAACATCAATTAATGCTTTCAGACCTAGAAAATGGAAATCCAAAATTTTATCTAATAATGTAACTATTAATATTAAAAACCTAGATTACAATAAAAGGCCAATTGCAGTCGTTGCGGATAATGTTGAAATTAGAAATATTAAAAAAGTAAAAATTTTTACAAACAAAAAAATAAAAATTAACTTGCTTTATAATAAAAATAAAAGTCTTATAAAAAAAATAAACATCGAAAAAATGATTAATAAACGTATGAAAAGTTAATTGATAATATAAATTCTTAATGCTAGTTATTAAAAAGTGAAACATCAGATAAATAAAAATTTTTGGAAAAATAAAAAAGTTTTCATCACTGGTCACACAGGATTCAAAGGAAGTTGGCTCTGTATTTTTTTAAATTTGTTGGGAGCAAGAGTAACTGGGTATTCTCTAAAACCAAAAACAAATCCAAGTTTATTTGAAATTTGTAAAATAAAATCTTTAATTCACAAATCAATCATAGCGGATACTCGTAATTACAAAAAACTTTATTCTGAATTAAAGAAATCAAAAGCAAGTATAGTTATACACTTAGCTGCTCAACCCCTTGTACGGTACTCATATTCAAATCCAAAAGAAACTTTTGACACAAATTTTTTAGGCACTTTGAATATTTTAGAGGCGATAAAACACCTTAATCAAGTCAAAAGATCAGTGATAATAACATCTGATAAAGTATATGACAATTCAAGTAATAAAGTATTTAGGGAAAAAGATAAATTAGGAGGTTATGATCCCTATAGCGCTTCAAAAGTTTGTGCAGAGTATTTATTCTCATCATATTTAAATTCATTTTTTTTTAATTCAAGACAAAAATTGGCAACTGCTAGAGCCGGAAATGTAATAGGAGGTGGAGACTTTTCTGAGGATAGATTAATACCTGACATTTTGAAATATTATAAAAAAAATAAAAAAGTTATAATTAGAAATCCAAAAGCAGTTCGGCCATGGCAACATGTTTTAGAACCTCTAAGTGGATATCTTTTATTAGTTGAAAACCTACACAAAGAAAAATTGAAAAAAATTGACCCAAGTTGGAATTTTGGGCCTGATATTTCTAGCTGCAAAAATGTAAATTACATTGCAAATTATTTTGCAAAAAGAATGAAATTTAAAATTATTAATAAAATTGATAAAAAAAATAAAAATAAATCTGAAACAAAAATGTTAAGATTAAGTAATTTAAAAGCCAAAAAATATATAAAATGGTTTCCAAAATGGAATTTGTTAAAAACTTTAGATAAAATACATGAGTGGGAAGTTAATTATCATAAAAAAAGAGCGTTAAAAATTTGTAAAGATCAAATAAAAGATTATATGAGTCAATAAAATTTTATTTAATCTGTAACTTTAAATATATTTTTTCTTATCGCTGAGAGGGTAATATTGTTTCTTTTAACTTCAGATATATTGATACCTTTAAATTTTTCAAAACAAGTCACGATTTTGTCATTTAATAAACTAGTTCTATTTGTTAAGATGACAAAATCTGCTTTTTTTTCTCCAACTAAATCATATTTATATATTTCATTTTTTTTTAAATAATATTTTGCATTATCGTAATTAAGTCCACAAACTGTAAAACTAAAATTTTTGTTTTTATCGATGTTTGCATTTTTAATAAGCTCACCAAGTGAAAGTCCCCAGTAGTCATTTTCAAAGATAAGATTTTTATTTTTAAATAAATTACTGAAAGAATTAAGGTACGAGTAATGATAGGGAGTAATCATAATGAAATTTTTAAGAAAAAAAATAAATAGAGGAATAAGAATAATTAAAAAAAATTTTGAAGTCTTAAAATTGATTTTACTTTTTAGATAAAAAATAGATAGCGCAGGAAAAATAGATATATATGGAACAAACCATAAAAATAGTCTCATACCATCATAAATGGGAAAAGGTATAAAAACTAATAATAAAGTAGGGTAAAGAATTACAACAAATATTAGTACAATTTTTCTTGAAAAATAATGAAATTTTTTTTCAAAAAAGTAATACGACCTAAATAATATTACAAAAAAAATAATAAATAACAATATTATAAATTCCGGCAACTTTAATAGTAAATTTTCAAAAATATATGTCCACCGAACATTATCTGCTAAATAAAATTTCCCTAAAGATAAATTGTACATCCAGCCAGTAGGGTATTCTTCTGAATAAACATTTAATAAAAACTTGATTGGATTTATGATAATATTTGAGTAAGTATCAATCCAAAATAAAACTAATAAAAAATAAAATAATAAAAAACTTTTAAATATATCGATAAAAATTTTTTTGTAAAAAATTTGCCTTCTATTATTTTGAAAATAAAATATCTCTAAGAGGAAGAAAAAAAATATTGGAAAGAGTGATCCAATAAAAACTAATTGAATACCAGTAGCAATAGAAGCTAAAAAACCAATTTTTAAAAAATAATTTGTCTGCTGATAACTATTTTTTATTCTAATATATTTTAACAAGTAAACAAAAATCCAAACATGGCAAAAAGCTAATATCGTATCCTTACCATTTACTCCAAAATGGCCTAAAAAGAATGGTATAAAAAATAAAATTAGAAAAGAATAATTACCAACCTCATCGTTAAATAACTCTTTACCAATTTTCTTAACACCGTAAAGTGTGCTGAAAGAAATTAAAAAATTTACTACATGTGTTGTTTCAATAATATAATCTTTTGGAAATATACTTGAAATTAAATATCTTGTAGACCAGTAAAAGGTAGAATAACTTTCCCTTAAAAAAATTTCTTCGTCAATTCTTCCTAACGAAAAAATATAATCTAGAGTTATTTTTCCTCTAAGGTAATTATCAATTTCATCCCATCCCTGACTAATTACTAAAGTACAAAATAATGAATAAATAAAAATAATGATAACAAATATGTTTTTAGTTTTTATATTTTTAAGCATCAAAAACTTAATTATTGACCTTGATTTTCTAATTCGTTTTTAATTTTGATATATAAATCCTTTAGAAGCTTGGAGTCTTCTGGATTTAAAATTTGATCTTTTTCTAGACCTTTCTTAATTTCTTTTCTTATCATAAACTTTATTTCCTCTATATTTTGCTTTTCATTAAGAGAGAAAAGAAAATTAAGTTTATCCAATTTATCAGCTAAAATTGTATTATATAAAACATTGATAATAACAATTATTGATACAACAATACTAATAAGTTTTATAAAAAAAATTTTTAAGTTATTGTCATTATTCATTTAATAGTTTTATACAATAATTTTTGATAATTTTCATATAAATTGATATACATTTTAAAGGGTTATTCTAAAAATTTGTATTTTATCGATGACAAAAAAAAAACTTTGCAAGGTCTCATATTTAGATGATAATGAATATTTTAAATCGTGGGTAAATGAATTTAAGGATGAAATAATAATATTTAAACATAATAATAAAATTTATGTTAAATCTGCTATATGTCCACACTTTGGCGGCCCTATAAGCATAGACAAAAAAAAAGACTTCCTTTTTTGCTATTGGCATGGACTAAGATTTGGAATAGAAGACGGTCATTGTCTCAATCAAAAAACTTTTAAACCATGCTTAACTGATTATTTGTATGAGATTAAAAAAAATTATATTTATATATATAAAAAATGAAAATTTTAGATTTAACATTTAAAAGAAAAGTAAATTGTTCTGCTAGTGTATGCAAATGGAATCATTGGGACCATGATCACATAAATTATACTCATAAAGGTATTTATGAAAATTCAGAAATTTTTTATGAGGATGATCGATCGGTTTTATTTTTTCACAGCATTAAAGTGCCTTTTGTTCCCTTCATAAGTATTAACACAATTGACATAACAGTTTTAAAAGATAAAAACACCATTTGCACTTATGGATTTCAATTCGGAATACCGTCTCTAACAACCGCAAAGTACAAAGAAGTTGCCAAAGATAAGTGTATCGTAGAGGTAAATTATAAATTTAAATTTAGCGGAATAAAAATATTGCTATATCCCATAATTAAGTTTTTAGTGCCCAAGTGGAATCAACAAACATGGGAAGAAGATTTACCGCTTAAACTAAGAAGGCAAAAAATTCAAAGAATGGGTTTTAAGGATTTCCATGGACTTCCAAAAAAAATAAAAGATAGGAATTTTCAGGGTGATATTGATTTTAAATTACCTATTACAAGACTAAGAAAAAATGAGAATAAGTTAACCAAACATCCTTTTTATAATTTTGGTAAAAAAAACGATCATATTTAGCATCAAAATCTTTAAATTGAAAAATTTTTATGTCAAAAATTATTTATAATCTCGTCAATAAATTTTTAATGAATAATCCCGAAGAGGAGATTTTTAAATATCTAAATAAAGATAATAAAATAATATTTGATATTGGATGTTATAGTGGGGCATTTACAAAAAATATTCTTAAAGAAGACAGAAAAAAGAATCAAGTTTCAAATTTTTATTTGTTTGATCCTAATCCAAATGTAAGTGATTATCTAAAAAAACTTTTAGAAAATAAAAAAATTAAATATTATGAAATAGCTTTAGATAATTCTAATGAAACAAAGCAGTTCTATCTCAATAAGTTTTTTGAGTCATCTGGTTCAAGTTTAAATTCTATAACCATTGATGATAAAAAATGGATGATTTCAAGAAAAATATTCATGCAAATTTTTCAGCCCTTTAAAAAACTTAAAAGTTTTGAAAAAATAAATGTTGTTACTCAAACGATAGATAGTTTTTGTATAGAAAAGAATATAAGCAATATTGATATCCTTAAAATTGATACAGAGGGGAATGAGTTAAATGTTTTAAAAGGTGCCAAAAATCTTTTGGAAAAAAACAAAATTAACATTATTTATGTAGAAATAATAGAATCAAAATTAAATTACGATATTAAAAAGAAAAAGGTGATTGAATTTTTAAAAAAAAATAATTTTAATTTAAAAAAATCTTATAAAATAAACTCATTTAGTTTTTTGAGCGGTTTAAAGGGGTCAGATAATTTATTTGTTAATTCTAAAAATGAAAATTAAAACTAAAAAAATTAAACATTGTCTTCTTTGTAAATATAAAAATTTAAAACCTTTACTAAATTTAGGTAATTTATATGTAAGTAACTTTGTTAAAAAAAATGAGGTTAAAAAAGGCATTAAAGCACCCCTTAAACTTATGTACTGTAAAAATTGTACTCTTATACAACTCTCACATATAGCTCCACAAGAGATAATGTATAAAAGGTTTTATTGGTATAGATCTGGCGTTACTAAAATAATGAAGCAGGGACTCCGAGATATATTTTCTGAAAGTTTAAAATATGTTTCCATGAAAAAAAATGATGTTGTTTTAGATATTGGAGCAAATGATGGAACATTATTAAAATATTACAAAAAAAGAAAATTTAAAACTATTGGATGTGAACCAGCTAGAAATTTACAAAAAGAATTAAAAAAAAATTGCGATTTTAGAATAACAAATTTTTGGAATAAAAAATATCTTGAGTCGATTTTAAAGAAAAAAAAATTAAATCGTCCAAAGATTATTACAGCTATAGGTATGTTTTATGATTTGGAAAATCCTAACCAGTTTATTAGAGATGCTGCGGAGTCATTAGATGAAAAAGGAATTTTTGTAGCTCAATTAATGTGTTTAAAATCAATGATTGAGAAAAATGATTTAGGCAACATTTGTCACGAACACATAGAATTTTATTCTATACAGTCCTTAAAGTATTTATTTGAGAATAATGGATTAGAAATATTTAAAATTAGTGAAAATGATATCAATGGAGGAAGTTATCGTATATATTGCCGTAAAATTAAAAATGGAAGTATTAAAATAAAAAATGAAAATGTACTAAAACTTATGCAAGGATTTGTTAAAAGAATAAAAGAAAATAAAAACAAGATCAGGAATTTTATTTTAGGCAAAATTAAAGAAAATAAAAAGATTTTTTTGTATGGTGCCTCAACAAAGGGAAACACTGTTTTGCAATACTACAAACTTTCAAAAAAAGAGATACCTTTTGCAGCAGAAAGAAGTCCGGAAAAATGGGGTAAATATACAATCGGAAGTGGCATAAAAATTATTTCAGAAGACAAAGCACGCAAACTTAATCCGCATTACTTTTTTGTAACTCCATGGGGCTTTATTAAAGAATTTGTAAAGAGAGAAAAAAAATGGATGAAAAAAGGTGGCTCATTTATTTTACCATTTCCAAAATTTAAGATTATTAAATTAAAATGAAAAAGAAAAAAAAAGTAATTGTTTTAGGTGTTACTGGCCAAGATGGATCTTTTATAGCTAAACTTTTATTAGAAAAAAACTATAAAGTATTTGGCCTAGTTCGAAAGTCAGCTACAGGAAATTTAAAAAATATAAAAGATATAATCAAAAATAAAAATTTTAAAGTATGTCATGGCGATCTTCTAGACCTTTTGTCAATAGAAAAAATAATAAAAGAAATTAAACCTGACGAAGTTTATAATTTTGCTGACCAGGATCATGTAAGATGGAGCTTTGAAATACCTTTATATTCATTTGATGTAACCGGATCATCTGTTGTAAAAATTTTAGAGATCTTAAAAAATTTTTCACCAAAAACTAAATTTTTTCAACCATTTTCATCAAATATATTTGGCAATAGCAAAAAAAGGACACAAGACGAAAAAGAGGAATTTACACCAAAAAGTATTTATGCTCTTGGTAAAGTAACTGCTTTTCATGCATGTAAAATGTATAGGGATATTTTTGGCCTAAAGGTTTATGGAGCCATTTTTTATAACCATGAGTCTGAAATAAGACCCGAGGAATATGTAACAAGAAAAATTACCAAAGCAGTCGCAAGAATATTTTATGGAAAGCAAAAATTATTATATTTAGGTAATATAAAAGCCAAAATAGATTGGGGATATGCAAAAGATTATGTAAAAGCAGCATATAAAATAATGCAACTTTCGAAACCAGAAGTCTTCATAATTGCAACTGGAAAAAGTTACAGCGTTGAACACTTTGTAAAAAAATGTTTTGGTTATGTTGGATTAAATTATAAGAAGTATCTCAGAATTGATAAAAAGTTATTAAGACCTTCAAATACAGTTTCACTAATTGGTAATACAAATAAAGCAAAAAAACTAATAAATTTTAAAATAGATACAAACTTAGATCAATTAATATCCATTATGATGGATAATGATTTAGAAAAAGAAAGATCTAATGTCTAGAAAAATATCTATAATGCTATGCTCATACAATGAGGTCAAATATATTCAAAATACAATTGAAGTACTTGAAAAAAATATACCAGATTTAGAATTGGTGATAGTTGATGACTCATCGTCTGATGGAACAGGTGAATTACTTCAAAAATTAAACACTAACAATAGATTTAAGTTGATTTTTAGAAAAAAAAGTAAAGGTTTAGCGTCTGCTTTTGCAAGAGGTTTAATAGATACCACGGGAAATTACATTGGATGGATAGATACAAATATGGGAGAGGTATCTGGCAAGTTTCAAGAAATGATAAAAGAATTAGATCACGGAAATGATATTGTTATACTCTCTCGATATGTTAGCGGAGGGGGAGATCAGAGAGTTTTTATCCGCGCAATGGGAAGTAAAATATTTAATATATTTTGTAGAATGCTTTTTAGAATTCCTACAAAAGACCTCACAAGTTCAATTTTTTTAATGAGGAGAGAAGTTTTAGATGAAGTTACTTTCTTATGTTACGGTCATGGCGAGTTCTTTCTTGAATTTTTATATAATGCAAACAAAAAAGGTTATAAGATAAAAGAAATTCCTTATGTACAGCTAAAAGATCAGGATGAGAGCGACAGTAAGTCTGCTCCAAATTTAGCAAAGTTTTTTTTTCACGGATTGATGTATATTCTTAGAGCATTTATAACAATAATAAGAAGAAAAAATTAATCTATGCTAGAAAAGATTGTTCATAAAAAAAAAAATGTTAGCCTTAATTGTTCGAGGTAAATATAGAAATAAAAAAGGTATAAGTTTTTTTACTCCTGATGATGCAACACAGCAGTTTGGCTATATGAAGCATATGAAAAATCACATTATAAAACCTCATCTTCACCAAAAGAGAATGACTAAAATTTTATCAACAACTGAAGTAATTCTCATTCTTAAAGGAGTCTTGAGAGTAGATTTTTATACATCGAAAAGAGAATATCTTTATAGCAAACATCTAAAAAAGAATGATATTATAATGCTTGTTCATGGAGGACATGGATTCAAAGTTATTAAAAATGTTGAGATGTTAGAAATTAAGCAAGGTCCATATAGTATCTCAAAAGATAAGGTTAAATTTAGTAATGTCGATGAAAACAAAATTAGAATTAAAAAATAAATTCATTCCAGTAAATGTTCCAAAAATTTATAATCATGAGAAGAAAAATATTAGAGAATGTTTAGAGACAGGATGGATTTCATCTGAAGGAAAATTTGTTAAAAAATTTGAAAATGAATTTTCTAAATATAATAATCGAAAGTATGGTATTGCTGTTTCAAGTGGAACTGCAGCCCTAGATATTGCAATAAAATCTTTCAATTTTAAAAAAGATAGTGAAATTATAATACCTAATTTTTCTATTATCTCGACAGCACTATGCGTAATTAAACAAGGATTGAAACCTATACTAGTTGATGCCGACCAGTCAACTTGGAACATGTGTCCTGAACATGTTTTAAAAAAAATAACAAAAAAAACAAAAGCTATTTTAATTACTCATATTTACGGTTTTCCTGTAGATATGAAAAAAATTTTAAAAATTGCGAAAAAAAAAAATATTATAATCATTGAAGACGCAGCTGAGATGATAGGTCAAACATATAATAAAAAAAGATGTGGGAGTTTTGGAGATGTAAGCACATTTAGTTTTTATGCAAATAAACATATAACTACAGGTGAAGGCGGCATGGTTCTTACTAATGATAAAAATATTTATAAAAAATGCAAATCACTTAGAAATTTATGTTTTGGAACTAAGAATAGATTCAATCACGATGACATAGGATGGAATTACAGGATGACAAATCTTCAAGCAGCATTGGGCTGTGGACAATTAAAAAACATAAAAAAAATATTAAAAAGGAAAAGAGAAATAGGGAAAAGATATATTTCGATATTAAAAAACTGTCAAAATATTCAGATACAAAATTATAAGACAAAACTATCTACAAATATTTTTTGGGTATTTGGTGTTGTTTTAAAAAAAGAATGTAAAATTTCAAGAGATCAGATAGTAAAAAAACTTATGAAAAAAAATATACAAACTAGAAATTTTTTTTACCCGATGTATAAACAAAAAATATTAAAAAAATTAAAAATATTCAAAAAAAA
>MDSZ01085236.1_pt1 | contig 16414 bp, 15 predicted proteins | sample 811201 | NCBI WGS metagenome assembly MDSZ01 (sample SAMN05326647, study PRJNA326480) | marine metagenome | isolation source: seawater | place: Indian Ocean: North | collected 2010
CAAGCGGGGAAAGCCATCGTCGGCGAGTCAAGATTTGACGATACAGCTAGCTCAACAGTTAAGGACTGAGCAAGGGGTCGGGATAGAGAGAACACGTAAAAGGGATGATTTTGGCTTCGTCAGTCCTGACCCCAAGCGGGGAAAGCCAACGACGGCGAGGGGAGAAGAAGGAGAACTTACTTTAGTATTAGATACTCCTCCACACCAGTCATCAGAGGGGGGGACACCAGATTCTCAAGCTATTTTCGCTTCTCCACACTCTCCTGGGGATACCCCGAATTCCAGCGATCTGCGGCAGCGAGAGAACACGCTGCCAGCCTTTAACACTGCCTCGTCACCTGCTGCTGCCGAACAACCAGCCGGACAGGAGGAGCTTGAGGAGTATGCAGAATGGTTGCATCGTGAGGCAACTGAGGCGGCAGCACAGGCAGCAGATGCACAGAGTACAACAAACCGGGAAGGACCATTATATGAATATCTCATTGAACATTATAATTTAGAAGATATTGATTTTCCTTCTCTAAATAATATACAAACACTCATATATAATGCGGAAAATTATCTCAAACAATCACTGGGAATACCAATAGAGGTTCCACTTACCCCCATGCCGCAAAACAGTTTATTAAATATGAATAATTATGATATTTTCATTGATTCACTTTTTAAAATATTAAGCAAAATGCGCGTTACAGGTGATTTTGTTGGTGAAGATGAGGAACTACATGGAAATCCCTATAGATTATCAGATGAAAGAATTGCTCAAATATTTATAAGATTTATAGAAAATAATCTTTTTTTAGGAACTTTAACTGGTATTACACGTAGTGATAGGGATGATAAATATATCGCAACTTTTTGTACTGATATCATTGAAACTTCAATAGAGGTATTAACTAATAATTACACAAATCCTCTAACAACTGAAATATTGCACTGGATTCATACATATTTATTTAATCTTGAAGGTTGGTCTCATTTTGAGAAAGTAAATGAAATATTTAAGTTAATTTGTGGAGCCTACCGAAATCGTGACGGCGCACCTGATTTGTCAGACGTCGACATGGGAGGAGATGACGAAGACGGCATGGGAGGAGAGGACGAAGACGGCATGGGAGGAGAGGACGAAGACGACAAGGGAGGAGAGAAGCAGATATCAGACTGTTTGTTTGAAAACACTCCAATTTATTTGAATATTTTTCGTGATTATCTTACTAAATTATTTGAAATATATGATGTGATAGATGGAGCTATTAAAGAATCAGCAACCGATTTAAACACCTTAAGTAATTTTACATCTATCAAGTTCAAGCCACGTGCGAAGTGCGAGGCGTTGGAGAAGCTTGAGGATGGCACATGCTGGTATCAAGGAATATTTGACTTTACAGGACCACAAATGGATATGTTTCATGAACAGATTATGAATGATATAAAATTGCAAATAATATCTAATTATGAGGGTGTCCTCGTCAGACAAGGTGCAGCGGGAACACCTTTATACGACGGTGAAGATCCCATCGCTGCAGCACGGACATATATCAATGAATTAGCACCGGGATATATCAATGAAAACTACCAAAGGGCTGATCCCGAAAACCAGGCCAGGCAGCTCTTCAACTTGCTGGACATCCCACCTCACAGCTTCACACTGATTAACGAAGAGGATATGGCCGCCATGATGAATATCAAGATTGAAGCCGATCCAGCGGCGCCCCAGCCCGTCTCTAAAGAGGATGTTAGTGAATGGGCGCGCAAAATGATGATAATCATGAATGTCGATATCGCAGTCAGCTTGTTGAATGGGAAGATTGAAGACAGAGCAGCAGCCGAGGCGCAACAGCAGCAACAGCAGCAACAGCAGCAACCACAGCCTCAGCAGGCGTGGGGCCCAGCCCAACAGGCGCAACCACAGCCTCAGCAGGCGTGGGGCCCAGTCCAGCCGCTGGATGCAAACTTGGAGGGTGAACTGGGTGGTGGGGGTCTTTCTAAAATATTACAAATCGGGGGGAATGGAGTAGAACTATATGAAAATGGTTGGAATATTTTTTTGAAAATAAATAAATATAATACTATTTATAGTTCTGACTATAAATATAACGGTAATCTAGTAAAAGAAGCTATATTAGATGATAATAATGATATCCGCATGGGTGATCCAACTATGGATGAATTACCTATTGATGAGGATGAAAGAAGAAATATAGAAACTATTCGTCTTATATTGACGAATCTTCTAGGGGCTCAGGATTGGGGTAATCTAGAAAACAAAGAAAGTATAAGGAATGAAATAGTCACTAAAATAGGTTATATCAGAGATAATATAAAATCAATCAATACTATTATAAGGATTTTAAAAAGTTTTATATATACCCAGTCATATAATGGTATTAAAAGTAGCGAAAAGGTTACTTTTATAGATAGTTCTACAAATTCTCCAGAAGAGCCTATACAATTAAAATATAAAGATATTGGTTACCTTTTCATAGAACATTTAATTGAGATTACTACATTTGAATATGGAATTAAAAGAAGGAATGAGGCTGCGCAGGCCAACGTAACAGAAGAAAATCCTTTATTTGTTGAGTTTGCAAGGGACTGCAAGACCGAACAGGATACTCTTAATAATAAAAGACAGCAGACAGACGGGATAAGTAAAACAATACCCCCAAGGCCAAATTATATTTATAATTCTATGGATTACAGGTGGTTTTTAAATAATGTGATTTACAGCCAACCGAATACCCGAAGGATTAATGCCAGGGGACACATTGAAATAATAGGAGCTTTGGCCGAGACATTGCAAAGAAATGGGGTCAGCGCAGGCAGAGTTTCGTTGAACGGCTCTACCTTAGGTATGACCCCTGTGACCCAGGAAAATTGGTTAGATTTAATAACTCTATATAAAACACGTATTGAAACTTTAATAGGAAATTATGAAAATTATTTGATAAATGCAAAATATCTATTAACTTTTTTAGATGATCAATCTCAACATTTTAGTACAAAATTTAAATTTACAGCACATGATAAACTCAATCGTAAAGATATATTAACTCTATTAATTAAACACTACAGAAGAATAATGTTTGGTCCAGGTGACGGTCCAGTTAGAGTGGATGGAACATGGGGGGTTAATAGCTTATTCTCTATAGAAAATGAAATATCTCGTATATTTCAAGATCCTGGAATTACTCGTAAAAATGGCGATGCATTAGATAGACAATTATGGAATGATTGTATAAGGATGGGTCTGGCGCGCACTAATACACAAACAGAGTTTTTAGAGTTAATGATAACATATGGATGTATAAATAATGCCATACCTAATGATATCCGTAAAATCCTCGTTGCTGCGGCCGCGGCCGACGGTAAGAAAATAAAAAAACTATGCCTTACAGCGGCTGTAGATCCTATGGGTTCATTTGGTGATTGTGCTTATAGAGATCAAGATGAAATAAAGAAAAGTCTTGGTACTTCTAAAAATATTCATGTTCTAATTAAAACTGCTGATCAACAATGTAGACTAAAAATATGTTTAACGGTTACACCCAAAAATAATATAACCATGAATGGTTCAATAGAATTAATAATAAATGGTGATCCAATAATAAATACGACAATTGACGAAAATAAGTTTAATAATAAACAACCTCTTTCTATATCAAATACAATATCACATCTAGAAAAAATATTAACTAGAGATGATGCATTTGCCGATGGACCCGGAGGCGACGGCCGTATGATATTAAATACTGATCCAAGAGAAGGTATACAAACTGTTTTTGTAAGGAAGTTTTTAGGAGACTTTTTACAAGCAATTGAAGCTATATGTAATAATTATATCTATTTAGGTGGTGATAAACCAGCCGCAGTTATGTATTATTATTTAAAAAGTTTAGTGTCAACCACATCAAAAGGAGGATTTACTAGTATGGAAGGAGGATTCCCTATAACATATGGTATAGATGGATCAGGGACACTGAGTAATGAAAGGAATGCTTGTGCTGGTATGGGTGGTGGTGGATTACGTAGATTAAAAGATAAAAAACGTAGTTCTAATAGAAAACGTAGATCCAATAAAAGAAAGACGAATAAAAAAGGTAGAACTAATAAAAAACGTAGAACTAATAGAAAACGTAGAACTAATAGAAAACGTAGTTCTAATAAAAAACGTAGGACTAATAATCGTAGAAGAAGGACTAGTAACCGCAGAAGAAGATCTATCAGAAAGAGAAAATAGTATTTAATTCATGAATCACTTCATCAAACTTTTCATAATCAAACTCTTTCTCATATCCATTATTAATATTTTTAAAACTTTTTTCACAATCAATCCAATAACCGATATCTTCTAATTTCGAAATATCCCTTATTAACCACTTTTTACATTTATCATAATATTTTTGCTTTTCTATATATTTTAATTCCAATAATATCTTATTTAAGATATCATCTGGTAAATCAGGTATATCCATAATATGTTAATTTAAGATTATTTTTTTATATCTTTTAAAAATAATGGATAACGATGAAATAATTATGAGAATGAAAAAACACTATCTCTTTTTCAAGTCTTTAGAAGATAAAGTTGATAAGGAAATATTAGATGAATGTAAAAAATACATGGAATTATTATTTTTAGATCTTTTAAGGAATAATCTTTGTAAATTGTAAATCATAAAATTATAAATCACAATATTTTTATATTATATAAAATAAAATGAGTAACTTTACAGCTTATTTGGTTGATCCAGAATACAATGAAACTATAAAACTTTTAGCACCCATAATTACTCCTCTAGGAGCATACCTTAGTTGGAAAGTAAAAGATTACATTACAAAGAGAGAAAATGGAAATGCTCAAGATAATGATAAACAAAATAGCAGAGAATATGATTGTAATCAATATGATACAGTAGAAGATGTAGATATTGTTTTAGATACTACTTGGGAACCCCCTGGAAAAAAGAATAGTCATCGTTTCACAAGAATAGATGATGATAATAATGTTGTCATAACCTTGCCCGCTGGTGAATTAGAAGAAATAGATGGAGATGAAGAATCAAGTGTTTATACTAAAGAACCAGAAAAACCAAAAGAAAAGAAAATAAAATCATATACATTCAAAACAAAAGAAAATGGAGATAATTATGCTGATTGTGATGGTGTATACACTCTAGCAGAGGGATTAATTAATAAAAAACCATACTATATTAATAAAGAAAAAGATAGATTCTTAGGTGCTTTGGGTGCGACCGGTTGGTGTATTACAGCGATGCAATATTTTGAAGGTATTCAAGAAATGAAATCAGGTCCATTTGGTGGTTTCCATTCAGGCGGAGGTGTATTACCGGATTATGGGTCATGGCCTAATTATACCGTAACCCTTACAGAAGAAGAAGATAGTGAAGATGACACGAAATTATTACCAAAGAAAACAGTTCAAGGGACAGTAAATATTTACCGTGAATTCCATGATAAAACAGATAGTGGAGAACATCATTTTGAAGTTGAGCTAAAATCTATCACTTATGGAATGGTTTTCCTATTTATTAAAAGATTTGATGCTGATTACAAGTTTTCAGAGAATTATAGTCATCAAGAACAAAAAGCCAAGAATGGAGTTAATCGTTTTGTAATACCTTCTAAAATAGGAGAACACGGTATAAAACATGAACAAGTTGGGATTATGGTAAAATCAGCTGAAGTTGAACATAAAAGTAAGAAAAAAATGAAAAATAAAGTAGGGGATTCAAAATGTATTATTACTAAAGCTTATCTAAAAGATAAACCTAAAGATAGAAAGAATAGATCATAATTTATTCACTAATATCAAGCTTCCCACACACCCCACAATGATCATGATTTGCTAAATATATCTTCCTTTTTAATTCATCACTATCTTTTACATAATTCCACCGTCCAAGTAACAACTTGTTTTCATAGAATCCAAACAATCTCAATAGGCGGAACATTATTCTTTTTATTTATAATAAAAATATTTAAAATATCAAATTTATTTTTATTTAAAACCTTTTCTTAAATAAAAATAAATGAATTATGTACAACTTATAGAACTAATACAACAAGAAAGAGTTAAAAGGCTAAAAGAACTTGAATGGATTTATAAAATGTATTATCCCTTTTAAATCTTCATATTTTTGTGCTTTTCCATATATTTAAGATATCTGTAAACATTCACAATTGTTTTTTGAAGATTCCCCACATTCTTACAGAAGTGTCTTTCGAAGTATTCAACCACTTGCTTCCTCATAGGGTAGTGACTACCAGGGAGGTCGACGTCCCGTGTTTCGTCAATCATCGCTTCCTTCCATTCTTCGGTTTCAGGAAGAAACATCTGAATATAAACTATTAAATCATCCGCTGAAAACTGAATTTCTTTTCCATCTTTTGTAGGTTTTACGATTTCCATTTGGCAGCCAAATGTTAAATCCTTCCATTCGACTGCTCCCACAGGGAATCCTCTCACACCCGGACCATTAAACTTGAACTTGATGTGACCCTCCAAACATTGGATGAAAAATCTCGCCCCCTTCATACCTTCAGCCGGTTCATGATATCCACGTGAATCCACTCCGTGTGCTCCGAACCAAGAATTATGGTCACGAATGATATCAGGCTTTTCTAGAGTAGGGTGGAACATCTTTCTTAATTAGTTGTTTATTATAAAAAAAATAATTAATTCAAATTTGTATATAGATTTAATTTGGAGAGATATATTTTAGGACCCTTTCTGTGAGAGTGACTGACTCAATCTTCTTTAAATCTTCACTAAAGTTAACGCGATTGAAAAGGTAGTTGCGGACTTGTCCTCTTTGAGTTTCATTGAGCTTATTGTTTATGAATACAGCGATATTGAAGAACCTTGTATCACTGATTCCACATCGTATTCCAGGATATGTTTTCTCATTAGGATCAAATCCTTTCTGAAGGTCACGATAATCCTTCACATCTTGAAAACTATACTGGAGACCGAACATCATCATTCCAACAGGATATTCACCTGAAGAATTTTTTTCTATAAGGACTTCTCCACTCACAGGATATACATTCATATCACCACCATTCTCTACAGAGTTCCTGAAAACATGTGCCTTGTCAGCCATGGTAATCTCACCATCACTGTAGTAGATGAACTGTAGCTGTAAATGTGGGCCCAGTCCGTCGAGACACTCGAAGCCTTCGGGGATTTCTGGTGGAATGATAGACATCCTCCAATTGTTTTAAGATTAATCACATTCTACATTCAAATTTATATTGTAAAACCATTCATCAAATGTCTTTTTGTTCTCCTGATATTTCTCAGGTCCATTTTCCACTATATCTTGGAAATTATCTTCTCTATCATATCCATTGCTACCTCCACCACGATGAAAGAATATTTTAAAGTCGTCTAGATCACAAGATACAATTTCAATGTGACCCATACCTAAATATCTAAATCCAAAATCATATACATTTTCTCTACCATTATTTTTATACTCATTGTATACTTCCATTGCTTTTTCAATTGTCATTATAGTCCATTCACCTATATATATTTCTTTTTGCATATTTCCAAGTATTTCATAAATATGTTTTACATTGCGGTTAATTCCTTTCGGGAGCTCAACTATCGTATTAAAATCAACTTCAAATAATTTTTGCTGAGTATCTTGTTGAAAGAAACCTACTGAAGTAGAATCATATCCTTCATCAGAAAGATTACATTTTTTAAGGACTTCATTTATTTTGAATATACATTCAACACTTTTTTCCATCTACTTGTATAAAGATATCTTTTTAACTTTATATAATTAAAAATTATATGCTATATTATAATAATGGAAAACCCTGTTTATTTTTTATATCAAGGTAAAAAACTCCCTTTCGAGGCATGGAAAGGGCTTTCAAGTAATGAAAGTGACGAGGCTCAAAAATGGCTTGCGGGTAAAGAAGGTAAATCCAAAGATGAGATTAATAGGTATGGTTATTATAATTATAATAAGGAAAATGGAGTAATAGAAGTTGATAAGGGGAACCCGATAAAAAATGACGTACAAGACGAGTCCCTTGTAGCTGATTTCTTAGGAAGAAAACTAGAACGTTTTAATGGGGATGATTGTATGAAAGCGCGTAAATTAATGTTAGAAGGAAAGCTACCGAGCGAAAGTGAAGAAGATGCCGGTGTTCGTGCAGCATATGGTTTTTCTGTTGCTGGAAATGCGGCACCGTATTTTGAGTATAAGAAATATGACTATTACATAAAAATTATTCTCAATAAAGATGCTCCAGATGGAATCAATGATGACATAGTTCATGGGTTATTAGGCCATATATTATGGGGGTTAGGAAACGGTGATTATGCAATTCAAGGTGACATTGTGAGTCAAAGAATGATGGAATTACTGGAATTAAACGATCCTATAGAATATTTTAATACTTTACAAAATGCTATTAATAATCAAGAAATTTTTGATAATTTATTGAAAAAATATAATGAATTAAAAAAACAAACTACAAAAATAATTCAAGCTCCAAAAATAATTGAAGATATGGATAATGATATCTCTTTAGTTAAAACATTTTTGAATACTAAGGTGGAACGTGACCCAGAACAAATAAAGTTTATGACCGAACTTGGAGGAGGAAGTGGTGTCTCCCGTCTTAGAAAAAAACGTAGAAATACTAGAAGGAGAAGGAGAAGCACTAGAAGAAAGAATACTAGACGTAGAAATACTAGAAGAAAGAATACTAGACGTAGAAATACTAAACGTAGAAATACTAGAAGAAAGAATACTAGACGTAGATATTAATTTTTAATTCAAATGATCTATCAATATTTTTGACATATTGTTCGGAATGTTCAAAATGTTGGCTATATACTTCATCACTCTTTCTGAGATCAATTAATAAATATTTCATTTATACTATTATAAAATATAAAATATAAAAATATAATTATCTTAATTATATGGATAAACCCTTTTCTATTATGTCATTCAATGTCCATGATTTTAAAAACTATGAAATGGAAGATTCATATGATAAAATATTAAATACTATCAAAGATTTTCATATAATAGCTTTACAAGAAGTCTATGATAAAAACTATCTACATAAAATAACAGAAGGATATAATTACACATATAATAAAGGTACGCTAATCATGACAAAATTCCCAATTCAAATAGTAATTGAGGAACCAGTAGAAGAATGTTATACATCTTTAATTATTCATTTACCTATCCATAGACCTATCCTTGTAACCAATGTTCATCTTGATTATCAAAATGAAAAAACTAGAAAAAAAGAATTGAAAAATATTTTAGAAAAGATATCATTTTCATCAATTGATTATCCAAGTATTTTATTAGGTGATTTTAATTCACTAACAAAAAAAGACTATACCTCTAAAGAATGGACAGAAATATATAAAATAAGAAAAAATGGATGTTGGGAACTCCCTTTAACTGGTTTAACAGATTACATTAATTTGGAATGGTTTGACCCTGGAGCTAAAGATAAAAAGAAAACTTGTAGGTATAATACTAGAATTGATTATATCTATACAAAAAATATTAATATACTGAAAAATGATATCATAGAAACATTACCTACAATTAGCGATCATAATTTAGTATATATTATTTTCAATTAGTCTATCATGAAAATAACATATTTTTTCAATAATGTCATCGCAGAGTAATTTTGTCTTTGATATATTTAATTTCTTATTAACAAGATCTATTTTAGATATTGACTGTTTATTTATTATTTTAATATATTTAGTAATTTCGTTTTTTATATTTTTGTTTCTTACCTTATTACAGAAATATTCGTGCCGTTCACTATATATATCTCCAAAATATTTCATTAATAAGTTTTCTTTTTTCATCATACATAATTCAATTTCACTTAATACTTTTAAGATGTCTATTTTAACACTATAAATTAACTCATTACCTTTCTTCGATGTCTCCCAATAAGCGATCCTCCCTTTATCATTATATATTTTTTGCAATTTTCGATTATTTTCGCGATCCCAACAATCCCATATATTATCTTTTACTAAGATATCTGAAAATGGTAATTCATTTTCACTAGATATATCTATATATTCTTTTAAATGTCTTAATTCATAGGCATCATAACCATTTTCTTTAAATAAAACATTAATTGTGAAAGATAATAGATCATCTAATCTAAAATCGAATGAGACAGATGACAATAAATTTGCTATTTTTTGTTTATGATAAGGTATTTTGTAATCGTCTATTTTTTCTAAGACATTTAATATATTTTCTTTTAATATACAGTAATCACTATACATGTTTTCTATTTCGCATTTTATATTCATATTTCACAATCAAATATAATTGCTAATATATATATAACTGTTTCAAATTTAATATTATTTTCATTTAAAACTAAATTTGATATTTATAATGTTGGTATTATAATACACAAATATGGACAAAATTACAAAGAAAGATATTCCCCGTCCAATTCTAAAATGGGTTGGTGGAAAAGGACAGATTATAGACAAACTTTTGAAAGCAATTCCAAAAGAAATGAATGATTATCATGAACTATTTGTAGGTGGTGGCAGTTTTCTAGTTATGGTATTATGGGCGAAAAACAAAGGTTTTATCACTATAAATGGTTCTTTAAATGCTTATGATCTAAATGAAGCTCTTATATCAACATACATCAATATCAGAGATAATAAGGATGAGCTATTTGAGAAAGTAAAAGAACTTCAAAAAGAATTCTTAGATTGTGATGCTGAAGGCACTGTAAATAGAAAACCCAATAATAAACAAGAAGCAATTACTTCAAGAGAATCATATTACTATTGGATACGTAAAGAATATAATGGACAAACGGATAAAACATCAATTAATTCTTCAGCCTATTTTATATTCCTCAATAAAACAGGTTTTAGAGGTATGTATCGTGAAGGCCCCAATGGTTTCAATATCCCCTATGGGAACTATAAAAATCCCAAACTAGTCGAAGAAGATGAACTTAATTATATCTCAGAACTCATACAAGATGTAAACTTTCACAATAGTGATTTTTCAAATTCTTTTGAAAATGTTTCCAATGAAAAAAACTTTCTCTATATGGACCCCCCATATGCCCCTGAAAATAATACATCTTTCGTAGGCTATACTAAGGATGGTTTTGATATTGAACAACATAAAAAACTATTTGGTTTAACAAAACGTATTTCTGAAAAAAATATGATTATGATGAGTAATTCAAATGTAAAATTAATACATGACAATCTATCTCCGGATGATTTCAAATATGAAGTTGTATCATGTCGTAGAGCTATCAATTCAAAAGACCCATCCGCTAGAACTGAAGAAGTAATTATTACAAACTATTGATTATGTAGCTTATTATATCGTCCTTAAAGTTTTCACTGTCTCCCCAGAAGTAAGGTATTCCATCTTTTTTCATATAGTATACTTCTGCGATGCAATTACTTCTAAACCATTCATGAAGTCCATAAATATAATGTATTTTTTTATCCGGATATCTATCTTGAAAATTTCTCAATTTTTGATTGTAAGTTTGAAGCTTTTCACAAACTGAACCACCCCCTTGTTGAAATTTAAGTTCAACAATGTATACATTATCTCCAATAATAAACCAACAATCTGGTTCTTTTGTTCCATGACATTTAGGCACATTTTTATTTTCGTGTTTTGATAAATATTTCATAAATTGAGACTTCTTACCCGTGATAAATACTTTATCAGGGTATTTTTTGAAAACAACTTTCATAAGTGAATTAGTTTTTTCAACTATACTGTATTCGGTACTTAAATCTTTTTGGTTCTCATAATTGAGTCCATTTGTATTCGTATTTGAGCCACCTGCTCCAGTTCCTCTATTAACGGTCTTTGTGTTCGCGTCCATTATATTTTGTTATTACTTATCTTTCTTAATATTTTCAAATTTGAATTTTACTTAAAAATATACCACATAAATAAATAAACACAGGAACAAAAAAAACAGAAACAAAAACAGAAATGGCTCTCAATTATGAAGAAACGGGTGTTGACCTAATGGGTTTGAAGTTTACGATGGATGGTGGAGCAGATGGCCATACACTCGAGTCATCAATTGATGAAATCCTTCACAATTTCATTGATTTTGACTCAAGTGAAATAGAAATGTTCTATGAACCAGAAAAGTATTGGAGTTTCCGATTTAACATTATGAAAGAAGTCTCTTCACCTTCAGATAAGATTAACCATGGTGTTACACTCTTTCAAACGAAGGGAATGGTCCGTCAAAATGATGTAGGGAAATATGGTAAAGGTATCAAGTGCGCTGCCCACTGTATTTCTTCTTCAGGAAAGATGATCCTTGGTATCGTAGTTAATTCTGAACTATACATTGGTGTTTACAATCAAGGTGATATGAAAACTATCAAGTGTGAGACGGAAAGTTCTAAAAACCTTAAGGATATTTTCCTAGAAAAGCAGGCAAATCAATTTGATATGTCACGAGATATCGGATTCATGATTATTACACTTGATCCAGGAATTGATTATCCCGAACTATTTGAATCCTTGAAGTTTGGAGAAGTTGATGTAGCTGGTTCTGATGAAGATGAAGATGAAGAAGAAGATGATACAATTAAAACTGTAAGGAAGCATGTAAGTATCTGTTATAGCCCGGTTCTCAATACGAATTTTGAACAAGTCCCACAATGTGATTTTAATAGTGTGGATATCAGTCTCAATGGAGAGAAGATTCCATCATTTAGCCATACAAACTACTCTTCAGAAGATATTGAAGATAGTACAGATATCTTATTCGCAAAAGAGTATACAGCAGTCGTTCCTTATAGGGAACTCAATGATGTTAGAACAAATGTTTATGAAGCTATGTATTTCGAAGATAGCAAGGGTAAGTTTAGATTTGATGAAAAATTGGGAAGGACATTCCCTCCAGAAGAAGGTGAGTATTATGTAACTGGTACAGAAGATTGCACCATTCGTCTAACTAAACTAACTACGGAAGCACAGGGAAGGTATATTGGTAATAAGGGCGAATATAATCATTTTGAAAAAACAAAACAGTGTTCATTCCTAGTTTACAGGAATGGTGTATGCTCAGAAACCGGATTCATACCATTTGATGGTGAAGGTGTCGGAGAAAAGGGTATCCGCCCAACAGATGCCCCTCATTTGAGAGGAGAGATTTTCTGTAATAACGCATTTGATAGTGTGATAAGCCCTGCATCAAATAAGTCTCTCATTAGACCTAACAAATACTTCACTCAACAACTACGTTCTCTAGCTAGATATGTAAACAAGGAACTATTCAAGAAGTCATCATCCCCTACACGGAAAACAATCGAAGGAAAGGACTACATGGTTATGCCCAATAATGATGTAATGGATTTGAATGGAACGAAGAAGCTCGGAAAAATGAAGGGAGACCAAGTCCGTTGGGATAAGCTTTCTACTCTTAAACAAAAAGCTAAGAAAGAATTGATCGAAAGGGCGAATGGTGTTACTCCACTTCTCTCTAAGAAGGTTGAAAAACCAGGTGAAGTAAAAGAAACAAAGAAGGCTCAATATAGGCTGTATACTGATAATCCAGATTCAGATAATACAGATGATGTCCATATTATCTCTAGTGAAGAATATGATATGATTGTAAATAAGGATATTAATTCAGATATCTTTGACAAACAAGAAGAACTTGAAGATAAAAGGAAGGAGATCCACCTTAAGAAACTAAATGATATCTTTGAAACACTCGAAAGGCTTGGATTGAGTATCGTAAATGCTTCTAATAATGAGATATATGATATGTCTAACATTACTATTCAAGCGAAGAAATAAATAAAATATTATAGTTATCAGTTATCAATAATTAAATAAATATTTTTTATCTAACTCTAACGCCTCTGGTATTTAATTCCCCTAATGTTGCGGGTGATGTCGGAGCTTTCATAGTATCTCTAAGGCTGAGCTGCTCAGCAAAATCGGATGCAACTCGGTGCGTGTCCCCTCTTCGCAACCTTCTCGCCTCTAAACGTGAACGAGCTTCATCATGCTTTTCTTTAAGCTGTCTTCCAAGATACGTACCTTCAGTAGCAAAATCTTTAGTTATATCAGAAGGATTAATCTCATCAGAAGGATTAATCTCATCAAAATCTTCTTCTTCTATGATTGACATTTGTTTACTAGTCATTCCTTTTATCATTGTTTCGATCTGCCCTCTAAGATCGGCGTTTTCTTTTGCCATCGCTTCTGCAGCTGCGGTTGCGACAGATGCTGCTTCGGTTGCTGCTTCTGCTGCTGCGGTAGCTTTAATTACCCCTTCATTCGTCTCCGCTACCTCGGATTTCGCGTCAGCCAATTTATCTCTTAATTTTTTGGCTTCTTCCGCATCCTTCTTCCTTTGAATCGCGAAGGATTGTGTTAATTCTGCGATTTTATTTTCATCAATTGGAGTTTCCGTAGTATAATTACGTGAAAATCTATCTCTATTTAAAGACGTTACACCTAGGTCCTTTATATCTGGTACATCAATAGCATCTTCAATAGCATCTTCAATTAAATGTGATTTTGTATCTACCTTCGTTGCCCATGTATCCATCTCTCTTTTTGACTTATTATGTTCTTCAACTATCTTTTGCAATTTACTCATTGCTTCTTCTGCATCAGATAATTCGTTTCCATCCACCATAAGGTGATTCATTACATCTCTCTTTGTAGTATAAGGATTACGGAAGCTATCTTTGTTTAAATAATCTCTAATAATCATTATATTTGCGTCAACATAATTTTCAACATCCTCCCATGCAGCATCTTTTTCCCGCACGACACGTGCAGTTGCGGACTTGACGGGTGTGTCACCTGGATATCCTTCTTCACTTGAATCGGATAATTCCCAGGAACTAGAATCTGTCCCGGGTTCTCCGTGTGTCCACGACTCATATCGCCCCGTAATCATATAATTAAGGGTATCAATCACTTCTTCAGGTGTAGGGCTATATTTGAAAAAAAGTAGAATATCTTTAGCATTATTACCCCATGTCGCAGGTTTTTTGAGGTTCAGGCGTTTGTTCAGGTTTGCTTTAATAGTATCTTTATTCCCTTCTATAATCTGCTTAATTTTATCTACTTCATCATTTCCCCAATTTTTGCGAAGTTCCTTTTCTTCCTCATCCATTTCATCTTTTTCATCACTGGTATTTATATCACCTGAGTTTATACCATCAAATAGATCGGCTACTCCTTCACGTCTTGATCTTAAATATTGTGATAAATATGCAAATATCTTATCTATTTTTTTTAATTTATTCTCTAATTTACTGTCTTTTTTAATATCCGTTTTGTAATCTTTCTGAACTTTATTTAATTTATCTTCCGTGACACCTTCACTTTTAGGTTTACGTAAGTTGGTGGGATGAGTCAGTGGGACACCATCTCTTTGAAAGGTAAAATCTTCAGTATATTCACGAGTTGACAAAATTTCTTGTTTCAAATCATCACTGAGAGTTATTTCTGTGCTCTTAAAAGGAGTAGGATTACCTGCTGATGATACAATACTTTCAAGTATTTCATTTCTAAACTTATCAATAAAATCATCGGTGAGATCTATAAGTCTATTATGTTTTTTCGAACTCCCCATGTATGATGCGTTGTCCTCTTTTCTTATTAATAAATCTCTATATCTCTCCATAATAGGATGTTCCAGTAGAATTTCAAGAATAAAATCAGTTGCTATCATTTTTTCAAAACCAGGAGTATTTGGTAACTGTATTGGCTTAACATCGACCTCACGACCATCTTTGTAACGAAAAACAAGCATTTTTGCTGGCTCATTTATCATATCAAATGGATTTAATTTCCCGACGTCGTATATACTACGGGGGACAGTTAATGTATAAGCGTTTTTTGTACCTTTTATGTGTTGATGGAGTTGATTTAAAAATTTTTGATACGCTCTCTTGAATGAATTCAGATGATGTTCTTTTAAAAAATCCTCAAAGTAACTGCGGTTTATCTCGTCCTTCGGCATGACCCGAGGATCTTCCTCTTCTTCATCAGATTCTTCATCTTTTTTATCTCTGCCTGACCCGGGAATCGCTCTTTTTAATATTTTTATTAATGTATTGAACTTATATTTAAAATGCCTAATAAGTGGATAATCAGATATACTCGATGTTTCAAAAATGTGTGGGTTTTCCCTATAATATCTAAGGCCGTCAGTTGAAACTAAAGAGTCTGTATTAGTGTCGATCATTTGACTAAGTGTTTCACTACTCCCACCAGAAATTTGTTTTCTTATAATTTTATTTCTCTTTCTATTTGAACGTCTCACCGACCTTCTATTTGAACGTCTCACCGACCTTCTATTTGAACGTCTC
>MDSZ01012934.1_pt1 | contig 16409 bp, 17 predicted proteins | sample 811201 | NCBI WGS metagenome assembly MDSZ01 (sample SAMN05326647, study PRJNA326480) | marine metagenome | isolation source: seawater | place: Indian Ocean: North | collected 2010
ATCTACAACATCGTCATGGAGAAGTGTAGCTGCATGAATAAATTCAATGACAACTGCAGCATCTGTGACTATTTGACTGTCTACGTCTTTACCTAATTTAGATGAAAGAATAAGAATAAGAGGCCTCATTCTCTTGCCACCGCTCTGGATTATGTGTGCTCCTAATTGATTTATTAACGAGACATTCGTTTTAGATCGTATTTTCAACCTTGATTCAAGCAAATCAAGCTCTTCTCGAACGCTCTCTTTAATGGTGCCTAGTTCCATATTGACATATTACATATTATCTTAAATTTTGATAGTAAAACTGATAGATAAAAGCCCTAATAATTTACTCAAAAGTTGTTTATTAAATAACAAATACAGGGTAGAATTTATGCTTTCAGGTGAAGATATGATAGCAATAATAAAAAGTGGATGCCAACAGTTCAAGGTTAGTGAAGGTGACCATATCAAGGTTATGCCAGTAGCGTCACCAGAGGGCTCATCAATCTCGTTTGATGATATTATATCTGCTTTCGATGAAAATAATCAGTTATTGTCCAGCGAGAAAGTATCATCACTTAAAGTCACTGGGACGATAAAAAGACATGGTTGCTATAAGAAAATTAGAGTTATTAAATTTAAAAGACGTAAACATTACATGAGATCTCATGGGCACAAACAAGGCTATACAGAAATAAAAATAGAGTCAATCAAATAAGTAGGTATAAGAAATGGCACATAAAAAAGCTGGTGGTAGTACTAAAAATGGAAGAGATTCAGAATCTAAAAGACTAGGTGTCAAAAAATTTGGAAGCGAATTCGTCAAAGCTGGCAACATAATAATCCGCCAACGTGGGACACCTGTCAAAGCTGGACAAAACGTCGGCTGTGGGAAAGATCATACGCTTTTTGCGAAAATTGATGGTTATGTTCTTTTTCAGAAGAAAGGACCAAATAAACATAAGTTTGTAAGTGTGTTACCCACAAAATTAAATTAATAAGTTCAAACTTAACAATCCCAAACAATTATGAAATTTATTGATGAAACCGTCATCTCTGTTAAAGCAGGTAATGGTGGAGATGGCTGCCTAAGTTTTCGAAGAGAAAAGTATATACCTTTTGGTGGACCAGACGGTGGTGATGGTGGTAAAGGAGGATCGGTTATTGCAATTGCACGAGATGGGCTAAACACACTTGCAGATTTTAGAAATCAAAATGAATTTCGTGCAAGCAATGGGGAGAGAGGTGGTGGAAAAAACAAAAAAGGCAAAGCAGGTAATGACTTAATAATTGAATTACCTGTAGGATCTGTAATCTATGATGATGAATCAGGGAATGAGATATGTGATTTGGATTCTGATGGTCAAAATATTGAGCTCGCAAAAGGTGGTGATTTTGGACTAGGTAATACGAGATTCAAATCTTCCACTAATAGAGCTCCAAGAAAAATAACTAAAGGTACTAAAGGTGAAGTCAAAAAGTATAAAATAATCCTGAAGGTTTTAGCAGATGTTGGTTTGGTCGGATTACCGAATGTTGGAAAAAGTTCCATACTTGCTGCTATAAGTATGGCCAGACCAAAAATTGCAGATTATGAATTTACGACACTTTACCCAAATCTTGGGGTAGTCCTTATTAATGAATACGAAAAATTTGTTGTGGCAGATATTCCAGGTTTGATAAAAGGTGCTTCTAGTGGATCTGGACTAGGTATACAGTTTTTGAAACATATATCTAGAACTAAACTACTCCTACACGTAATAGATATTACAGACAATGACACAAATAAAATTGCGAAGGATATTGCTGTAATAGAAACAGAACTAAAAAATTATGATGGTAAACTATATAATATGAATCGATGGTATGTTTTTAATAAAACTGATTTATATGAAGAAAATGATTTGATGGAACTGAAAAATAGTATTATTCAAAATTACGACTCTAATGTATATTTTACATCAACAGTTAACAAAAAAGGTCTTGATATAATGTGTAGTGACATTTGGAATCATCTAAGAGATATTTATCATGATTAATTATAGAAATGTAGTTGTTAAAATAGGGAGTGCTCTACTTAGTAACGATAATCATAATGTAGATGATTTCATAGAAAATATTTGTAAGCAAATAGTGAATGCTAAAAATAAAGGGGCGAAATTTACTATTGTTACTTCTGGTGCTATTAGTAAAGGCCAAGAAATGTTGCAAATTCAAGATCGGCCAGACGAGCTTGAGGAATTACAAGCTCTAGCCGCGATAGGACAACAAAGTTTGATGAGAATGTATGAGAAGGCATTTGAAAATCATTCTTGTCTCACAGCTCAGGTATTATTGACCCATGATGATATGAATAGTCCAAATAGATTTCTCAATGCCAAAGCTACAATAACAAAAATAATTTCTCAGGGTGTAATTCCAATTATTAATGAAAATGATGTAGTTGCTACAGAAGAGATAAGGTTAGGAGATAATGATACACTAGCTGCCATGGTTACTAATTTAGTTGAGGCTGACCTAATGTTAATTCTCACAAATCAGAAAGGTTACTTTAATAAAAATCCAGATAAGTATAATGATGCTAAGCTTATTAAGAAATGTAATGTCAAAGAGCTTCAAGACTCTAATCTCTCTCTAGATGACAAAAGTAAGTTAGGTACAGGTGGTTTTAAAACTAAATTGAATGCTGTTAAATTAACAACTTCGGTTAACACGACTTCTGTAATTGCATCCGGATATGATAATGAGGTGATAAATAAGATACTTAACAAAAAACAAGTTGGCACTCTATTCTATGTTTAATAATGAACTAAATTTCTTTCAGCTGTTTATTTAGCCTAGATTTATGTCTAGCAGCTTTATTTTTGTGTATAAGACCTTTTGTAACAAGCTTATCCATTACAGAAACGGCTTTTTTATAATCTAGACTAGATTGATCTTTGTTTTTCTCTGAAATAGATTTCAACACTTTTTTGACTGATGATCTAAACTCAGATTTTTGTGATGCATTACGTGCCCTAGCCTTGTTTGCTTGTCGCACTCTTTTTCTTGCTTGACTTGTATTTGCCAATGTATTCTTCTCCTCATTAAAGGTAAAATAAAACAAGATTATCTCAGTGGAGCTATTAACTGTCAACAGTTTGATACACAATGGTCAGTATAAAAGAGGAAAAAAATAAGGAATCTATTGTAAAATCATCATTTACTGTCGGTTTAATGACTTTTATTTCCCGAATATCAGGTTTTATTCGTGATGTGATATTTGCAAGTTATTTTGGTGCAGGATCAAATACAGATGCATTTTTTGTTGCATTTAAAATACCAAATTTTTTCAGAAGACTTTTTGCTGAAGGTGCCTTTATACAATCTTTTGTTCCAATTCTGAATGACTACAAAACAAATCATAAGCAAGATTTGAAAAAATTTATAAGTTATATTCAAGGAAATCTTGGACTAATTTTAATAATTATCGTATCAGTTGGTATAATTTTCTCAGATCAAGTTATTGGGACGTTTGCACCAGGTTTTAAATACTCTAGTCAAACATTTAATCTGTCATCTGAAATGTTAAAAATTACTTTCCCTTATCTATTTTTCATTTCTCTCACAGCTATGTCGGCAGGAATTTTTAATACGTACGATAGATTTCTTTTACCATCAATTACGCCTGTATTGCTAAACGTCTCATTAATTATGTCCGCTATTTTTGCTTCTGCCTTAACTCATGAACCTATTGTATCACTTGCTTATGGTGTACTTGTAGCTGGGATTTTACAATATCTAATTCAGATTCCTTCACTCATCAAAATGGATTTATTTGTTTTGCCAAAAATAAGTTTTAAATTTGAAGGAGTAAATAGAGTCCTTAAACTCATGTTACCAGCGATGCTAGGGACAGCTGTGGTTCAAATTAATCTTATAATAGATTCAATTGTTGCCTCTTTATTAGTAGCTGGAAGTATCAGCTGGCTGTATTATTCAGACAGGTTAGTCGAACTACCTCTTGGAGTGTTTGGTATCGCAATCGCTACGGTAATTCTACCCAAGTTATCAGAAAAGTATTCAAAAAATTCAATGACAGAATACTCTGAGATGATTCATCGCGCAATAAAGATTGCTATTATTTTCAGCCTACCTGCTATGTTTGGTTTATTAGTTTTAGCTGAACATATAATATCTACGCTCTTTCAATATGGTAGCTTCAAAATTACTGATACATTAATGAGCTCACTCAGCCTTCTCGCATACGCGATTGGGTTGCCTGCTTTTATTTTAATGAAAGTTTTATTAACAGGTTTTTTCTCAAGACAGGATACTCTCACTCCAGTAAAATATGGTGCTATAGCAGTTGTGTTCAATATATCGATGAATGTGTGTGTAGTCCTTTACTATCTGAGCAACCCTTTTCAAGGCGCTCATGCCCTACTGGCGTTAGCTACATCATTATCAGCATGGCTACAAGTAATACTTCTCTACATAAGACTGACAAAAGATAGAATTATAAATAAAAATTGCTTCCTAAACCGAGATTTTTTTAAGTCACTGTTTAGTTGTGTCATAATGTCTTTTTTACTTATTATAGTGTTACCAGATTTGAATAAATGGATCTCTTATGAATATTTCCAAAGAGGATTCTATATACTGGCCTATGTAATTTCTGGAGCGTTAATATATTTCTTGTTAATGAAGATTTTTAAAACAAATTTTAGACAAATGGTTTATGGAAATAATTAATAACTTACAAAAATTGAAAAATTTAGATAGTAGGTCCGTAGTTACTATAGGTAACTTTGATGGGATTCATGCAGGACACAAAGAATTAATTAATGAAACACTAACATTAGCAAATGTGAATAATATGAACCCAGTTGTACTTACATTTGACCCACTTCCTGAGGAGTTTTTTGAGAGAAATAATTTTTTCAAATTAATGCCAATTTCTGATAAATTAGAGTACTTTCGCAAAGTAGGTATTAAGACAGTAATAAAAATTCCGTTCACAAAGCAGTTTTCCGAAACATCTGCTCCAATATTTATTCGAGAAATTTTAATAAATAAACTTCAAACGAAATATTTGATTGTTGGTGAAGATTTTAAATTTGGAAGAAATAGAGATGGAAATTATAATACTTTGTCAAACGAAAAAAAATTTAAAACGAAGAAGATTAGTATAATCAAGGACTCTGACACAAAAATTAGCAGTTCAATGATAAGAGATTTGATTGTGACTGGTGATATCGAAAAAGGGAACGGATATTTATTAAATGAATTTGCCATGGATGGTTACATCGTTCATGGAGAGAAAATAGGCAGAAAGCTAGGTTACCCTACCGCGAACATTGAAATATGTAAATCATTTCCAATAAATGGTATATTTTTGGTAAAAGTAGTTATTGAGAACACAGAAGTCAAATTTGGTCTAGCAAGTATAGGTAACAAGCCAACGTTTTCAGGAAAAAAAGACTTATTAGAGGTTTTTATTTTTGATCATAATTCAGAAATTTATGGAAAAAAAATGAAAGTATATTTTTACGAAAAATTGAGAAATCAAATCAAATTCAAAAATGAGAATGACTTAATAATACAAATGAATCACGATAGTGATAATGCTAAAAATATTCTGAAGGCTAAGTATGGACTATAAGGATACTCTAAATTTACCCTCAACTAAGTTTCCTATGAAGGCTAATCTACCTCAAAAAGAGCCTGAAATACTCAAATTTTGGGATGATATCAATTTATATCAGAGTATCAGGTCAAAAATGAATGGCGCGGACAAATTTACTCTTCACGATGGACCACCCTACGCAAATGGGGACATTCATATTGGTCATGCTGTTAATAAAATACTTAAAGATTTTGTTGTGAAAAGTAGAACAATGTTTGGTTATGACTGCCCATTCATACCAGGTTGGGATTGTCATGGTCTACCCATAGAACTTATGGTAGAGAAAAAATATGGTAAATCTAAATTTAAAAACAATAAGAATGCTTTCAGGAAAGCTTGTAGAGAGTTTGCACTAAAACAAGTAAAAAAGCAGAAATCAGATTTCATAAGACTGGGAGTCACAGCTGACTGGAGTAATCCATATCTTAGTATGGATAAAGACTTCGAAGCATCTATCATAGAAAGTTTCGCTAAAATACTATCAAACAATCATGTTTATTATGGGTCAAAACCGGTTCATTGGTGCATTGAATCTGAATCTGCACTAGCAGAAGCTGAAGTTGAATATCAAGATATAAAATCTAAATCTGTATATGTTGTATTCAATTCAAAGATAGAAAATGAGAGAGTCGGTTTAGTTATTTGGACAACAACACCATGGACTTTACCGGCTAATAGAGCTATCGCTGTGGGTGAAGATATAACATATTGCATTGCTAAAAGTGGAGAGAAGAAATATATTTTTGCTGAGAACCTTCTTGAACATATTGAGAATGAATTGGATATTAAATTAAATATAATAAAAAAATGTACTGCAAAAGACCTTGTAAAATTAGAAGCAAAGCATCCGTTCTATAATATAAAGGTTCCAGTAATTATAGCGTCTCATGTCACTACTGAAACAGGAACAGGGCTAGTCCATATAGCACCTGGACATGGACAAGAAGACTACTTGGCAGGGATTGAGAATGATCTTGAAGTATTTAATCCTGTTGATGCAAAAGGCTTCTATAATGACTCTCTTGAATTTTTTGGAGGCTTAAATGTCAGGGATGCTGATCAACCCATAATCAAACATTTGAAAAATAATGATTGTTTATTAGGGGTAAAAGACTATACGCATAGCTATCCACATTGCTGGAGATTTAAAACGCCACTTATATTCAGAGCTACGCCACAATGGTTTATAAGCATGGAGAATAATCACCTTAGAAATACTGTAAGCGAATCAATTGAGAAAGTAGAGTGGATACCTGGATGGGGTGAAGAAAGAATAAAAAACATGATAAATAATCGTCCTGACTGGTGCATATCTAGGCAAAGATTTTGGGGTGTTCCAATCCCTCTGCTGGTGCACAAGGAGTCTGGTGAACTTCATCCAAAAATCCAACAGTTTATGAAAAAGGCAGCTGATATTGTTAGGCAAGGTAATATTGAGGCTTGGTTCGAATATGATAAAACTAAAATCCTCGATGAGAGCCTCGATGATTATGAAATAGTCTCTGATACACTAGATGTATGGTTCGACTCTGGCGTGACTCACATATCAGTAATGGAGGAAAGAGAAAATACTGAGCAAGCAGATCTCTACTTGGAAGGATCAGATCAGCACAGAGGTTGGTTTCAATCATCATTATTAACATCATTAGCAATCAAGGAAAAAGCTCCTTACAAAAAAGTTCTTACTCATGGGTTTGTGGTAGATGCAAATGGTCAAAAAATGTCCAAATCACTTGGTAATGTAATATCTCCGCAAGAAATAATTAAAGAGAAAGGATCAGATATACTTAGGCTATGGGTAGCCACAACGGATTATACAAAGGAAATGAATATTTCTGATGAAATTATTAAAAGAACGAGTGAGTCATATAGGAGAATAAGAAATACACTTAAATTTCTTATCTCTAATGTGAGTGACTTTAATAATCAGAATGTAGATTACAATAAACTTACGTTACTAGATAAATGGATTATTTGGGAAACAAAAAATTTACAAAAGAAGGTTAAAGAAAATTATAAGGGATTTAGATTTCATCAAATTGTACAAGATATTCAAAACTTCTGTACCGTATACTTAGGTGGGTACTATCTTGATATCATCAAAGATAGATTATATACAACGAAGAAAGAATCATTAGCAAGAAGATCATGTCAAACATCATGCTCTGAAATACTAAATTTTTTGAATCTAGCCATTGCCCCAATTTTGTCATTTACATCTGAAGAAACTTTCAAGTACTACAATAGTGATAAAGATTCAATCTTTCTTGAAGAATGGAAAGATATTGATATTGAGTTGACAGAAAATGAGATTAATACGGGAAGAATACTATTTGATCTTAAGGAGTATATATCTAAAGAGTTAGAAGATGCTAGAAATAATGGAGTCATCAAATCATCACTGGATGCCGAAATAGAAATAGCGCTTGAATCTAATAATTATATGGCATTGAAAGAATTTGAAAAAGAGCTCAAATTTATATTTATCTCATCAAAGTTTTCTTTGATAGAAGCTAGAAATAAGAATCAAAATATAACAATTAAAAAAAGTAATCAGAAGAAATGCGAAAGATGTTGGCATCACGATAAAACTGTGGGGAGTATAACTAACCATGAAAAAATTTGTCAGAGATGCTATTCGAATATCTTTGATGATGGTGAAGTGAGAATCTTAGGTTAGATGAATCGACTATTTATTTCAGGTATTTTTTCAATAGTCTTACTAGATTTGTTTGTAAAATATGCTATCGAGTTTTTCGGCTGGGGAATTAAGCCAACATCACTCTCTCACTTTCTAATAATAAGCAAAACATACAACAAGGGATTATTATTTGGTATTGCCCACTCTGATGATTTATTGGTTAATTATTCAATAATAATTCTGATGACTCTAGTTATTATTGCGCTTATCTTTTATGTAAGTAAGCTTCTAGAGGCCAGTCCTAACTTATCAAGACTATCGAAAATATCTTGGATCCTGTTGCTAGGTGGCGGTATTGCTAATTATATAGATAGACTTATAGACAATAAGGTAACTGACTATATTATCTTACATTATGATGAATTTTATTTTCCAGGAATTTTTAATGTTGCTGATGTTTTTATATCAGTTGCTTTCATTTTTCTTGTAATAGATACATTAATTTCTAATGAAAAAGAAAATAGCATATAAAACCAAAGTTGATTTACATTATTCTATATCAAATAAAGATAATGTGGTGTTTGAATCTACTTTTGATAAAAAACCTATTCACCTTCAGATTGGTGATGGAACGATCCCTCAAAAATTAGAGATTACTTTGTATGGCCTTTGTGAACACGATATTCAAGAAATTGAACTTCAACCTAAAGATGCTTTTGGAGTGAGAAATGATAAAAAGGTGCAAACCTTAGCAAAAAAGGATTTTCCGAGCGACAAAATGATTAAAATAAACAACGTATTAGAGGTTGATGTGAAACAAAATGATGGCAAAGTTACGTCGACATTTGCTATTATTAAAGAGATTGAGAAAGACCAAGTAATGCTTGATTTAAATCATCCCTTAGCAGGTATAACGATTAAATTTAAAGCTGAGATAGTTAAAATATATGAGTAGAGAATTAGATGGCCTAAAAATTGTGTTAGCAACCCCCAGAGGGTTTTGTGCAGGTGTTGAAAGAGCTGTAGGAACACTTCAAAAAGCAATTGACTCATTTGATAGTCCTGTCTATGTCAAACATGAGGTAGTCCATAACAAATTTATAATTGAGGACTTTAAGAAAAAAGGAGTCAAATTCATAGAGGACATTGATCTAGTTCCAGATAATTCCGTATTAATTTACAGCGCACATGGTGTATCAAAAGATGTTAAAAAATCTGCGAAACAGAAAAATCTTAAAATCTTTGATGCAACATGTCCATTAGTTACCAAAGTACATATTGAGGTCCATAAACATGCGAAAAATGGGACGGATGTGATTTTGATAGGACATAATGGTCATCCTGAAATAGAGGGCACAATGGGGCAATATGACTCTGATAGGGGTTGTATACATCTCATTGAGAACGAGGATGATGTTCGAAATTTAGAAATTGAAAATCCTGACTTAGCTTACGTTACTCAAACCACACTATCGATGGATGATACCAGTAAAATCATCAAGTGCCTAAAAGAAAGGTTTCCCAATATTAAGTCACCTGCTAAAGAGGATATTTGTTATGCAACACAGAATAGACAAGATGCAGTAAATTCAATTATAGAATATTGCGATTTTTTGATCGTAATAGGATCTAAAAATAGCTCTAATTCAAAAAGATTAGCAGAACTTGCAGAAAAAAATTCAGTGCCCGCGGTATTAATAGATCACAAAGGTGATTTGGATATGGAACTATTGAGTGATAAAAGAGTTATTGGCATTACAGCTGGAGCGTCAGCACCAGAGATACTATTTAACGACGTATTAGATCATCTAATATCTCACGGAGCTGAGATAGAAGATTTTGGTCAAGAAAATAAAATAGAGAACATTACATTTAGTCTACCAAAGGAACTAAGAAACCTATAAGTCGTGTGTAACATTATCGTCTAAATCCTCATTAGGAGGCGTATACGAGGGATCGTTAGGATTTAAAAAAATAAACTCATATTTGTCTTTTTCAATTTCTACAAAGTCAAGTTTACAATTTTTTAGATTCACCATGGAATCAGGAGATATAACAATTTCAATATTATTAATTTTCAAACGTAAATCCTCTTCCTTTGATTGATCAAATCCCATTAGATAATTATATTTACTCTCTTTAATTTCTACCGCTATTCTTAAAGGCCAACCCTTTGAGTCTGAAGCTTTAGCCGCCTTGGAGATTTGTTTTGCTGCCATATCTGTTATTTCAAAAATTTGTTTTTGTTTCATTTTTTCTCCACTACAAAATTCAGAAAGTTATTTATCCATCTTGATTTACTTGTATCTCTAATGTGACTGTATGTAGCAACGAGATTCTTAACGAAGATGCCATCACATTTTCCGTCTACCCCATAACCTCTCTTAACATTGAAGACAAAATCTTTTTTAACAAAATTTCCTTGTAATTTTGAGTGATGGAATTCATGACATAAAATAGGTTTCTGGCAAGGAAGCCATGGGTGATTTTTTTTCGTTTCTAGATTAACGTAACCTCTGCCAACTGGCTGGTCATGCATTACTGTATCACCATTTATCACGCCTACCATTTTATATTTTTTATTTTTATATTTTATATTTTTAGATAAGTACATTAACCCACCACATTCTGCATAGGTTGGACCATTGTTATTTATAAAGTCTTTTATTTCTTTTTTTAGAGAACTATTACTAGATAATTCATCTAAGCTCAATTCTGGAAATCCACCACCTATAATTAATGCATCAATAGACGGGAGTTTGTTATCCTTGATTGTACTAAAATATTTTATTTTGACGCCATAACTTAAGAACTTATCAATATCATCTTGGTAATAAAACCCAAATGCTTTATCGCTTGCTACTCCAATAGTGATGCCCTTAAATTTCATCGAAGAATTTATTCTTGTTGACACAGACGGTATCGAATTTTTCTTTGGAAGATTAGTAAATTTTTTAATATCAATGGATGTACCAATAACTTTTTTAATAGCTTTAATTTTTTTCTGCACTTGATAATTCAGGAAACTGGGCTTGAGCCCCAAATGTTGTTCATCTATGATGATATCTTTATTTTTCCAAATGGATCCTAATACCTCTATATCACTATATTTTTCAATAGAAGCTATTAGTTTATCCTCGTGCCTACTTCCACTAACACGATTCAGAATTAAGCCATGATATTTAATCTTTTTATCGAATGCTGTGTACCCATTCAATAAGGGGGCAATGCCTCTAGTCATTCCCTCACAATCAATTACTAGCACAACCTTGAGTCCTAATAATTTTGCCAATGCAGCATTACTATCTTTGCCATTTAAGCTCATACCATCAAAAAGACCTTTGTTAGCCTCTACTATAGAAATTTCTGATGAAGAATTTTTTTGATTGTAGAAATCTTTAATTTCTCTGTTTGTCATGGTATTGAAGTCAAGATTGTAGCAAGGACGATGAGATGCCGCAGATAACCATAAGGGGTCTATATAATCAGGACCTTTTTTAAAAACAGACAACTCTTTGTATTTTTTTGACAAGATAGCTGTCAGACCGATGCTTACTGTTGTCTTACCAGATGATTTTTTCGTCGACGCTATTAGGATAGAACTCAAAACTCACCATTAACTGTCAGATTCTGCATTTTTCTTTGCTTCTGGTGATTTTATTATCGTTGGTAAAAAATCTAGATTAGCGATACCTATCAGCACTATGATTAGAGATAAAGCAACACCTCCTAATCCTAACCCCAGCTCCCAAATAGTAGGAATGTAAGTATGGATGACATTATCGTAGAAACTACTCTCTAGAATTTCATAATTAGTAAATATCTTAAGCGGATATGCTTGCCCAGCTATGATTATGACATACATCGCAAGAAAACTACCCACGAGAATTAAAAGAGTCGCAGTCATCAAGCTTGATTCTGATTTATTTTCATCTTTGAATAATATATACAATGGTAACAATAAACCGATTACAACTTGTCCAATCCAAAAAGCAAAAGTATAAATACCTCCACCTAGAAGTATGAATTTCTCAAATTCAAGGTGTTTGGAAATATATAAATTCGTTATGTGGTATAAGATAAGAAAATAGAGGTTAGCAAATAGAAAGAGTAGTGTAAGCTTGCGCAAGTTCTGCAATATCTCCTCAGAGAAGAGTGTCTTTTGAAAATAGTTAATTGCTTTAACTATGAGGAAATAAACTACGGTTCCATACAGCAGAGACATTATTATGAATAATGGAGCCAATATAGCTGTCCCATAAGCTTCGCGAGAGATAAGGAAGCCAAATATCGACCCTGTGCCTGTCGTTAATACTATTCTCCATGTAAAAGCAAAAATTCCAGCAGGTCTAGAAAACTTTTTTACATTTCGATCTAACATGGTCCAAATATATATTGCTAAAATACCTGCAAATCCAGAATACAAAAAAATATTCCATGCAAAAATAGATTTAAAATTATACGTCGTCATCGCTACAATCAACCTATCGGGTCTTCCAAGATCAAGAACAAGTATAGCTAATCCTGATATTAAAAATGCCATAGCTAATAAAGCTGACAAAGGAGCTAAAGGTTTATATAATTTCTTGTCAAATACTGATGATATTGATGCAATATTAAGCACTCCCGATGCTATAACTATCAATAACACTGCAAAGATATGTGGTAAGCCCCAAACAATCTGATTATTCATTCCTGTAACATAGTGACCTTCTGTCTCCATATAATGTGAACACAGGTATCCGACTAAAATGAAAAAACCTAAACCAAAAAACATCATCCAAAAAGTTTTTGATTCTATCTGGAATTTCTTGAATATTATTTTTTCCATAATTAGATGTTAGAATATGTTACTCTCTGCTTCAATGAGAGATCCGCACGTAGTCTTCTATTTTGCTTAGTTTTTAGAGCTTGGCTAACTCTACTATCAGGGTCCGACAGATCACCAAAAGATATGGCTTTATGTCCTTCTTTCATACATGCTTCCTCACAAGCAGTAGTAGGTATACCATGGTCGATTCTATTTACACAGAAATTACAACTCTCAACACACCCTTTCCCTCTTGGTGCAGTTGTAACCTGTTCGGTTAGATTCTCATGAACAAAGGACCTAGCTTTAAATGGACATGCCATCATACAATAACGACACCCTATACAAGTGTGTTGATTCACCATCACTATACCATCTACCCTTCTAAATGAAGCTCCTGTTGGGCAAACATCACAGCACGGAGGATTCTCACAATGCTGACAAAGCATTGGTACAACTTTTACTTTATCAGTTTTAATATCTTTAATAGTTAGTTTTCTAATCCATTGTGAATCTGTCTCAGGTCTGTCAAAACCATATAGTCCATTTTCTTCAACGCAAGCATCAACGCATGCCGTGCAACCTTTGGCACACTTATCAACATCGATACTCATAGCCCATTTAGTATCTGATTTTACCTCTTCGTTAAGTGGTTTAGCAGCCTGGACAGGAGTAATCAAATCAGGAATAAAATAAACAGTGGATAATACGGAGATAGATTTTACAATAAATCCTCTTCTGCTAAGTTTTGTGTCAGTGCTCATTTTACATCCTCAACATAACGAACTAGTTTTTCAATCTCTTGAGATACTTGATCCTCTATATGATTGTAGTTGAGACTAATGTGAGCCTCCGGCTTTCTTCCACGCGGTACAGATGCATGACATGAAAAACAATCTATGTTTACAGCCGTCTGAACATGGCATGTTTGGCAAAACTGACCCTCAGAATTAATTGGTATTGGTTCGCCAACCTCATCATACGAAACATGACAGTCTATGCAATTCGCAAAACTATGGTTTTTAGTCCGAACACCATTGATTACCGTTTTATCTCGTTGATGATATAAAAAAACAAAATGCTCTTTCTGCATTATCTCTGTAGGTTCAACGCATTGTGCTGCATCATCAGCTTTCGATTTTCCTTTGATTGAATGGTTTATACCATCATGACTATATATGTCAGGAGAGATGATGAAAACTAATACTAGCAGAAGCCTTATCGCTAATTGGTACACTTTCTCCCTCCCAGATTTCTACCAATTGTGGGTAGCTATTCTCCAAGACCCATTTTTATATAACCAGTTGGGCATACGTCTGAACAAATATGACAACCAATACATTTGTTGTAGTCGGTGTCGACATATCTACCAGTTGTTGATTGATCTTTTTTTACTCTAAATACAGCATCTTGAGGACAATATATAACACAGTTATCACATTCAAAACACATGCCACAACTCATACATCGACCTGCTTCTTTGATTGCATCTTCCTCAGTCAATCCAATAATTCTATCTTCATAATGATCTATAACATCATCACCGGTAGGTACTGCTTCACCACGCTTATATCGCTTTTCATGTTTAAAGTGACCGAGAAATAGCTCAGTTGATGGGATAACTTCTTGCCCGGATCTATCTTCATAGTTGTGAACAACGGCAGAATTGTTATCACTACCTCTTAATTTGTCAGGATCTTCAATTTTAGCCTCATATTCTTGAGGTGAGAGATCAGTCTCTCTGAGCTTATCTAATAATTTAAAGTGATGGACGTCAACCTTAGGTCTTCTTTTAAAATCATCATTTTCAAAATAACTCTCAATCGTATCTGAAACGATTGAGCCTTGACCAATTGCTGTTGTCAATAAGTGTGGTCTGATGATATCACCAGCAACAAAATGTCCTTCTTTTGTTTTATGTCTGTAAAAGTCATCAACATCAAAAAAACCTCTTTCATTTCCCATCTCTTCGTAACCCTCAATATCAGGACTTTGACCAATGGCAGAGATAATTAAGTCAGCTTCAATAACTTTTTCTGTGCCCTCAACTGGTTTTGGAACATTCTCTTCAAAGACACAATCAGCAACGACAAGAGCGGTAGCTCTACCATTTTCATCTCGTTCAATTTTAACTGGAATTACTCCATTTAATATTGATACACCTTCGTGCATTGCATCGTTAACCTCTTGCTCAGCAGCAGTCATTTCTTCTCTTTTAAACAGAGAAGTTAGAGTTACCTCGGCACCTTCTTTAATAGCTTGCTCAGAAACATCTTGAGCAACATAACCATGAACAACTGCCTCTGGTTTTTCTTGAGGATTCATATTGGAGATGTGACCTAGCCTTCTAGCTACTGATACAACATCGATAGAGGTGTCACCGCCACCAACGCAAACTACCTTCTGTGCTCCTACTTTTAATCGACCTTGACTAAATGCTTCTAGGAATTCTACGCCGTTTAAACAATTTTCTGCGTCACTTCCTTCAATAGGTAGCGACTTACCATTCCAACATCCAATAGTCCATAAAACTGCGTCATGAGATTTTTCAACATCCTCTAGAGGTACGTCTTTACCGACTCTTGTGTTGAGCACAACTTCTATATCTCCTAAGTCCAGGATTCGTTTTATTTCAGCATCTAGAATATCTCTAGGTGTTCTATAATTAGGTATACCGTAACGCATCATACCGCCAAGTTGTTCTCTCTCTTCGAAAATCGTTGATGCATAACCTTTTTTTCTCAACTGGTAAGCAGCCGACATGCCAGCAGGTCCACCACCTATTATTGCTACTCTTTGTTTTTTTAATTCAGGCGCAGGGTCAAACTTAAAACCCTCTTTAAAAGCTGTATCTCCAATGAATTGTTCGACTGCATTAATTCCAACATAATCATCTACTTCATTCCTGTTGCATCCACTTTGACATGGCGCAGGACAAACTCTACCCATTTGAGATGGGAATGGGTTTGCAGTTGTTGATCTTCTAAAAGCGTATTCAGACATAGTCATGCCTTCTGGAGCTTTTTCAATTCCCCTAACAATTTGTAGCCAGCCTCTTATATCTTCGCCAGATGGACAACTCCCTTGACAAGGAGGGGTTTTGTGAATGTAAGTAGGACACTTGTGAGATTTATCCTCATTAAAAATATCTTGTGAAAAATCAGTGTACTTGCTATCGCCATCAGAGAATCTTCTATAGGTATTCTCCTCTTTCATCAAGTTGACTGTTTTTTCTAGCTTAGACATAAATCTCCCACCAAATATAAGTTTATTATTCTAATCTAATATTGAATAATTATAGCACA
>MDSZ01211636.1_pt1 | contig 16408 bp, 7 predicted proteins | sample 811201 | NCBI WGS metagenome assembly MDSZ01 (sample SAMN05326647, study PRJNA326480) | marine metagenome | isolation source: seawater | place: Indian Ocean: North | collected 2010
AAGTAAAGTTCAACTCAGGTAGAGTATCACCTACTACTAATTTTATTGTTGATGAATAAGCCATAATTTACCTCATTATATAGTATTTACTAATCATATCCAGCAGCTCCAAAGTACGGCACATAATCCCAAATATTACCCCTGCCTTCTATTATGTCTATAGCCCTTTCTGCAGTAGGACCAAATAAAGGACTAAAGAAAGTACTTCCATACATCTCAGCCTCAAACATTGGGACTAGTAAACCGTATCTACCTAAAAGGCCCGCCCTATCTGTTAAGTCTGCCATGTATTCTGGAGTAGTCATATCAAATGATCTAAACTGCTCTGGGTCTCCGCCATTTAAAACAAACTTAAAAAACTCTCTTAGGTGTAATCCTATCGCCGCTAAAGGCAACATACCTGCAATCATTATCATTGGTGGTAACGCAGCTCCTAAGTAATTACCATACTTAGCTTCTCGTTTCATGTTGTTTATAGTCCCTCCAATATAGTTTTTACCAAAAGAATAATAGAAAGGTTTTAATTGTGCGATCAAAGCAAAGAATGGGTTATTCATCCACACAGTTCTTTGCGCTGAAGTTGGTTTTAAAACCATCTCTTTAATTAATTTTTGTAAAGATGCTCTTAAAACCCTAGCTTCTGGTGTAGCTTTTAATCTTGTTTCGTAGTCTACAAAATCTTTTTTCTGGTTTGGATTTAGAAAATCTACTTCTGCTAATGCTTTTTTAGCTGTATTAGGTGTTAAGCCAATGTCTGCTAATCTTTCTATAGATTTAGCATCACCCTCTAGTGCTCTTTTAGTGTCAAGCTCAATTGCTTTGTAACTTACAAACGCAGCATTTCTATATATAAATTGCATTAATTTAGTTACACCAATACTCTTAAAGAAAAATTTAGACCACTCTTGAGTAGATTGAGTTGCCCATGCCATATCTCCAGCATAAACACTAGCCTCAAGATTTTGTGATACCCCCAAGGTACCTAACACATATAAGAAATCGTTAATCTCTTCTTTGTTTTTTAAATTCTTTCCGATAGCTTCCGCATTTAAAAGTAACCCTTCAAAGTCTCCTCTTTGAATCGCTGGTCCTATAAGTTCAGGTAAAGTAGAAAGCCCACTAAAAGTAAGAAAAGTTACTTGGTTCCACAACATAGCAGCAGACTGTGTCTGCCTAAGTAATGGCATACTATTGATTTCGATACCTACTTTACCTGTTATTGCACCTACAACATTTGTAGCTTTTACTGGGTCTGCTACATTTGGATTAAGCCAAATGTGGGCAGTTGCAGCTTGCCATCCCCTTAGGTCATAAATACCTTCGTTAATAGTTTTGTCTTTTACAGGTAGTTTTTTAATACGCTCCGCTTGTTCTTGTCTAGTTTCTTTTTCTGCTGCCCACTCTAAGAAACTTGTATCATCTATAATACTACCTGCTTGAGTTTTGTATCTAGGTTTTGCAGTTATTTGCCTAGCTAAAAGGATTTCAGCATCTGAAAGAGTTTTTCTTACCTTATTGTTATACATGTATTTTTTAACAATACTTCGGATACTATGTATTTGCGAAGTCAATAGATCTGTAATTAAACCCGCGTCTAACAAATCTATAGTAGATATATTTTGAAAAAGTTCCGCCCTTGCCGGGGACATACCAATCGCTAAAGAAGATATAAAAGGAGATAATTCTTCTTCATCTATAAGAATGTCAGGGTTAAGTTCTCTATTTTCTATCATCTTCTCTACAGTTTTTACTGCCTGCACTGGAGTTAAAGTGCTATTAGCTTTTACTAATAAGTCTGCCATCCTATTAAATTTTGCTTCATTATTGGAAATGCCGTCTATGTCATACTCCCTAGATAAATCATGATTCTCTCTAGTTTCTAACCCAGCGAGTTCCATGTATCTTTTTATTTTGTTTTGTACGTTAGCTATAGATAACACTGCAGCACTAGCTCTATAAGTGCTTTCATTACCATCTTTATCTTGGTAAGTAGTTTTGTAGTTAGGGTCATCAAGTTGTTTCTTAAGCTCGGCTCTTCCAAAATATTTTATTGCCCCCGCAAACTTCCTAAACTCAATTGACATTTTTGCTCTGTGTTCAGCAGCTAATTCGGTGTCATCTCCCCAAGTTCCGATTGGGATATCTAAAGCATCTGTAAGTGGTTTAAATAGGGAGTTTAGGATTCTATTATATTCATCTACTTCTGCTTGAATAAAACCTAACTGCGTAGCACTTCCAACATCTCTATTTAACATATCTACAAAATTACCATCTACGCCTAAAGTACGTAAGTAATCAGAACTTGCTGATACAGCGTAAAGAAATCTATCCCAAACCTTGTTTGCATTTTGTTTAGAAGTACCCGGCTTACCTGTATAAGAATCAATCCTGTCAAAAAGATCATTAAGTTCCATATCACGTGCTATAGGTTTATCGTTTTTGATACCGAACGATTCAGGGCTGCCAAAGCTTAACTGTTTTAAATTATCAACTAGGTCATATTCTAACTCTAGTGTTTTAGTAATACCCCCACCTCTATCTCTTTGTGTGCCCTTAAAAGCTTCTGCTATATCTTTCATATATTTGACAGCTTCTTTTGGTGGTAAGGTAGTAGTCCTAATCCCTAACGCTCGAGCCGTTTGAAATTTAGAAGTTCTTAAAGCTTCCGTATATTTCTTTAACAAATCTCTAGTAAATTTAAATCTTCGTTGGTACTTGCTTTTGGTCATATCAGACAAACCTTTTATAGTAAATAACCCACCGGTGTCTGCTATAAATTCTTCAAACCCATGGTCCCCTTTCCATTGTATAGGGACTACAGGGTCATCAGAGGCGGAAGCTTTTTTCCACTCTTCATATAAAGCTTTACCATCTTCTGTTTGTAGGGTTTTTTCATTAATGTATTGATAATAAAAAGAATGTCCATAACCATGTAAAAGACCAACTAAAACCATACCTTCCGATTCAAATAACTCTGGAGAAACTTTATTTTTGTAAGAATCATGTAAAACTTCATCCTCAAATAATTTTTTTAATTTCTCAGGTTTTTTTAAAATAATAAAATCTACCCCTTTATACGTAATAAATTTTTCTGCTTTGTGAAAGTCTTCAGTCCAAGTTAACTCTACTTCACTACCGTCTGGGCGGGTATGTGTTCTTGAAGCTTCATTAAACAATTGGTTTTGTATAAAAGTGTTAAGTTCCGGGTCATCTGTTTTAATAAGATTATCTTCAAACATTACAAAAATTCTTCTATCCCCTAGACCTAACTTTCTTTGTACTACCTCAGTAATATCTTTTATAGGGTCAGCTAGTTGTCCTGTAGTAATAGAATCATATTGCAAAACCTGCGATAACTGTTTTCTAGTTTCATATAAATCTTCCGCATCAGGGAATACTTTTTTTGTTTTATCTAGAATTTGTCTTAAAGTTTCTTTCTGTAGATTGGTCATTTCTGAACGTTTCATTCTTCTTAAGTCTAATAACTGTTGACCAATATCTTCTCCAGTTCCTTGTGGTTCTTCTAAAGTTCTACGTTCTAAAGCTTGAAAGTGTTTGTTTACCTTATCTTGTATAAAAACACCCGCTGGCCCATTTAAAGAAACGGGACCAGATACCGTTTCACCATTTATATTTTGTCTATTAGCGATTGCTTCTTTAATACTAGGCCCACCTTTACTCAACTGTTTACTCTCATGGGCTAATCTACCTAAACTATCTAACTCGTCACTGTCAAATAACTCAGCACCAAACTGGTCTACTTGAATAGGGTCGACCCCAAGTCGATCCTCTATATAAGTAGTGTAGGTATGTTTGTCAGGCATCATTAAGCCATACTCTAATATCATAGTGTCTAAAATTTCTGACTCTAATTCTGGACTAGGGTATGCAAATTTTTCAGGGTTAGGAGAGCCATATAACGAATTAAAAAACATTGTTCTTGCATTTCTAGGGCGTACAGATTTACCTTTAAAACTTTTTATTTGACTAAGTGCTTCATGTAAAACATTGTCGTATCTAGTCTTCTTTATTAAATTATTATCTAGACCAGAACCCGCAATCATTACCCTTTTTACTTTATTTTTAATAACAAAATTAATAATGTCTAAAGAACTTTTAGGGTTAAGTAAAAATGGTTTACCATACCTATCTGCTAAATTTCGAGTCAACTCAGTGCCGGGAGTTAGTTTACCTGTTTTTGAATCTGGTTCTGCAAAAGCAATAACAGCATCCGCCGTTCTAGTGAGAACTTCAGTACGAGCTGAGTAGCTTTCTGGGTTAATTAAATTCTCATCTACAGCCCCAACAGAAATACGAGGTCTTCTTTTAGCTCTTTTTCTCTGTGGTTTCTTTGACCTTCTTTTTTGACTTTTTTGTACAAAATCAGCTAAAACTTTTGCATGGTTTTTTTGTTTACTACCCTTGTCATAGTACAGTAATACTTTGCCATCTAACGCGCCAGAACGTATTTGTTCTTGAATCCACTCCCTTTGTTTTGGCCTTACATCTTTGTGTTTCTTGCCAAGTAACCAATCACTATAACTTTGCACCGCTTCATCTAAACTTTTTACGGGTATGGCAGCTGCTGTTCTTTTTTTCAAATGTGTGAAAGGGTTACCGTAATGTTGGTCGGTGCCCGGTTTACGCATAACATTAACGCCTCGTCCCTTCATTTCTTTTTCTATTGCAGATAATCTTTTAAGATTACGATAAGCGACTTGAGGTTTTCTAATTTCTACCGTGTCGGTAGTATCCTCACCAACTACAGCGTTCTCTTTTAATATATTTATTATTTCTCTTCTTTGTTCAGTAAGTCTAATAGGTCCTTCAAGTGGTGCGCCAGCAGCATCACGTTCTGGGTCTACTGGGCCTACTAAGGTTTCTGGAGGGAGTCCTATTAAAGCATCAACTCCACCAAAGAGCCCAACACTTTCGGTTTTTATAAACTTACCTTTCTTTTTACCTTCCTTACCAAAACGTTTTAAGTGCGGAACTAATCCAACTACGTTGTATCCTAAGTTTTGAGCTATTTTAAAAGCTGTATAATCAACTCCTTCTTGTAGTCCAGTAAAAACATCAGTTAAAACTAAATCATCAAAATTAAGATTTTCATCCGCAAATGCTTTAATTAAATCCAAATGTTGTTTTTGATTTGGTAGCTTAAAAGAATCAAAATATAATTCTCTTACTCTTTGTTCAACCTCTTCCCTATTGCCATAACCACTCATGGTAGCTTCAATCTCACCCGGGCTTTTAGAGTCTTTATCTGCAATATCACTTATCTCTGGGTCGATTAACACTTTTTTCTTCGCTTCTATTTCATCATAAATATTTATTTTTTTAGCTTTTCTAGAAATTACATTACCTGATTCATCTACACTATAATTAAAAGGAGTTCTTTGAGATTCTTCCATTAAATCTAACGCACTCAGGTGGGTCTTTAAAGAACCCGGTTGAGCAACGGTATCGTAATAAATAGGTAAGTTAAATAAGTTAAAGTCTCGGTCTGGATCCTCTATCAGTCTGCCTTTTTCATCACGTGATCTAGTTATCCTACCTTTATTAAACTGGTCTCTTTTTTTATCACGCGCAAAAAAGTAGTCCGGGTGAGTTACATATTTTTTAAATACCTCAGGTCTAAACCTTGTTAGTTTATTGGTAGGTTTTAAATGAGATCGTAATACTGGGTCTTCAATTTTTTGGTCTATACTAGTTAAAACTATTGATTGCTCTGGAGAATACCCTTTATCTTTTTTATTGTAAGTTCGGTACTTAAATACAATTTCAGCATCTTTACCGTTTTTATCTTCAAAACCTATTAAATGTTTATCACTTAATAAATGTCCAAATCCAGCTGCTAATTTAAATTTATAATCAACAGCTTTTCTTTCTAAAGAGTCTATTCTAGTATCAACAATGGCTACTCCTGCACTAAGTATTTCATTCATAGCCAAAGGAATATCTTTTACTTTACCTTTTTTATTATAAGTTCTTTTGTACCAACCATATAAAAGAGGTTGGTTGTTAGGGAAGTTTTTATATTCATTAGACTCTAAGAAGTCTTTATCACTAATACCCCTGTTATATATTATTTGTTCTGCACTTGTAACTGCGGTTTGTACTGCCGCTATTGGGGACATTGGCTTTCCTGTAGTAGGGTCTTTAAATTTATTGTTAAAAATAGGCTCTGCACTTTCTGGAGTAATCTTCTTAACAATAGATTGATAATCATCGGAGATATTAATACTTGGGTCTCCTTCTGCTAATTTTTCTACAAAGGCAATAAGATCATTTGTTTCGCTAGGACCAAATTCAGACTTTATTCCTTCTAGGGCAATAACAACTCTCTGACCCTGCACAATACCGTATTTTCTTAAAACATTTATGTAAGAAGATACCAAACTTAAATTTATGTCTTGAAACTTTTTATCATTTTTTAATCGTTCTGCTGCATCTTCTGCAGAAATATTAGGGCGTTGTTCGGAAGTTCCGGGAAACAAAATATTATTTGGATCTGCCTCAACTTCAACAGCGGTAGCAGGTACTATTTCATAAATAGAGTTGGGATCTTCTTGTTGGGCTTCAATTAAGTTTCTTAAAATAGCTGTGTTTGCTCTATATATTTCAGGGTCATATAGAGAAAAAGAACTTTCATCTACAAGGGGGCCTAGAGAACCTCGTATCTCTAAACTTCGGTTATAACCTAACTGCCCAAAAGTAAACCCGTTTAGTAAATAGTTTGTAGCAATTATCTCTAATGCTTCTTTTCTTCTATTAGCAATTACCTCTTCATCATCAGCTTCAATAAGTGCTTCTAACCTTTTCTCTATGTCATAAGAAATGTTTTCTTTTTGTGTTATAGGTAAGTCTGTTTGTTTTCGTAAACCTTTTTTACGTTTTGCTTCTCTTCTACTCTGTTTTGCTGAAATTTTTTCAAGGTCTCTTTCTAACAAAACTGCTTCTTGTTTTCTTATTAGTTCTTTTAACTCTTGAATTTCAACATCAGACAAGGCTTCTCCGTCTGGGGTTACAAGTAAACGTCCTTCAACATTTTCATTAACAGCCATTAGAAGCTCAGTAAACGCTACTGGGTCACTGCCCTTACCAAGATATTCTTGTGATATTGCTTCTGGAGTTGTTCCTAATAAAGCTTGTTCCACTACATTTTGAGTGACCTTTAGTCTTTTTGTCTTTGTAGTGCTTTGCTCAGCTGTCTTCGCAAACTCTGTTAATAAAGCACTAGTATTATCTCTTTGTTCTTGTAGGTTTTTTATATGATTCTTTTTATTCTTAAGTAGAGTCAAATACATATCTAAACTTAGTACGGTCCTTCCTGTTTCAGTATAAGCTTTTCTAGTAAGCTCCAACTTTTTCTCTGGGGTTAATTTAGCGAAATCTTTTGTATTTGTAACAAGAGTATTTTGTAAACCCTTTAAAGCTCTTGCTGTTTTAGATCTTTTTAAATCTTGTAATTCTTTACTAGTCTGTTCTATTTTTTCAGTAAACAAAATAAGTTGTTCATTGTAAGTTGCCAACGTATCTTGATCTTGTTTGTTCGCAAATGTGTTATTTAAAAGCATTTCTGTTTGAAGTATTAGACTAACTGCTCTAGCTCTTTCAAGTCTTAACTTCTTCTGTGCTTCTGGTTTTAAATCTTTATAACCTTCAAAAGGTAAACTTTTATAAGACCATGCACCATTTTTACCTCTAACTATTTCATTATCAGTTCTACCCATTGCTAAGAGGTTTGTTAGTTGGAAAGCTAAGGTAGAGTCTTCTTGTGCAGCTTTCCCGGCTACAGTAGTACCGTATTTTTTAGTTGTATCATTTAAGTTTTTGTTAATTTCTTCGTTATCACCAAAACCATTCATCTCCATATCTCTAGCAATTGGTCCACTATCATCTTCTCTTCTAGCCTCTAAACGTTCTTCTGCTACTTCCTCTGGAGTTTTAATTACAATACGTAGATCTTTTTTCTCTTTTTGTAATTGTTTTAAAATCGCCGCTTCTTTTTCTACTGCACCTAAATCATCATCAATAATAGCTTGTTCTAATCTTTGTAAAACTGCTTCTTCTTGTTTTTCTACCATACTTAGAGTTTGTTCTGGAGTATCGTCAACAGCAGCACCGATTCCCGGTAACCTTTGTTGTGGGCGTTTACCTTTATTAGGTGAGTTAATTATTTTTTGGTCACCCTTGTATTCGTTTTCAGCATTTTTTACTACTTCTTCTAATCTACTGGTTGGTGTAGTTTGTTCATAGATAACATTACCGTCTAAAGTAAGTTGGACAACTGCTTCATCTCCGCTTAAACCATCTCCCGGTTCTGCTTCTACTTCAAAGTTTAGAATCTCTTTTAAGACATCTCTTATGTTTACATCATTATATCTTTGGTTCTCAAACCACTTTCTTAACTCATCATCAACTGTTAAAAGAATTCCAAAACCATCTGGGTCTACTGCCATTTTCATTTTAGGAATATTTGAATACCCCCTGTAAGCGATATCTAAATACTTTCTTAAAGCCTCTAAATTTAATGATTCAGTATCAGTAACCTGAGGGTTTTGTACGCGGTTTGTTGCAACCGGCTCTTGAGAATAAGTAGTCAATAAATTACTAGCCCTTAGGGTTTCAGTAGGAATATAAACAGCTGTTCTTCTGAACTGGGGGTCTATCATAGTTCTAAATTGGGCATGAATATCTTCATCAGTTTCAGGTAGCCCCATTTCCTCTAAATTACGATACTTTTCAGCTTGTATCTTGGCCCAATTTTTATCGTCTCTAAGTTGTCTTAGAGTATCCCTAGCTTTTCTGAAAATCGCGGCACTTGTACCACCAACAGCACTTCGACCTGCACCTCCTACGGCACCATCAAAATAGGCTTGCATTCTTCTTAAGTTAGCTTCTTCGCTTTGCATATCAAAAGAACGATCCATTAGAGCTCTCTGCCCCATTATTATTTCTTCTTGTAAACCCTCTGTAGCACTTTCTGCTAACGCACTCGCTACGGTAATTTTTCCTATATCCCCTAATAAAACAAGAGAAGATTTATTTTCATAACGTCTTAAAAATTCTTTTTCAATTCTAGTCAAAGAGTCTATCCCTTCTTTTTGTGCTTTAGCATCAATAGCTAAAGCCCTTCTATCTGCTTCAGAAAGTTTTCCTTTTCTTGCAAGTCTTGTTTTAGTTTTAGCAAGCCTAGTGGATTGAGTAGCTAATTTAAATAAGGAACCAAAGAAAAATGCTTCAGACGCTACGTCTATTGCAGCTGCTGGCACACCAGCTAAAGTTGCCATTAATGCCTCTGTTGGGCCTAACTCTACGCCCGCTTCTTGATACTCTCTTAAAATTTCAGGAGCAATCAGGGTTTCTGCAGCAGCAAAAGCACCTACAGCTCCACCTATTTTTGCTTCCCTAAGGTATTTTCTAGCAACATCCATTACTACTTTTTCTTGAGGGTTTAGATTGTCGATACCTTTATTTCTTAAAGTTTTAAACCACAACTCTTCAAAAACACTAGGGGGTGGAGTATATTTGTTTTGCCACAAAGCCCCGTCAAAAAAAGCGTTCATGTTAGGCTCTTCAGGTTTTAATGTTCTATCTGCACGTAGCCCACCTACTTTTTTTATAGTTTTAGAAAATACATCTTTTAATGCGGCTCGTCCCGTTTCAGTAAAAGCAGTTCTAGCAGCGGTAGCAGTAAAACCAGTAGCTAATGCTTCTCCAATAGTTAACGCTGCAGGAGTAATAAGTTGACCAGCAGCTCTAGCTGCTTGGTTAAACCCACCCTGTAAAGTTGGGTCATTTAAAAAGTCTTCAAAGGGATCTAATTGAGCTAACGCTTCTTCCATGCGCTGGTCGTGAACTTGCATGGCTTGTAAATTTTTTCGTGCACTTTCTTCATCTCCAACAAGAAGATTACCGATAGCTGCCATGCCATCAAAAGACGCTCCTACTTGTTCAACTCCGGCTCTAAAACCTTCAGCAAAATACTCACCTGTACCATACTCAAAAGTACGTTCCGGTGGTCTATAGTTTTGGTCTGGTGGTAAAATTTGACGGGCAGCGATCGTTTTTTCAGCTGCTGCTGCTTCTTCTTCTCGTCTAATATTGCCAGAACGCTGGGCAGCTACTCTGTCCTGTCCTAGTAATATATCGGTTACTTTGTCTGACATCCATTAAACTCTATTATTGTTTACCAAGTAATTGTAATTTTTGCCCATTTCCGCTTGGTCCCCCATCAAAATCATAAAGCTGTAGATTAACCGCATGGTCTAATAAAAGAGTTTCAAGCGTTTTAGTATTTATCCCTGAACCTGCTCCAGCGTTTCTTGCATCTATTGCGAGTGATTTTAAGTCTTCTCTATCTATCACATTGCCTACCTTTACTGGGGTATTATTTACTATTTCTACTACTTCGTAGTGTTTTGGGAATACTCCTCTTGCTGCTTGTTCGCTCATTTGTTTTGCAGTTAATTGAACATCCATACCATCTATTTCATAGATGGCTCTCATACTTAAATTTTGCATACCTCCGGCTGTTGCATCACTAGCATTATCTACACTTCTTTGATACCCAAAGAAATAAGCTAGGGCTTGTCTACCACCTCTAGTTGAAGAACTACTAGTCAACGCAATTTTAGACACTAGTTCTTCTGTAAGCTTAGCAAAACTTGTATGAGCGTTGTAATAAAAATGTTTAAGGCTCCCCTGATTATTGTGGAGGTCATTAAGCATATCAGCTGTAAGTGGGTTGTTTTTAAACTCTCTCATAACTTTAATACCATTAGCAATAGCATCTATTGCTTCATCGCTCGCGCTTGTTCCAAGTGGTCCAAAACTGTCGGTAAGCTTTGGTATATTTGCCAGATTATTTATTGCGGTTCTAATATTTAAATTAGAAGTAGTGTCGTTTCCGTCTTCACCAACAGTATTGTAATTATATCTTTTATCGTAGTCAGCCCACCTATTTTTAAGTGTTTCATACTCTCGGTCTGATTTAGTTTTTTGAAACTCTAAAGCGGCTTTGTATGCGTCTGGGTCTAGACCATATCCTGCAGCAGCTGAATTTATAAAATCTATTAGTTGATCTTTTTTTAATTTATCGCCATCAGCCACCATATTATTTAAGGTCATGTAAGCTAAAACTTTTGCCTCAGCTTGCATAGCTTTTTTAAATGCTCTGTCATTAGATCTGAGTATGGTTCCGCCCGTTTTAGTAGTTTCAACCGCAGGGCTACCGGGAGCCCCGCTAACAGCTCTTCTGTTTAATAAACTAATAACACCAGTGTTTGGGTTATAGTTTTTCATAACTAGTTCTTCTACTTTTCTACGCGTTTCTTGACCTACGTTTATACCTGAATCTTTACCCCCGATTTCGGTATTCCTTAATTTATTTAAAACGAATTCAACTGCGTTCTGATCTTTAGGGTCTTTATATAAATATCTTTCAGAGGTGTTGTAGTCTTCAAAAATTCTATTAAAGATTTGTGCATCTACTGGAGCTCTTTTAGACCCACTTTTTATTTTTTCCTCTCGGGCTGATATACCCTCTATAATACTGTTGTATTCTTTCAATGCGTTTTGATAATCTTTTCCTTGTTTATTGTTACTAAACAAAGTCATGTTTCGGTCAGCTGCTTCTAACTCTGCTTTTAAATTTTTTAATCTAGGGTCGGTGATTAATCTATTGTCAAGCTTGGCTTCTTGTTTATCCATTCTGTTGGCTAACTTTCCAGTAACTTTGTTTAGCTCAACATCAAAATTATTTATTTTGCCTTGTATGGCTGATAAACGTTCTTTAAATTTTACTAGTCTTCGAGCATTTAAAGACTGAGGATCAGATACATCTTCTTGTTCTAGATTTTGTATTTGAGTCTGTAAACGCAGCTCTTGGCTTCTAAGACCTTGATACCTACGTTTTGCATCTAATAAATCATTTGTTAAACCATAGGTAGTTTTACCACCCCCAAAAGGGCCTGTAGCTGTTTGTTTTATTATAGGGCGTTCTGCTACGTTTGAATTAACCATTGCCCTAAGTGTGTCTTCATCCATATTTAACAAATCGTCTGGTTTAATATCTAGGAATACTTGAGAGGAGTTTGCGTTTAAACTATCTGAAATCTGTTTTATTATTTTATTAGTTTCTTGCGGGCTAGAGGCATAAGTTATAATAGCCCCGTCTTCGTTGGTTTGTTTTGAACCTATAGGTGTACCATTAACACCACCATCTGGATTACCTTCTACTGCAAACTCAGTTGCCATGTTTGGGTTGCCAGAAAAAGTATTAAAGTATCTAAATGTTAAAGTTTCTCCAAGAGCACCCCTTTTTTCTTGTAACGTGTTTGCTTGGAAATCTTCAAACAACGACTTTATTTCATTTTCCGATAACGTTAAATACTTACCCTCTTCTCCTTCTTTTGCTTCTCCATACGCACCTGTTAAGGCGTTATATCTAACTTGAGGGCCTCTCTGCCCGTCTTGGCCTACCATTTCACCAAAAGTAAATTTATAAAAAACTTCACCTTCATCATCAATAACACCAATATTACTAATTTGAGTTTGATTATTTGTTAGAGCTTGGGCGATTCCTAGCTTATTTAATGCATTGAGGGTGTTTTTAGTTGTAATTTTATCTGCAAAAATACTACCCTCACCTGATGTAGCTGGATTATAAGCATCTAAAAATAGATCCATACCAACAATTTCAGGTTGGTTTTGGGGGTTATCATCAAGATTTTGGATTGATATATTAGGGTTTTGTCTTAGCACTCTATCTAGCATCTTACGACGTTCTGTGTCGTAGTGATCTACAGAGTTATCGAATAACTTTTGAGATAATTGAAAAGCATCATTAGCAGAGTCCATAGTCTGCCTTGCGCCCATATCGTAGTAATCAAATATAGTTCTTCTTGTCGCCATTTTAAATCATTCCAAATAGGCTTCCGATAAACCCATACTTCTGTGCTTTTGCGTTGGCTTGCGCATTTCTAAAAGCATTAACTCTTTGTTGTTGCATACCAGCAGCGCCAGATAACGCAGATAAACCTAATTGGTTTACAGTGCCACCTGCCCCTACTAAGACGTTTAACAAAGCAGCATTACTTGAGTCTTGGTCTATCCTTGCATTATTAACTGCGTCTGTAACTGCTACAGTTCTGGCAAGCGACTGTGCAGTGTTTCTAGCTTGTCTAGTAGCTCCAGTTTCGCTAAACCCATATCTACTAATATTACGTTTAGCAATACCTTCAGCTTTGGTAGCTTGAACAGACACATCTAAAGGAGCTTGAGCTATAAGTTCTTCGCCACCTTCTTCTAACTGTCTTATCAAAGCCTGTTCAAAAGGTCGGATAGTTTTACGTTCAAACTCACCTTGTCTTCTAGTTACTTCTGATAAAGCTTTTGCTGGATCCTTCACCTCTGGCAAAGGAGCTGCTACTGCAGCGGGAGTGTAATCTAAAGTTCCAATACCAGTAGGTTGTCTCGCTTGAGTGCCACCAGAGTCCTCTATGTTTAAATCTAAAGTAGGGTTATTTTTTTCTGCGGCTACCTCAATTGGGTTACGTTCACCTATAATGTTTTTTAAACCACCACCTTTTTTAGCTGTAGCCCCAGTTTCAGGGTCTATCATTTCTCCTTGGGGAGTTCTAGCCAAACCAGTGTCTACTATTGCTGGAGATGAAACCTGTTGTGCTTGTGCAATAGGATCCATCATTGTTGTTTGTTGAGCAGCAGCTATATTATTATTTAGTGCTACTTCAGCATTCTTTTTTATTTGGTCTACGTTAGGTAGCGCAAACCCCGAAAAATCAATAGTATATCCTCCACCACCAAACCCTAAAGCATTTAGAGTTTTACCTATCTCCATCCAAGCGCTGCTGTGTCCTGCTAACATTATGTGCGCCTAAAATTAAATCTGTTATAAGATTCTATGCCACCACCTGCGGTTGGTTGGAAACCATAGAAACCAAAAGGTAAGGGGTCTTCTCCTTTTGGTTGAAGTGATCTAGCTCTAGCGGTACTTCCTATACCCATACTAGCCACTCTAACCCCTGCTTTTGCAGCTTCTTGGAACATACCTGCTTTTGCCGTACCTTCTTTTTCTAGAGCAGCAGCTCTATTTAATATGCCCGAACCCTGTATTTGCATTGATTTTTTCAAGTAATCGGTTTGAGTAGCCGCTGTACCATAAGCGTTACCCAGAGCTGAACTTTGCGTTTGAGTTAAAGTATCTAAAGCAGCTTTGTTAGCTTCTACTTGTGTTTTCGCAGAGGCAATAGTCATATCAACAGTACCCATAAAGTTTCTAGCTATAGCCATATCAGTTTTGTTTTGCAGTGCTTGAGTAATATCGGCATTTGCAGAACCTTTCAAAGTCGATGAATAGTCCATTTCAGAAACTGTTTGCAGTTGTCTTGTTAAAAGAGCCTGCATACCAGAGTTTTCAAAAAAGTTTATTTTATCTACACCTTGTTGAGCTAATGCTATCTCATCTGGTCCGGGTTGATAATCCGCTGCTTTTGGTTTGTTTACCATTTTATATTTCCTTTTTAAATACTGTTGTTATTGCCTTAAATCCATACTTTTTAGCCGCTCTAATCCATCCAGAACGGTCGGAATGAAACTCCATTCCTGTTATGCTGGTACCCTGTATTAGATCATCTAAAAACTGAATTCCAGCTTCCCGTATATTATACTCAGGTTTGCTATATGCTACCCAAATATATAGTGTTTTTTCTCCTGTAACACTGTTTAAAGGTGTAAGTACAAAAAACCCAGCATAATAGTTATCTTTAAATGCTAAGTAAAGTTGTGTACTACCACTTCTTACGGCTGCGTATATATCAGCAGGAATCCAATCCGCTGACGCTTTTTGAGTTACTCTATTTAGGTCTGACTCTATGTTGTTATAAACAAACTTTAGTTCCTCTTGAGAAACATGTTTGAAAGTCACACCATCAATAGTCCAACTCTTTTCCGTATCGTCCATACCTCTTCCTTGGGGATAAACCAGCACTTTTATATTTTACTGTTCTTTTAACACCTATATTTCCGCCTCTACCTCTTAACTCTGCATCAGACACTTCGGCTTGAAACAAGTTAAAATAATCAGCAGCTGCCATAGGGTCAGTCCACTCCTTACCGGGTATTCTTAATAACCTGTAAATAGCACCATAAATAATGCCATCGCGGTAAGTATTACTAAATTCTGTATCTATACTATTAGTAGTTCTACTTGGTTTTAATGCAACATTTACTAATAAACCATTAACATTTTTTGCATTTGGCACTGGTACCAACCAAAAAGTATTAGCTGTTTTTTGTAAATATACTGTTGGTATACCTGATTTATCTCGCCAATCTGGGTAATTTAACTCTAAACTTCTAGGACTAATAGGGTCTAAATCATTACCATCATAAGTAGCCCATAGTATTTGATGTACGTCTGTACCACTTGGTTGATCAAACTCATACTCATAAATTCCCGATATAGTAGTTATCGGGTCTAAGTCATAAGTATAAGCTTTACTTTTTTCGCAAAGCTCAATAGTTGCAGAACGTAAGTTTGTTTCTATCAAAGACTCAGAACACCCCGGTACATAAGGCATAACATCTCTTACTAAAGATTCAAAACTAGCCAACGACAGCCTCCTGTTTAGGTGCATTTACCTCTGTAGACTCAGCTCCGATAGCTAAGCTTTGAGTGTAAATTTGATAATGTGCAGCCGCACGTTGAAAGTTTCCTGCAAACTCACCATCTTTTAAGTATGCTCTATATAAAACAAAGTTAATCAATGCATTTGCAAAAATATCATCTACTTGTATTAAATCTGTATTAGCGCCAATGTTAGTAGGATTTTTAGAATAAATAACTTCTACGTAAGCGTTACCAGCTACTCCGGGATAAACAAAAAATTTACGCGGATCTCTTTGATCAAACATGTAGTGCTTGACTACAGTAGTGTGCGCAGCCCTTCCTGTAACTGTAGGATCATGCCAACTTGGTTCTTCGCTGTTTATTACATCTAAGTTTACTTTTGAAACAGCTCTAGCGCCGGTAGCATCTGTGGCGGTACCAGACATATTTCTATTTATACTTATGAGTCGTAAACCATCAGTTGGTATAGTTTGTTCTGTGCCAGTCGCTAACTGCACATTCGCATGTGTAGCAGTAGCGTCCGGCCTCAAATTAGCAATGTCTCTTTGAGCATCGCTTAAATAATCAAACATCTCGCCATCCGTCCAACGCACACCAGTATTATCCTGAAGTATATTACGTACTCTGGATAGTATGTGTTGTGCTTGTAACGTACCAGCCATCTATTTTTCTTCTTCTTTTTTCTCTGTTTTCTTAACGAGTTTTGGCTTTGCTTTAGGTTCAGGCTTTGGCTTAGGTTCTTCTCTTACT
>MDSZ01117691.1_pt1 | contig 16407 bp, 15 predicted proteins | sample 811201 | NCBI WGS metagenome assembly MDSZ01 (sample SAMN05326647, study PRJNA326480) | marine metagenome | isolation source: seawater | place: Indian Ocean: North | collected 2010
AATGTCGGCTATTTTCTGGATGCCCTCAGTGCGAATTAGGGTGTGTAGGTCCATCATACGGAAATTACCTTTCCATTTACCACCGCCACACCTTCTAAAACAGGTATGCAATGGAAATGCGTTACATTATTACTCCTGTATATTACACCTAAACCGTGCTGCCAGTCAACCCCTGGGCGTCCCTTGCCTGCGGGGACACCTCCTCGCTCTAAAGATGCCAAGCATCCAGGGGACATTGCATGTATTTCTTTACGCCCTTCTTGAGTCACTATAGACCTTGAAGCTAGTTCTCTACGATGAATATGCCCTACAACATGATGGTGCGTAGTGCTCGCTAAGATTGAAGACATTGTTTTACCGCCGCCCCCTCGAACAACATAGCCGTGATGAAGCATAACATCCCACAACCATAAAGGTGTACCGTATGGGGCAATGTATTCGATACCTAATTCCTTTAGATGCAGTAGACGTTCAATGGACATCTGTGGAGGACCGTCCTCGTTAGCGGGTCTAATGTCGGCTAACGCACCTGCGTGAAGGTCTAGTAGAGCATTCCGCAAACGTAACTCGTGATTCCCTTCTAACCAGTAGATAGCTGTGTCTGGGGATACGGACTCTACTAACTTATGCAGATAGTCACTAAGAGCATCTAGAGCAGGCTGAATGAGCTGACGAGTATCGGGTTCGGTCTGAAAACGAGACAGTTCGGGAAAGTCCAAAAAGTCTCCCATGATAACAACGATGCCTGGATCTATCTCTTCAGCCACTTTTAGAGACAAGCTAAGTGCTTGTTCATCGTGGAAAGGCTCTAAGCTACCGTCCTGCCGCCTCCTGAAGCCAAATTGTGCGTCAGGTATACATAGAACGGTGTCGCTGGACTTAACAGCCTTAGACGGGTGCCTATCGCCTTTAAAGTTAAATTGAGGGGGTTTAATATCAAAGTTGAATCTTCGCGCAAGCCATACCTTAACTTGGTACATAGTTTTAGGTGCAGTGGTTCCGTCTTCTTGCCTTGCCATCGCATCCCAAGAATTGACCACCTGCTTCTCAATTAACCACTCATCAAGGTCTACGCCCGCCGATTGTAGTAATTCTTCTGCACTACGTACCTGCCCCTTTGAAGAGATGGTACGGTGATCCCCTTTTTGAACGTCTTCAATTTTATCTTTAGGAGTACGTCTTGGATCTGCATAAATACCCAGCCGTCGTCTTAGTGTTGTCCTAGGAATACCAAGTGCTTTACTTGCAGCAGCGACTGATCCTTCGCGCTCCACTACGGATTGAAGATATTCAACATCATGTAGGTTATAATCACTCATCGGGGTACAGTGTACCACCTTAGCCGATATATCTTACCCCTGCCGCTTGGGGGATACACTACCCGTTGTCTCGTTAGACAGTTTGTAGTCTTTTCGATTGTAAGAGACAGGTAATCCCATAGGTCCGATTTTAGTTCCAGGGGGGATACCAGGGATTTTAAGTTCCTTTTCTATGGGATGAGTGCTCAAGATTTTTGCCTAGCAATAATCTGACGCATTTCATCATTGTCCTTTTCTAGGTCAATGACTCGTCGTCTTTGAATCTCATTTACCTGTCTCAAATCGTCGATAGCTTGGTTAAGATCTTCAATACCTACTTCGATGCTGAAGAAGCTATGTCCGCATTTACTGCACTGACGTTTCCTTACACGGAAACCTTCAGGTTCCCACCAAGCCCACACCTCGCCGCCCCTTCTGAGTATGGCATTGTGTTTCTCGTTCTTCTCTCTGGATATTCGAGTATCAAGAACCTTTGTTCTGGAATGCAAACACTCGGGACACCTCATCACAACCCCCCTAAATACACACCTGAAGCAATGCCTAAAGCAAAAGAGACAGGTACCCAAAACGATCCACGTTTGTACCAAGGTGTAGGCTCTTTTAGTTTAGAAATTAAGGCTTCTTGTTCAGAGATATTAGACATCAGGTTATCCGTAATATCCTTGTGGGCAGAACGCTCTGCCTCTAGAAGCTCCAAATTTAATCTTAATTCTTCTTGCAGAGAGGGTACCTCTACTCTTCTACATGCGAGGGCTTTTTTACTTGCATCTAAAGTCCACAGAATACCGTCGCAAGGGGCTACTTTACCTCTAGGTAAAGGTTGAATATCTTCACAGACACCTGGGGATAGTAAAGCTATACTAAGAATCGTCACCAAATTCATTGTTTAGCTCCTCCACAAGTCTATCTTCGTCCATTTTAAATATTTTGGTTTCTGTCGCTTTTGCCTTATCTTTTGCTGCTTTAAGTTCGTTTGCGATTCTTTCTTTTCTTTCTTGCAGCTTTACAATAGCCAGTCTGTGTTTCTTTTCTTCACTGGCTCTCGCTTTTAATTTCGCGTTTTCGGCTTTCTCTTTAGCGAGTTCAGATCTGGTCAGCCACCAACCAACAATACAAAGCACCCAGATAACACCTGCCCATACTCGTGCAGGTACTTCTTTCAAGAAGATCCAGGCACTTGCCCAACTCATTCTTTCTCTACCTTGCGCTTGATCAAACCAACTAAGGTAGAAGACATAGCCGCACCTGCAAGACCAACTAATGCCCCTTCAGCGTCCATTTGAAGCAATGCACCGAAACCCGCGCCGATGATAAGACTAACGAGGCGAACACATGTTCGTTGCCAACTTTCGCTGCTCCACTTCCAGACAAAGGGTTTCACCGCTTCCATGATTCCATACACTGCTAAGGCGCACAGACCTGCGTTCTTTAACATCATCGGGTCTAGATTCATTTTTTATTTTCTCCTTGTCTTTCAACAACTTACGTATCATTTTTATCTGTTTTCTTAAATCTTTTAATTCCTTAACCTGCACTTTTGAAGAGGGTTTAGGTTGAGAAAAAGATTTTAGGGGGAAGACGACGCCCCAGATTGCAAAGATACAAGCCGTAAGATAGCTTTTGAATCTGCCTGAATTTCGGCAATTAGTACGCGCTGCGTTACAAGATCCTTCTGCATTTCTTTGATGGAGGAATTTGCCTGGGACGCTTCCTTTACAGCCTGGTCTGCCTTTGCTTCCACCTTGCCTATGTAACTCACGCCACCCACTAACATGGCACCCGCAGAAATTACCGCAGTAATGCCCATCTTTAAACTTGATACGTCCATCATTCATGTCCTTAACTATCTTTACTTTGTTCTTTGGAAGTGCATAGCGTCAGGGTACCGCTTCCAGCGACCGCCCCAGGTCCAACCTGCGTCTTCAAAAACTTCAACAAATTCGGGGTGTTGGTACAACTTAGAGTTCTCTACTGGACCCACCCCGTTGAGTTTAGGATCGAAGTCTATACAACATCCCCAACTATGTAAACTTAAAGGTCTTTTGGGGTCCCATCTCTGATGACGGGCTACCCAAGACCACGCAGACTTAGGCGTGTAACCAGACTTTCTACAGGCTTTTTCGTAAAGATCTCGCATTTCGTCCGCGATCCCTCGATGGCACCACGTATGTTTACCTGTGTGAAAAGTTACTTTTACGATGTTTTCGCGTACCCAGGCTCTATCTATAATAATAGCCCCACGTTGTTTTTCGCTTTCCTCGTAATCGAAAGTGCCGTAGACGCGAGCAATGTGAGATCTTTTGTTCAAAGGTATCTCTAGAGATCCTACAGAGATAGATCCATCTTCTGGCTCGATTGCCCCAAGGGTTGCAGGTCCACATAGACCGTCCTCCTCCAGACCATGCTCTTTTTGTATAGACAGTGCTCCACGCCGAATAACTTCCCCAAGAGACTTCCCCTCAAGAACGCCTGACTCTACTTGTCGTAAGTTCCATTTTGCTTCAAAACTCATCGCTTCACCATACGTAATTTGCCAGTTCCATTTAACAAAACTGCGCCAGCGTCTAGACTACCATTAATTTCTAGGATGCCCCTGGTGGCTGTGGCAAGTAACGCCCCAACTGTAGGGGAACCTGATCTGCGGTGCTCAATGGGCTGTAGAGCAGCGGTTGTTTCTTGGTAAATGTCAGGCATCTGGGTTTGAAAAAGACCTCTTGGATTAGGAAATACTCCCACTTGAAGTGTGCCTACTATCTGTACACCTTGTCCCACATCTACAAATACTGTCCCGTTGGGCTTTACAAAAATGACGTTTGCCCCTACGGGTATATTTATGGCAGGCTCAAATAGAACTGACACCCCGTCGTTTGACTGCGGTATTCCTAGTTTACCGTTTATGACTTCTATTTTTACTTGCTGGGACCAGAATATATTACCGTTAGTGTCCTTAAGTTGGAAATAACCAGAAGAACCGTTTCCTTGAAGATCTAATTTACGAGGCAACAGTCGTGTAATTGTGTCTGGTGTAGCTTCATCGTTGTCTGTTCTATCTTGTCCAGGCAACTGAATAACAGGAGCACCGCTTCCTGCGGTTTCTGTTTTAAGATTATCCGCAGCGTCGGCTAAGGCTGCGGAAGAATCCAACCCCGCAGCATTTACAAAAGTTGCCACAGGGATATTTGCAAGCGTATCGTTTGTAGAGCTATTCAGCTTACCAAATGCGTTAAGTGATAGTATGCCGTCACTGTTAACAGTGTCTATGGTAGAGGTTGCGCCTGCGGTTTCTCCTATAAGAAAGTAAAGAGTATCACTGTCTAGTATAATCTTGCCTGTGTTACTAAGTGCAAGATCGGCTTTTTCCTCTGCAAAGAAAGATTGACCCTGTGCGTCTTCAAAAATAAAGTATTCGTTTACGTGTTCTGCGGCTTCTATTTCTCGATTACTAACTAAATCGGGAACTCCGTTACGTTCAAAGTCCCAGTTATTAGGCAACCCTTGCCCACCATTGCCTAAATCAAAATCGGGGGAAAATGGGTTGAACACAACCTCATCTAAGCCCTCGCACCAGTCCTTAATCTCTGCGGATAAATGGACGCCCGACGCAAGTATACTGTCTATTAAAGATATAAAAGCACCTGCTATTTTACCTTCCGCATCTAAGTATATTGGGAAAGGACCTTCTTCTTGATCCCCGCTCTCTGGATGTACTTCAGACGCTACTCCTGATTGCGGATATTCAATGAGCACTCGATTAGCCGCATCGAATAAACTCATTAAATGCCCTCCGAAAGGTTGACCAGGGGCTATTGCAGTTCTGTCTACAGTACCGTCTTCTTGTAGATAACTGGCAGGAACTGACCATATAAAATTGTCTATAATAAGTTCTAACGTACACGTCTTGTCTGCAAAAAAGGTACCTTCTACAAATAAGTCTTCGTTTAACTCACCGCTACCTCTCTGAACCCTGCTTACAGGATGCCACGGGTCGCCATTGAGGTCACTACCATCAACAGAAGGAGGTCCAGGGTTTCTTTCCAAAAGCATAAAGCCTATTATTTTAGCCGTACCTTCTTCAGGGGATGTTAAAGTAGACCAATTTGCGCCTGCAATCGCAGGTGTGTCTATAGGATTTAGTATTAAATCCCCTTCCGCAGTGACACCTTGAGAGTAGTAGACTTTGCTCCCAAACGTAGGAGAAGTAACACGAATAAATCTTTGGATAGAGGCACAGTCGAATCGGGGAGCAGCACCTTCTCTGTATTCCAAAACACTTGGTTTAGCGGGGTCCAAGGTCACGTTTATAACGCCTCGCCTCTCGCTATATTGATCAAATAGACTTTCTAAGACTTTGAATAGTGTTCTATAAGTGCCTCTTTTACCAAAGGCTACTTCCCTAAGTGCTCGTCTATAATACTTTCTCTCAAAGATACCTAGCCTTGGGAAACCGTACATTATTCCCAATAGATCTAAGGAAAAGCCCTCTGCCTTGGTAATTAGGGTGTCCCTAAAAGCGATCTCAGCTTGGGAAAATGGAGTCAACATCGCAAGTCACCATTGTTTGAGGGAACACCCCCGTGTTGTAAAATATATCAGGAACAATACCTCTGAAAGACATCGCGTCTTTTTCAGTATAACTGTATTTCTTGCCCCCTACGAAAATTTTTCCTTTTTCAGGAAAGCCCAAGGTCGTTTCTACAAATAAAACACTGTCTGTGTTTTTGAAATTAGATACTACAAAGGTCTGTGGCTTGCCTGAAAACCTCTGAACAGCCTCTCCGAAAGCCTCGGTTAAAGCGTCGATCATTTTGTGGGACCATTCCGAAGATTCTTGTGGAACTATATTCCCTGGAACCTGACTTACGGATATCTCATCCCCAAATTTAATTGTATAAACACCCCCAGGGTAAACAGACGGACCTACATGGAGTATAGTGGTACCTACACCTGCCGTAGGTTCACTTCTATACACTGTCATAGATACGCCTCTCTCAGACTCTATGGTAAAATTAGAAGCGTTTCCTAAAGCATCTTGGGTAGGAGGGTTATTTAAGAAAGTCGCCTGACAGGTTTTTTCTGACAACCATGTTATAGCCAGCCCCATACATCACCCCCTTAACTTTTCCATTTGAATAAGCCTGGGTCCTGCATTGAATACAGTAGATAGGTGCTCTCTTGCCCCGTAGGTTTCTATCTCACGAGTCCTGTGAACAATTCTAAAAGCGTTAGAAAACACGATTGACCTTACGAAGTTGTCACCGTATCTAATTTTTATACTGTATTCACTTAGAGGCAAAGGCGGTAAAACGAACCGAAGTTTCTTATGTCTCAAGTCTGTTTCGCAGTTACTTCCTTTACCGATTAGCCCCGAATGGCACCCAGTCATATCTTTTGGGTATACATCGCCTGTGTGTACGTCTACCAACTCGACTAGAAAAGGACCTGCTCTCTTAATGCCTACCTGACACCCTAAATCAGGGAAGTCACCTACCACTGTGATGATGATCCCACCATCATCAGGTAAATCCCGCGTAGGCATCTGTAGAACTTGTAGAATAGATTCAGGTACTACATCTCCAAAGCCTGCGTCGGGCTGCTCTACGTAGTCTGCTCCCGCGCTCGGATCGCCAAAACCCCAAGGATATGGGCGGTCAGTGTCAAAGTCACCAAAGACTTTACCCTCTCGCTGCTCTGATGGTTCTCCGAATCCTCGCATTATTCCCCCTAATTAGAATAAGGTAATGCTACAGAGTGCAAAACATACTGCGGATAACGGTCATAGTGTGCAATAATTTGCCATGCCTTTTTTAGATCTCCGGTTTCGTCTTTTGCAGTTACTACACTTAGAGTTACCGACCCCCCTGGCGATAAGAAAAATGCGGGACATACGTTATTGTATTTGGGGAAATCGACCAGGGTGTGAAAGCCGACTACGATTGCATGTTCCAGTTGAGCGCAAATGAAGGGATTCCCTTGGAAGCTATTATTGTCTGGAATTAAAGTAAGCAAACTATGGGGATCAGGCATTACGTATTGCACACCGCTACTGTTGTTATCAGGCAACGTAAACGCCCCTGATAACTGATCTGTTAAATCAGAGTTAGCATGAGTGTAGCTGATGGTGAATGTGACCCCTAAATCATACAAAGCAGGATCAGGGTACTTTAATGGGCTAAGACCCAGTGTTACTGCCCCCGAATCTCTAATCATGTAATGTGTTACAAAGGGATTTCTCTCATCTGTAGGTAAGTTAGACCTTGTAGTAATATCTTGATAATCCGATAACGCATAAGAACTAGGTGTTGTGAGATTAAGGGCTGCGGCTAGATGTAAATTACTAGACGCCATTTCCACGATGCCTCTATCATTGACTTGAAAAACACCTTGATAGTAGACACCCGAGGTAGACCCTGGTCCCGTACCAATAAGCCCCGTTTGTTCTTCTAGCCCGAATTTTACAGTAGCACTCCCCTGAGTCACCTCTGTTACAATTCCGTCTACACCGTCTAGTGCAAGTTGTCCTGAGAATACACCGAGCACCGTTCCTGAAGAACCACCCGAATTGTTTGCGTATATATCTACTTGTGAGGTACCGCCTGATCCACTAGACCCACTAGACGCCGCTGTAATACGTCCTTGTGCATCTACCGTAATACTTGCGTTGGTATAGCTACCTGCTGTTACTGAGGTATCGTCTAGTTTAACTGTAACTTGATCTGCACTATTGCTTACGGACGTAGAAATACCCGAAACATGCCCTTTGATTGTTAATGTTTCGCTGTCATTGATTGTCGTATAAGTCCCTGAGTCGGCAGCAACAGAGAAACTAGATCCTCCACCAGACCCTGCTACAATTTCTCCGTTGGAGTCAATAGAGAGAAGATCCCCTGATGTAACCCCCGCACTACTGACTTTTAACAGCTTACCACCTGCCGCTGCACTATCAGCCGTGGCAATGGCAATGCTGTCTAGTCCGTAACTACCTTTTGTCTGTACGTCACCTTGATTACCTGCTGGCATCAAGTGAGGACCGCCTGATACAATTTCACCGCTAGAATCAATCGAGAGAAGATCTCCAGATGAAACCCCACCGCTGTTAACCTTTAGGATTTTACCGCCTGATGCTGCGCTGCCACTTGTAGCTAACTCTAGTCCAAGCTGGGTACGTGCGTCTGCGGCAGTATATGCCGCGAGTTGTCCGTTTCCATCATTGTATTGAATCTGACCGACGGTACCTGCTACTTGAAGACCGCCTCCACCAGAAGCAGGAACGGTACCATCCCCCATAGGGGTTTCGGAGGAAGTAGATAGAATCTCTACTGCCTCTGAAGATAAGGAAACCTCTTTGAAAGCAATGTATAGGCAAACTTCACCTGCTGCGCTTTGTTGGGAAATAGCGGTAGAAGATTGTGTAACAAGCGTGATTTTATCTGTCACAAAGGCTGTGCTATTATTGGCAAGAAGCACTCCTTTATACGAAAAATCCTCAATTACACCCTTAGATCCCGATACATCAATAGCAGATAGTATGGCGTTGTCAAAAGCCCCGTCCCCAACTTTAAATATTGTCCCAGTATCAAAAGGTTCTTTAATTTCTAACCAAGCATCTTCAATAATTAAACCCGTGTCGGTACCTACTTCTGCAAGTTTAATAACCTGAGAGGCATTAGTCACACTTGCTAAAGTAGTCTGGTTCAAATCAAAGCGCATTACCCCGTGAGCAATAGGTAGTGTCTTGTTTGTCACTAAATGTTCTGTTGAAACTTTAGTTACCATCTATACCGCCTCTCTAGAAAGAACTACAGTTGCTGTTAAACCTGCACCCAAGGTGTCTGCTTGCTTAATAGGACCAGTTATACATTTTAATGCTAGTATCTTATTGCCAATGGCAGCACCTATATTGTGCTGAGAAAGAATCAGAGGTCCATGCTCTACTTCAGGGACACCTGTTAAATCTATATTTAACCTAGCCATATTGTCTGCTTCAAAGTCGTCTACAGATCCTATGACTAGATCAAATAAGTATGCTCCTCCGTTGTTAAGAGGATCTTTAGTTCCCCCATCAACCATTGCAATATGCAATTCTTGCACAACTACATCTTTGCTCAATAGACGCCATGTAGCTAAGTTTGTGCTACTAAACCTGTTCTGTCCATTGGCTACATTCCCTCTAAAATCAGGAGGAGCTATTTTAGCTATAAGCTCTCCGTTTCGTAGAACTACCCATACTATGGAAGCGTTGAGTACCATTGTCTCTACATTAATAGCAGCAGCGGGACCGCCCGCAGTCTCAATAGTAACCGTTCCTCTTACCCCCCGACTTGCCGCGTCTACCTGAGTACCATGATGTATGTGCAAAGCCCCATTAGCGTTAGGATTACCTGCGTCAGGATCGTTTGCATAACCACCGCCCGTCAAAACGTCTAGATCCGCCCCTGTTGTCGTATTTACGTCCGTATGTTCTGGGATAGTGTGCGGGGGCAAACCTTGATCACCTGCTGCTAGATCTTCAATAGCCTGAGCCCAATCGTCTGCGTCATTGCTCCAGTTACGTTCCCCACTGGCTATTTTTTGAATGACCGCAGCCGCAGATTTTATACGAACCGTCACAAAAGCGGAGTCGGGGGCTCTTAAAGGGTCTGTTTGCGAAGTTTCCCCAGAGTTTTGGTTTGTCACTACAAGGAAACATCTTATATTACCCCAAGCATTCACCTGCTCTATTGTAGGATTCTGTATAGCCCCGTTTCCTGTTAAAGAGACTTGAGGACTTTGATGGGACTGAGACAGGATAGACCAAGAATAAGTGAACACAGCATTAGGATCGTTTGAATCTACCGCATTACCGTATAAATTAACGTCAATCGGAAGATTATCATTTGCCAGTTCAATTACAGGGTCATTTAGATCAGTATAGGAGACAGGAGGAGACTCATTAGGTAAATTCTGTGCTCCCGACGCATACGCTACAATAGTCATTTATCAACCGCCTCCCTTTGTAGTGACATCCCCTGAAGTAATTACGTCCCCATTTGCATCGGGTATCCCTGCGTCATTGTATCTAATGTCAAAATCAGCAATATTAATTCTATTATTAGCGTCATTAATATCAGACCCAAGGCTTGTGAATGAATTTTTGTAAATAGTTAAGGAGAACGAAGGCATGAAACGTCCATTATGCCCGTATATATTATCAAACGTGTCGAAGTTTTTCCCCTTAACATCACTGCCACCATCGTCTATTGTGTGAGTATCTGGCGCATTATGTCTTGCGTCAAACTCAGGCGCGGCTATTCGCTCATTACGGTTCGCGCCGCCAAAGCTAAACCTGTCAGGTCTTAGAAAAGTCAAGGATTGAGCAAACCCTCGTAAATCGTCTTGATGACCAAAAATCTCTGCCTTGCTAAGATCTGTTACGTAATTTCCATCGCCAACATCAGTGGTACCTGCTCGGTTTCTGTAAATATCGGGGTTGGTAACATCGCCATGAAGCCAGCCAAACGCAGTTCCGTCTGCGTAGGTCTCGTCCATTCTGCCTGTGTTCGCTTGTATTGTGCCATCAGACCACGTATCTCTATCTTCTTCGTCGTCAGATATTCTACCTACCCACCCCCCAAATGCGGGGTACCCTCGCAGATCGTGACCGTTTTCAATAATATCAGGCACGGTGTTTACGGGATATACCTCAATGAGACCCTCATCTGCGAAGAGAATTACGTTCAGAGTACATTGGTAAAAATTAGCGAAAGCATTGAGTACTTGAAATTTGTTGCTTTTTCGCAAAGATTCACCTTGGTATGCGTAATGGTCTGTTCCCCCCTCATGGACGGTTTGATTGTCTACTCTACCTATACCGTATAAACCTGTTGGGAGTAACCAAGGGTTGGAGCTGGAGTTGTGAATAGGCGTGGCATGTATCGTTACCTGCCCTCTGGCTAACGCAGAAAATCCCCCCAAACTCTCAATACACTCAGGGCTAAGTTGTATACGAACACCGCCTCTTGCGTAAGATATCTGAGAATACATATTAGCTCTTACAAAGAAAGAGACACTTTCTAATGCGTTTTCAGGACCTGCGAAGCAGTCAAACCCCCTAGCCCCTAAGCCATAATTAGTTTTGAACGTCAAGGATAGAGCGGGAACTAATGGCTCAGGTCCATTAATTGGCACGGATGCAAACTGATCCTGATCGGCTTCTAAAGAATTTACTCTGATGGTAAGTTCTAGTATCATTCTTAGGTTGGTAAGAACCAGTTCATTAAGCCTGTTTATCTCGTCACTTTGACACAAGTTTTCGAGCGCAAGAGAGTTTAAGGACCTTAAAGGTCTCGCAGACCAGTGGCTTTCAAACTTATCTCCTAGTGCCTCAAACACGTTTTTCAAATTATGTATAGAGCCCCCTTCAAAGGGCTTTAGAATATCCGAAACGTCATGTATAGAGGAGCCATGATCTAATAGACCACTACCAACCGCGTTTTGGATGACAGTTTTTAAAGACGCTAACTGGTCAACAATGCCGTTGCTCGCATTGCTGTTAAACTTGTCCCAAGCAGCACTTTGGGCGTTACGTTTAATTTTTATATTCGCATCATCAAAGGTGCCACCATCCTCTAAGTAGTTGTCTAACTGCGCTAATCTTGTAGATATTGTTCGGTCTTCTCTGGGAGCTTGTACGTTTTCCCACTGACTCTCATTCAAAAGCATGTCGTAGAGAAGGCTTACAGCAGGCGCATTGCTTGAATTGTATCTCTCGAATATGTTCCACGTAGCTAAATTAGGAGACTCCTGACTAAAGTAATCTCCTTGAACACCTTGAACAGAGGAGTCAATATCTCCTATTGACTCGACGTTTGATCGGTCATGCCACTTTTGGCTGTCAAAAGCACTAATAGGAATTAGTATGGGTGTATTTGAACCCGCACCTGTCCATTGTACAATTTTAGCGATCGGAGCCCATTGTCCAGATCCTTCTGCCACAGCAGGCATAGAGGCTGAAAGAGCAAATTCCACCACAGTAAACACTCTTGTGTTCATTGTGACAGGTACTTCTGATTGTTGCGCTACACTCCATTTTCTTCGAGCGTCTAATTGTCCTTCTACTTGAACGGGTCTTGCCCATAAAAAAGGTGCATGTGATCCTATAGTCAACAGCCTGCTGTTAGGACTCGCATCATTACCTTCTGCGTCTTTAGAACCATTTGCGAAATATTCATCTTTGGCGTTTGCTACTGACGTGTAGTCAATGCTCTGTGCTGCTTGGGCAGGAGAACTTGGATCGTATAAAACGACCTCACCACTATACCCTGTCCCATCGCTGTTGAATGCAATGGACCCTTTAGCCTTAGTAACAAAGAATGCAAAACACTCACTGAAAATTATTGTCTTATCCGCAGTATTTATTTGGGTGCTTAACTCAGTAAGTAGCCCGTTAGAGTACCCCATCAAGTTGCCCAAGGCACTCCCTACGTACTCTAGGGTACCCTGCTGTAAGGCGCGGGCATCAATTAAGTCAAATCTTTCCTGGGGTACCAGTTTTACGGTCTTCTTAACCATGCGTCACCTACTCAAAGTCTTCTTGAGGTATAACAAGTATTTGGGTAGGGTCAGGGCGTAAAACATTACGTGAGTTCTCGGGTAGAATATCACTAAGTCGCCTAGACCCTGGGTTGAACAAATCATGTTCAAAAAACTTAACGTCAATTAAATTGGGGTTGTTCATCACTCTGTCTATAAGCTGACTTACAAATAATACATCTCCAGGGCGCAAAGTTAGTACAAACTCCACTGCGGCTTCTCGCACCTCATCAGCTGTTTCTACGAAAGACACCCCGTTAATAGGAACTATCTGCATATCAAAAGAGATAGCCTGTACACTTGGAGGAAGAACTCTAACTCTAGTGCCTGCGGCACGTAGTCCAGGGTTACCTACAGGATCGTTAAGATCCCCTTCGATAGCTCTTTGGAGCTCGGGTATTAATACCCCATTAAAAACTCTGTACCCTGAATCAGCTACCCCTAATTCAGGACCTATCTCATAAGTATCCCCCGCGCTAAATACCCCCGCATCAACGTAGACGATACCTCTCTCAGGTAAAGATACAAATTTATCAGGGAATATCGCTTGTAGTTCATTCCCATCAGGATCGAATCTACGTATTCTTTTAATAGGCTCAAAGGAAGGACTCTCATGAAAAATAGTCAAAATACCATCCCCTGGAGCAGTGCCTCGTATTGTCCTCCCAGGTCTTACAGATGCTGATTCTCCTTCAACAATTACAGAGCCATCATCCACAACCAGTTCCGAATAACCCCTGCGGATAGGGTCTTCATATATAGCAGCATACTTAACTCTAGTGTCGTCCGATGCTGTGAATGACAGTGCAAAGTATTCAAGAGCGGAAGGTTGACACCTTGCTAGACTAGAAAGATACAAGATAGCGCGAGCCCTAAGAGCCTCGTCAGATTCTCCGTCTTGCCCGCCCACTATGGGTGCCGTTTGGGAAATACCAGTGATAAAGGAGGGCATATCTAAAATTTTATTTATACTTGCAGGCGCACAATTACCCTCAGTCCCTGGCGATAGTGCCACTACAGAGATATTACTAATACTTTGTGTCGCATTTGCCGATGGGGGGAAAACTACGTCATCTGTGGTGGCGTATATAATCGAAGGGTTATCCAATCTACCTAAAGTCGCTCCTGCGGGTACAATAACCTCATCTGGCAGTCCCGCGCCTTCCTCTTCTTCAACTCTTGTAAAACGCATGACAGTGCCTCTTGCTGCGGAGGCTGAAAGTCTAGCTACTCCTCCGAGAGGAAGTTCAGTTACGCGCTGGTCTAAATCGCTTCCTGTAACTCTTGATAAGACAAAGCTATCTCGTATTCTAGCAAGTCTATATTCGCTGCCTGCAAGTTCAGAAGATACTGTGCTCAAAATTTGTGCGAGCACACTTCCCTCGGAAATGTCTGTGACTTCAGACCTAGCTACAACCCCAGCAACCAAGTCACGGAGAATTTCTGCACCGCTTTTTGGGGTGTATGCCATAGGTCTATTTCTCCGTATTTAGAGGGCTAATAAAATTCATGTCCCCACCGTCTACTGGCACAATTCGCATGGATACTGAAATGCCGTCGCCCTCATCTTGCACCGATATGTCTCTGACTTCCGATACTCTTGAGTCTCTGAGCACTTGTTCCTTACAATGTAGTCCAGCGTAGGCTGCTACCCTACGTGTCATACCAATACCAGGGGCGATTGGCAAGCCATATTCTGGGAACATGGGCAGTGTGTTTTGTTTCGTCAGCAGCCTAATCGCCAGTCCTTGCTCAAGGTTATCTGGTCCTATTCTTAGAGAAATATCGTCATTTTTTATAATCAAATCTCCAGATCTCAAGTCTACAGCCAAATCTCTGCCTAAAAGTTCGGCTGTAGTTTTAGCTCCTAAAACAGCTTGTTCTACCTGGGTAACAAATTCTCTAGCGGGCAATAAAAGCCTAGTTCCAGGGGAGAGAATGCCGTTTTCATGGGTGTGTAAGTCTGAAAAATTATTTAAAGAGGCTAACTCTGTCCATCTGTTAGCATCTCCAAGAACTCTATCAGCCAGTTTAATTAAGCTATCGCCCTCTTTGGTAATGTACACAGAGAGTACACGATCGCGAGAGTTACTATTGTTCAAATCGTAATTTGAATACAGAACATCCGACTCGGTTAAAGCATAGCTTTGGGAATTTAAATCTTCAGGACCCCCGCCTGCTAAAAAGAGAGCCTGATCTATCGACCGTGTTGTGGTATTTTCAGTTTCCCCGAAAATTCCTCTTAGTTGATGAAGTTCTGCGCCAAAGCCTATGCCTTCCGTAAGCTCGCTAAAGTCCACAACCGCTTGCCTAAAAGACCTCGCCACTCGCGCTACATTTCCTAAAACTTCTTTAGGGTACGCCAGCAAGGACCTAGTAGATCCTGCAAGCAACTGTGCGGAAATGCCCACATTCCTTAAGGCGTTTAGTGTAGGCGAAACTATAGCCTTAACGTCATTTCTTAAATTAGTGGCAGAGTTACTTGCTATAGCAATGGCAGTAGCCGCACTGTTAACAGCGTTGCCCACTGACTCAGCATATTCATCCAGGGGGGTAAACGCATTTTTAGGCATACCTGTTGTGTCAGAATATCCGTATGCTGTTAAGGTAAGTTCCCATTCGTAAGATAGCCTAGAAGTATCTGACGCTCGACGCCATCTCCAGTTTTCAGGTTCCACAAGAAGATTTATGTCTTCATTAAATGCTCTGAATATCAACTTAGGCTGACTTTTTTTAGTGCGATTAAATAAAAATCCTCTGTTGTAAATCTCTTGGCTCTTGGTGTAGTCCTGCACAAACCCATCAAATTCCAAAAGAATGTCTCTGGCGTCCTGAAACTTTAAATCACCTTTTCGAGTGTATCCTTGCCTTGGTTCTATTCCCGATCTGCCTCTAAGAGTAATCGCTCTGAATTTAGACTCTACTATTTGGCGTATAGGCATGTTGCCCAAGGTGTAGGTTATAGTTCCTGCAAGGGGTCTAATGCACTCAATCTCCTCTGGAGTATTGGGCAAGGTAAGGACTGATACAATGCTCCCTGAATCATCATAGAACTCTAGCAAATAATCTATAGGTACTCGGGTTAAAGCAGCCAGTCTAGCAGTGAAATCATTGCCTCGATACAACTTTTGCGGAGAGATACTAAAATCAGGTAGCTCTTTAGAATTTCTAGGGGAATTACCTGACATTTTATAGAATATCCTCTCTAGACTTGTTGCTTATTCTAGCACAATCCGCTTGATATGAAGCATCAGAACCTTTTGTCCAACTAGATATAGCGGGATCTAAACTTGTTATCCTGGGAATATGCACCACAACTGAGCCTGGGGCTGCTGCGTTTTGTGCCGTTGTCTCTTGGAATAAAGCCTCTTCTTGCCCCGCAATTATATCACTCAGGAGATTAACCCTTTCGGACATAGCCTCTATCACAGATTCCAACTCAGACAGTCTTTCCATCAGCCTTGACGCCAAAACAATGTGATCAGTAGTAGATCTGCCTTTTTGGGATATCCTCAAATTA
>MDSZ01243675.1_pt1 | contig 16407 bp, 14 predicted proteins | sample 811201 | NCBI WGS metagenome assembly MDSZ01 (sample SAMN05326647, study PRJNA326480) | marine metagenome | isolation source: seawater | place: Indian Ocean: North | collected 2010
ATAAGATATGCATATTTGTCATGTTATAAATCATTTTGATATTGGCTCTGGTTATGAAGAGGAGCTATCCGCAAAATATGCCTCTAAAATTGGATATAAAGTAACAGTACTTACAACTAATATAAAAATTAAAACTCCTGGTTTTTCCTTTGCTTCTAGATTCAAAAAACCAGGAATTTATCTCAAAGATAATATAAGGATTATAAGAATTCCCTCGTTTCCTTTACCACTTGACTTAACCCCAATACCTTTTGGCATTTTAGTCGCAAAATTAATTGATGCAGATATTTATCATATTCATGGAATAAGACAGCCAATTTGTATTTCCCTCGTACTCTTATCAAAATTTTTAAAAATTAAATGTCTTATTGATACGCATGATTTTGAATACACTTCCCATCAAGCTTTCTATAAGGGAGATAATATATTAAGAAAGCTTGCCAAAATAGAATTTAAATACTTAAGAAGAAATATTGGTCGCTTTATACTAGAGAGTAATAATTATGTTTTGTCATGGGGTAAAGTTTGCACATTATTTTTAAGGGAATTTTATAATTATTCAGGATATGTTAAAGAGTCTTTTATTGGTTTTGATGGAACAATTTTTAAACCAATTAATAAATTTCAAAATTACCAAGAAAATTCAAGGACTTTTAAATTATTATTTGTTGGTTTTTTATCTGAAAGAAAAAAACCAATTTTGCTCTTAAAAATATTAGAATTTCTGCCAGATAAATTTACATTAACAATTGTTGGCGGGGGCGACGACCAATCTATTAATGAATTAAAAGACTTTTTAGTAGAAAAAAAATTAAAAGGAAGAGTTAAAATTTTTTATAAACTTTCTCAAAAAAAACTTTCTAAAAAAATTCAGTCCCATCATTTAGGGATTTATCCTTCTTCTAGTAGCGTGAGTTGTTCTCAAATAATTGGTTGTGGAATTCCAGTCATGATAAGTAGTAATCAGAAATTTTCTTATTTAGCTAAAGCAATAAATCTTGATATAAATGTTGAACAAATTATTTCTGATGAAGATTTAATAAGAAGTTTTACAAAAAAGATTATAGAAATTGAAAAACAAATCGATTTGTATAAAAAAAATACAATCAATATAAGAAATGAATTCTCATTTCAAAAAAGTTTTAATACTTTAAATAATGAATATAAGAAGATTTTAAGATGATAAGCATTTTAATACCTGAGATTTCACAGGGTGGAGCGCAGATCCAAGCTATTAGATCAGCCAATGCATTAGCTAAGAAAAAAGATAGTAAAGTAAAATTTATTGTTATAAAGCAAGTAAAAGATAAAAACAAATACTTATTAGATCTATTAGAAAAAAATATAAAAATCATAAAAATTAATAAAAAAATTGGGAAATATCATAATTTAAAAGCTATTTTAATTCTCAATAGAAATATATCTAAAGGGGAAATTATAATTGCCTTTCTATGGTATTCACAATTAATATCAGCGATATGCAAGACGTTATTTTTTTGGAAAAGAATAAAGATAATTGGTATGATAAGAAGAGAATATCCAAAAAATTATGAAAGAAATTTTTTGAATAAATTAATTCATAAAAAATTAGATTTTGTAACAACTAATTGTAAGAAAGATTCTTATCTTAAAAGACTTCTTAAGTTGAATGAGAATACCTTTAAAATAAATAATATTATGCCTGTATATAACTTTAAAAGGAAACCTGTATTAAATAATGGATATAATATAATTTATCCTGCGAGATATGTTGAGTCTAAAAATCATATTTTATTATTCAAAATAATGAGTAAAATTTCTGAAAAGAATTTACCTATTACTTGTAATTGTTTTGGTGACAAAACCGATCCATATTACAGAAAAATAAAAATTATTTTTGAGAAAATGGGCGGTTTCCAAAAATTAAAAGTAAATTTAAACTCAAATTATAAGTTTGAGGAAATAAAGAAAATTTATTTAAATGCTGACTCTTTATTATTTACAAGTTTTTCTGAAGGCGAATCAAATGTAATGTTAGAGGCTATATTTTTTGGCTTAAGAATTTTTTGTTTTAAAAAAGCTGATAATTTTGATAATGGTCAATTTATAAAATTCTTCGAGGACATAAATGAAGCAGTAGATTTTTTGCTTTGTGATTTTTATAATTTTACTCGGCTTTCAGAAGATGAGGAAAAATCTAGAAATTTATTTATAAAGAGTAATTATGGTGAAGAGAATTTTTCTAAAACTATTTTTAAACTAATTAAAAAAATATGAAAAAGATACTTATACTCAGCAGAGCTCCTTTAGATTATAGAGGTGGAATCCCAGTATATTGTAAAAAAATAATAGAAGAATTTAAATTACCAATAACATGTGTCAATTATTTTCTTAATACAAATAACAAAAATATTTTAAATAATAATTGGTTTAATAATTTTAAAAAAGAAGTCAAAGAGATTACATTTCCTTCTCAGTTTGGTTTTCATACTATATATTTTTCCCTTGGTTATTTTAATTGGTTGTTTAGGAATCTAAAAAATTACCAATATATTCATTATCAGCATCCTGATCCAGTTTCAGCTCTTATACTTTTATTTATACTAAATAAAAAACAAAAATTAATTACAACTTGGCATGCTGAAGTCATAAAAAAAATAATTTTTTTTCCGCTAATAATTATTGATATATTAATACTTATTAAATCTAAAAATATTATTGTTTTTACTAAAGGACATATAAAGTCGAGCCTTATTTTGAGAAGATTTTTTATGAGGAAATTAAATATTATCGAATTAGGAGTTAAACCAGTATTTAAGAAAATCCCAATAAAATTAATTCAAAAAAAATTTAAAGATATTAAAAAAAGAGGCAGTTTAAATGTCATATTTATTGGAAGATTAGTCAAATACAAAGGGTTAGATATTTTGCTTGAGTCTATTAAAGAAAATTTATTGATAAATCAGCTTACTATTGTGGGCGATGGTCCCCTTTATAATGAATTGCAATTTCAAATATCTAATAAAGGTTTAAATAAAAAAGTGTCAATAATAAATAAAGCTACAGATGAAATAAGAGATGAATTACTATTGAAAAACGATTTGTTAATACTTCCTAGTATTAATCAAAGCGAAGCATATGGGATTGTGCAATTAGAAGCAATGACTATGGCTTTGCCTGTAATTGTTTCAAACCTTGATAATGGTGTTAATTGTTTAAGTATTCACAATCATTCTGGTATTCACATTAAGCCAAAAAGTAAAGAAGCTATAATGAATTCTCTTAAATATATCCTTATTGATGATAATTATATAAGATTAAGCTCAAATGCTTTTTATAGATCTAAAGAGTTGTCCTTAGAGAAAACAGTTCAGAAAACAAGTTCTTTATTTAACAATTAGAAATGTTAAATATTTTTTTTACTAAAAATAGCTTTAAAACTTTTTGCATTACTCTAACAGTAATAATAATATTAAGTTTATTTTTCAATACTGTAATTAATTCTGAATATGGTTATGAAGAATCTACTGTTTTTTTTAATAGCTTAAATGAAAAATCTTTTTTAAAAGCAGTTTTTACTTATAGAGACTCAAATTATATTTCTTTGTTACCGCATATAATATTTCGTTTAGGAAATTTTTTAAGTATAGATAATAGTCCTTCGCGAGTTTTAATTATATCAAGATTAATTTCATTAATCATTGGTTTATATTGTATTTTAAGGAGCCAGATAATATTTTTAAATGAGAATGTTAACTACCAAAAGAATTTAAAATACTTTTTGTTTCTATTGACCATAGGTTATTTCTCTATTTGGTCTCAAATTTATTGGGTGTTTAATTCTTCCTATTGGCTTGTTTTAATTATTTTCCTAATTTATTTAAGCAAGAATTATAGTTATGATTTTTTTAGTTATATTGATTTTTTATTATTAATTGCATGCTCTTTGGCAAAACCTTTAATTCTATTAACATTTATTTTTCTTCTACCTCCTATTACTAGAAAAGCATTTAATACAAAATCTATAAATTTTTTCCACAAATTTTGTCTATATATATCTTTTTTATTTTCTATAGTAAATTTTGTAATATTAGTTCCTAATTTTATTCCTTTTTTTAAGGGCGAATTTTCATGGGTAGAAAATACTTATTTAAGTAATTGGAGCTTCAATAAATATTTATTTGTTTTTTCAATTTTTTCTGCTTTTTTATATTTTCTCTTTAAATTAAAAATTAATGATAATTGTTTAAGTTTTTTAAAAGTTCTTTTAAATAAGGAGGAACCAAAAAAAATTTTAAGTTTGTTAATTTTGTTTATTATTTGTTTTTTCATCACAAGTATCATGTATGGGAATTCAAGAGGTATTGTCGCTCCAATGAATGCTGAATCTATAAACTATTTGATAATTATTTCAATTTTTAATAGGTTTTCTTCGCCTTTATTTATAAGTAATTATTTCTTTAAAGCTTCTAAATTTTTATATATTTTGATTTTGATATTAGTTAATTTATTTTACTTGTATAAAGTACATAACAGCTATAAATTTACTTTTTCAAAACAATCAGGAAGAAATTTCATAGTTGGAGATGATTCATTATCTAAATGTTTTATGCCAGGAAATTTAAAATGGAAATTTCCAATGATGAGAAGTTTTAAGGAGAGATGTAGATTTTACGAAAAAAATAAAAGCTTTAATACATTTTTAGTTGATCAAGTTGATTCAATTGTAATAAAGATGGCATTAAGAAATCTTTTAGAGCCCAAATATAAAAGTTATAGTTTAAATCCTTATTGTACTTATTCTTCTTATGAATATAAAGGTTATCCAATATCAATAAATGATTTAATGTTTAACAAAAAAAATTATCATGTTTTCTATCTTTCTAAATATAAAAGTAATCAAATACATAGAAATAATTTAAATTGTTTTTTGAATTTATCCGACCAAAAGAAAAACATTACCTTAGAGAAGGAATCTAAACTCTTAAATAATAAAAACCACCTTTTTTATTTTGTTTTAAAATAAATAAACATTTTTAATAATCCTTTTTTAATATGTACGAAACTTATAAAAGACTTTGTAAAATCTTCGAATCTAACTTTACAAAGGTTCAGGGAGCTGGGGGAAATATCTCAATAAAAAAAGATAATTTGATGATAATTAAGTCATCTGGAAAAACTTTTTGTCAAACTGAAAAAAAAGATATCTCTTATATTGATATCTCTAAATACAAGATAGGTAAAAAAAGGGTTAATTATCTCATATCAGGAAATAGGGAAAGTATGGAAACTAACTTTCATATGTATTTTAGTAATTCTATAGTTATACATCTTCATGACTTAAATATACTTTTGATTACATTAATAAATAAAACAGAAGAATATGTGAGCTTTTTGAAAAGTCAATGTTCACTCTCTTTGAAATTTGCAATTGTACCTTATGCCCATCCTGGTAAAGAGCTTGCGAATCAAATTTCAAAATTCTCAGACAAAGATTCAGATTTTGTTATTCTTGAATCACATGGATGTATTTTTACTTCAAATGACGATTCTAATATTGAAAAATTAATTAAATCAATAGATAAATACACTATTAAGTTTTTGAAAAATTTAGAAATAAACCCTATTAAGGATGATTTTAAAATTTCCTTAGATATTTTTAAAATAGCTATTGATAAGATAAAAAAAAATGATATCTATTTCCCTGATCAAGCGGTTTTTCTAAATGAAAGTTCTATCAATGAAATTGCTTGTCATTTTAATAATAAAGAAAATATAGATTCTATTATCAACAATTATCTAGAAAATTCTATTTATGAATTATTTAAATCTATTTGCGCTATTATTTCAAGTGCTAATTCAAAATATAAATTAAATACCTTAAATATGAAAAATGTACGGAAGTTAAATGATGATCCCATAGAAAAAAGGAGAAAAAATTTAATAAATTAATTATGAAAATTATTATTCCTATGTCCGGGACTGGGAGTCGATTTATTAAAGCAGGCTTCACAACACATAAGTCTTTACTTTATGTTTTAGATTTACCTATTATTAAGCATGTAATCGATTTGTTTGATGATTCTTTTGAATTCATATTTATATGTAGTAAAGATTTAGTTGAAAATTCAAATGTTGTAAATATTTTGAAAAAATTCTGTAAAAATTGCGAAATAGTTATAATAGACCCCCATAAATTTGGCCCAGTTTTTGCAGTAACTAAAGCCTTTAGTTTTATAAGTGATGATGAACAAGTAATAGTAAATTATTGTGATTTTAATTGTCTTTTTGATATAAGAGAATTCTTATATTTTGTGAAAAGAAATCAACTTGATGGGTGTATTCCAGCATATAAAGGTTTTCATCCACATTGTCTTGGCAGCACAAATTATGCTTATTTAAAAGAAATTCAAGGAGAAGTAGTAGAAGTGAAAGAAAAAGAACCTTTCACAGACAATAGAATGGATGAATATGCTTCAACAGGTACATATTACTTTAGCCGTGGAGAGTACATAAAAAAATATTTTAGAAAGTTGATTCATGAAAATATAAATATTAATGGAGAATTCTATTGCAGTTTGGTATATAACTTAATGATAAAAGATGGGTTAAAGGTAAAGTCATTTAATATTGAAAAATTTATGCAGTGGGGAACCCCACAAGACTTCAATGAATTTAAAATTTGGTGTAATTATTTTTCAGAATCAAAATTACAAAATACTAATTCTAAAATTAATTGTGTAAATTTACTTCCAATGGCTGGATTTGGCAAAAGATTTGCAAATACTGGTTTCAATACCCCCAAACCTTTTTTGAAGGTAAGAAATTCCCCACTATTTATAAATGCAATGAATTGCCTGCCTAAAGCGAAACAAGATTATATTTCTACAAGAAAAGTTCTTATTCCAGAATTGGAAAATTATATTAAATATAATTCTATATCTGCAAATTTGATAGATATAGGTGGCCCTACAGATGGCCAAGCCATAACTGTATTAAATTCTTTATCTGAATTGCCCGATTTACCCATAAACATAACAGCTTGTGACCATTTTTTAAAATATAAGATTGAAGAATATGAAAAATTAATGAGTAATAATCAAATTGATATTGTTGTCTGGGGTTTTAATAATCATCAGCCAGCTATTAGAAATCCAAATATGTATGGATGGATAGAATCAGATAATCAAAATAATATTAAAAGTATTTCTGTTAAAAAACCAATTTCAGAAGATTTAAAAGAAAATATTGTTACTGGAACATTCACTTTCAAGTCAAAAGAAATTTTGCAAAAAGCAATTAATTTGCAATTACAATCTAGGGATATTATAAATAATGAATATTATTTGGATTCAACTATTAATAGTGCAATAAAGTTAGGTTATAAAGTAAAGCTTTTTCAAGTTGATTATTTTATATGCCTTGGAACTCCCGAAGAATATAATACTTTTTTATATTGGGAAGATACATTTGATAAGTGGGAAAAACATCCATTTAGTAAACATATTTATTAATATAATTTTCTATGATTTACTTAATAGATAATTTTAAAATTTATGGTGGTCAGGAAAAATATGCGCTGTTTTTAAAAGATTTTTTAAACATAAGAGAAAGGACTTTGTTATATACCTTGTCAAATAACTTAAGTAAAAAAAATTTTTATAAAAAGCATAAATTACAGCTATTAGATATTAAAAAATTTCTAAGTATCTTACGTGATAGTAAATCAAAAATTATTTTAAATGGTTATCACTCTCATCTACTTTCATTAATATTTTTTTTATTTCATAAAAAAAATAAAATATATTTGGTACATCATTTACATTTTTCACAATTAGGAGGTGATTTTAATTTTTTAAAAAAATTAGCTTTTAAGATTTCAAGTATTTTAATTTTAAAATTACCTTATTTGCATGTATTCGTTTCTGAAAGTCAAAAACACAGGTCAAGAAATGAGAAAGGAATAGTTATAAAAAATTATTGTTTAGATAAAAAATTCTCGCAAGAAAAAACCCTTGAAAATTGTTTTGTTTGGGCAGCAAGACTTGATAAACAAAAAGATCCTATTACTCTTATTAAAGGCTGGGAAATTTTTAATAAACAAAATAACTATAAATTTAAGTTATATATTTATGGTGCTGGACCCCTAGAAGTTGAAATTTTAAGATACATAAAAAATAAAAAATTAAATATTAAATTTAAAGGTTATATTGATGATCCTTTAAGATTTCATCAAGATAATTATTTCATATCTACTTCTTTATATGAGGGTTGTTCTTTATCTTTATTAGAGGCGATTTCAAATAATATGAGAATTATCTGTACTAAGATTTCTGAAAACATTGAAGTATGTGGTAAAAATGCAATTTACTTTGAAAGTCAAGATTCTAAATCTCTTTGTCGAGCTTTATCAGATTCCATTAATTTTAAATATAAGAAAAATAATCCATATTATTTAAAACAATTTAAAGAATATTCACTTGAAAATTTCAAAAAAAACTGGTTGAATTTAATTTATGATTAATAAATATTTTAATCAAATAAAAAATATTAAAGTTGAAATTTTGTTAGCAATTATTGCTAATTTTAGATATTTATATTTTTGTTTAATGAATGGATGGATTGATTGGACATATCCAAAAGAAAATGGATTAGGAATGGATGAATTGTTAGTCTATTTTCCTAGATCAGCAAATTTTTCTTTTCCATTAAGGTTGGATTCCCTATCAAGTACTTTAGAAAATAACTTGAATCCATCAACTAATGCCCCATTTATAGGTGAATTTCTCATGTCACCATTTTTCGAACTTAATCTAACAACCTTAAATATTACCATCCTTTTTTTGAGAATTATTTTATGTACTTTTATTTTTGTTATTTTAATAAATTCTAAAGAAATTATTTGTAAAACAAAATTAACTAATTTACAAAAAATTTTAACGTTATCTCTTATAATCTTTACTTTTTATATCGTAAATATTTCTAATATAGAGCAACTTTTAAATCTTAATTTTAGATTTATTTTCTTGAGTTTGCTTCAGGATAATTTTCTAACACGTTTTCATAACTATATTATTTCATATCCTTTTTTACTTTTAACATTAAATGCTTTATTGAGAATCTCTAATCATAATAAAAATAATAACCTTTTTATTTTTTTAATTAGTCTATTAATAAGTTTTACTTTATTTCTTAATATTTATCTTTACACCTCTTTAATAAGCCTTATTTTTTTATTTTTAATTTTTAATTTCAAATTTTTTAAATCATATAAGAAGTTAATAATATTTTTGGTGCCAAATTTATTTGCTTTTCTATATTACTTGATTAATGCATATGCTTTAAGTCAATCTTCAAAAAACGTTCTCTTTTATTCTAGATATGGTTTAACTGATTTTTCATTGAATATAAAAAGTATTATATTTATAGCTATTACATTATTTATTATAAAAATTTTATTTGAAAGAAATTTTTTATTTAGTGATAGTCTTAAAAAAATATATTTATTTTTACCTCTTTCTGCTTTATTATCTTGTTCGGGTTTCTTGATTTTCAGTGCAATATTAGGAAAAACAATACAACCTTTCCAATACAAAACTCTTTTTATAATTTTTTCAGGGACAAGTTTGAGTTTAATAGATTTTAGATCTCTTTTTAATAAAAAAATTTTAAAATCTATTTCTGTTTTATTTATTACGCTTTTAATTTGTATTGAGTTTGGAGCTTATAATCAACTTGACTCAAAAATTTCATTAGAAAGTAATCTAACAGTTTTTGTAAATATGCTTAAAAAAGAAATAAATAGTGATGATATATTCTTATCTTATTTTTATGATGCCCCATCTTGGTCTACTAGATTAAGAATAAAAAGTTATACATCTTTTAGCCCTTTTTCAAATAAAGAAGATGATTTGATGATTAAGCAGGCAGCGATTTCTTCTTATTTTGTAAATGGTAAAAATGAAAATAAACTATCCGAATCAAATAAATTAGATATTTATTTAAACCATCTCAAGTTAAATACTAATATAAAACAAGATTATCGAAAGTTTAATGAATCAATACAAAATAATATTGGTTTTTGTGGTCAAATAAAATCTGTTGATTTATTTATATTGAATAAAGATAATCAATCTGATTCAATAGATAAATTAAAAGCATGTAATTATGTAGTTAAAAAATTAGTTTCAAATGATGCTTATTCTGCAATCTTTATAGATCATGAAAAAAATAAATAAACAGATAATTAAATTTTTTCTTGTAGGATCTTCAACTGTATTGATAGATTTTTTTGTTTATTATTTATTGATTAATTTAAGTATCTCAGGGCAAACTTCAAAATTTATTTCTTTTATATGTGGAGCTTTATATTCTTTTGCTTTTAATACAAAATGGACTTTTTATTCTGGATATTCCTATAACAAATTTATTAAATTCTTTCTTATATATTTACTTTCTCTTCTAATAAATAGTTTCTTATACTATGTTATTGTTAATTACTTATTTTTTTCAATTTCAAATCCTTTTTTAGTTATTTTACCAACTATAGCTTCTGCAACTTTCAATTTTCTAGGGTTAAAGCTTTATGTCTTTAAATACAAAAAGTAATATTCATATATTTGGAGGCTCTCATCCTTTAGTTAGGAATTTTTTGAAAGACATCTTAGAAAAGCAAAAATTATATGCAAAAATTTATGTTTATGGAAGAAGCTTTAATCATGGAGTATTAGCTTATGAAAATTTTTATGAAAATGCTAACCATAATGACATATTAATGTCTTTTGCTCCTATCCTATTCACCCATAAGATCATATCCAAAGTGATTGACAAAATATGTTTTAAAAAAGTAATAATACTCTCTAGTTCAAGTATTTACTCAAAAGTATTAAAAAAATCAATGGATGGAGATCTTTATAGAGATTTTTTAATTGGAGAAGAAAAAATAATATCTTCCTCTAAAAAATCAATAAATAAAGAAAAAATATACATATTAAGAACATCTATGCTTTGGGGACTTAATCATGATTTAAATGTAAATTTGATTTTTAGGATCCTTAGCAAATATAGAATTTTTCCTATACTCAAAGAAGGTAATGGTTTACGCGCCCCTTTACATTTTTATAATTTATCTTTGTATATTTCAAGGTTATGTAGTTCAAAAATCCCATCAGGTATTTATGATTTGATGGGATCTGAAATAATAAAATATAGTGATTTGGTTAAGTATATACAGAAACAAATCTCGCATAAAACTTTCATCATTTGGATCCCAGAATTTTGTAAGATATTTTTAATAAAATTTTGTAAATTATTTAAGTTTAGGAAAATAATTTCATATTCATCAATGCTTTTAAGACAGTCAGAAGATCTAGTATATAATTTTAATCCTTTGCCTATAAATTTAGATTGTGATAAGAAGTTTATAAATCTTTTAGAAGATACTTATTTAAATTAATGTAAAAATTTAATGATTTTTAGTTTTATTTATAAATAATGAGTAAACTTATTTCAATTTGTATTCCATGCTTTAATGAAGAAAAATCTCTTTTAGAGCTTGGAGAAAGACTTAAAAAATTAAATTATTTAATTATAAAAAAATATTATGGTGAAATTAAGCTTGAAGTTATTTTGATTAATAATGGTTCGGAAGATTATTCATCAAAAATTATAGAGAAATTAGAGAATGAGAATAAATTTATAAGATCTGTAAATATTTTAAAAAATAGAGGATATGGTTTTGGTATAAAAGCAGGGTTAAGAGTTGCTAATGGAGATTACGTTGGCTGGACACATGCAGATTTACAAACTGATGTTATTGATATACAAAAGGCAATTCATATTTTAAAAACTTCAAAATATTCTCAAAAAATTTATATAAAAGGCAGTCGAAAAGGACGACCTTTATTTGACAATGCGTTCACTTTTGCTATGTCTATAATAGAGTCAATTCTGTTCAGGGTAATTATATTTGATATAAATGCACAACCAAATATTCTCCCAAGGAGTTTCCTAAATGATTTGGAATATTCTCCAAATGATTTTTCATTCGATTTATATTTCTATATAAAAGCAATTAGAAGTTCACTTACTGTAAAAAGATTTATTGTGAATTTTCCTCCAAGGAAATACGGGATTTCATCATGGAATAAGAATTTCTTCTCGAAAATAAAATTTATAAAAAGAACATTATCCTATAGTATTAAATTATTAAAGTCTGGTATCTAAACTTGGAAATTATTGCTCATAGAATAAATAGCTCAAAAGAACTGACTTATATTCCATCAGATTTAGGGGTTGAAATAGACATTCGAACTGATAATAATCAGCTAATACTTTCTCATGATCCTTTTCAAAAAGGGGAATTATTTGAAGAGTGGTTAGATCACTTTCAACATAAAACATTAATATTAAATCTTAAAGAAGAAGGGCTTGAAAATAGGGTATTGGAATTAATGCATAAATTCGATATAAGTAATTTCTTTTTTCTTGATCAATCATTCCCATTCCTCGTAAAAACATTCAAAAAAGGTATTAAGAATTGCGCTGTTAGAATTTCAGAGTATGAGTCCCTTGATACCGCAATTAATTTGAAAGGGAAAGTTGAATGGGTTTGGATTGATTTTTTTACAAAATTTCCCTTAAATTTTGATGAAGTAAATATTTTAAAAAAATTAAATTATAAACTTTGTCTAGTTTCCCCTGAATTGCAAGGATATGATTTAGATAAAATTATTCAATTGAAAGAGATGCTTAAAAATGAATCTATCTGGGTTGATGCAGTCTGCACTAAAGAATATAAACTATGGAAAAGTTAGTTATTAATCAAATTGAGTCTATAAGAAATAATTTCCCAAGAATCTTTAAGAAGAAGATTTTTTGGTTAGGAATAATTTTAAAAATAATTGTAATTTTATTTTCTATTTCTAATTTAAGATTTGACTTGTTTTTACCTTTTTTATCAAGTTTTGATAGTCAATATTTATTTGATCCATGGACTTCTCATATAAACAATACTGGAATTAATAATGCTTTTCCTTATGGAACGACAATGTATTTGTTTTATAAAATTCCAATTTTAGTTTTTAATTATCTTTTTAATAATAGTTTATCTACATTAATAAATAACTACATTATTGGATTTACTACCTTAGTAATAGATGTTTCTATTTTGTTTATTTTGTCAGAAACATTATCGAATAAAAATAAAAAATATGATAATTATTTACTTTATTTTTATTGGTTGTCACCTGTAATTTTATATTCATCTTATTATCACGGGCAACTTGATTTATTGCCTTCAGGTTTGCTTTGCCTCTCATTATATTTTCTTGATAAAGAAAAATACTCTTTATCGGGATTTTCAATAGGAATGGCATTTACAGCCAAGTTTAATATCCTTATTTCTTTTCCTTTTTTAATTATTTATATTTATAAAAGATGGTATGAGAAATACAGATTATTTTGGTTCCTTTCCTTTTTTATAAGTACTTCAATAAGTCAATTATTTTATTCTTTGTTTTCTGAAGGTTATAGAAATACTGTTCTCGGTACTCCTGAGGTAAATAAATTATTTACACTATCTATTAATTATGGGCAAAATACTAATTTATATCTAATACCCATTGTTTATGTCTTCTCAATTTATTTGTTTTGGAAATTAACTAGACCTGGGAAGGATCTAATTTGGACTTCTCTTGCAATTTCTTTTATACCTATTTACGTGTTGTTACCACCTAGTCCTGGTTGGGTTATATGGCTTCTGCCCTTTTTGGTTTATTATTTATGTCTTCAAAAATCATCGGGGATTGATATTCTTTTGTATTATTCATTTTCTATTTTATTCTTAGTATTTTTTGCGCTGCAAGATTTAAATTTAGATTCAATTAAAGATGTATGTTTTAATCAATTTTTTTTAAATCTTTTTTGTGATAACTTACTAGACTTTGATAAAAATAAAATTCTATCTCTTACTTTTTCACTAGAGTCTGTATGCCTTCTTATTCTTGGATATAGAATTTTTAATTATGGATTGATTAGGAATTCTCTTTATAAAGGCAGTAATACGCCTGTTTTAATTAATATAAAATCTAGCCTTGAAAATAAAAAATATATAAAATCACTATCTTGTTCTTTAAGAAAAATACTAGGATTTGGCTTTACCGAGTACATAGATGCTTTTAATTATAAGAGAACAATTAATAAGTTTTCAAACAAACAAAAAATAGATAAAAAGCAATTTATTAACGATTTGATATCTAAATTTAGAAACAATAATAATTTCAACATTAAAAATTTATACCAAAATCAGCAACAAAGTTTTGAGTTCCTCTCTTTAAGAAAACCAAAATATTTAATAGTTATCTCTGACTTCAATGTTGATTTTATTTCTCCTTATTTTAACGAGTCTATTGAAATTAATATTAATGATGAGAGAAGTAAAGAATACAATTCAAAAAATAATTTTGATAGAAAAGTATTTGTAAATTGTGATATCGATCAAATTGATAATAATTTGTCTATATCAAAAATAAATTTAGATTTATATGATGATTTACTTTATGAATCTTTTGAGAGAGGTCTTATTTCAATTTGTAATAGCTCAGTAGAATCACTTCAAAATAGCAATGATTTTTATAGAAACTTTTTGATTTTTGGAAATTTTTTTAAGGATGATATTAAATCACTTTCTAAGTATTTAATTTATTCCTCAAGAGATTTAATATATAGCGAATCATGGGATGATGGTATTCAAGGTATTATTGAGCTTATAATTATAATTGAAATATCTATTCTCCTTAAATCTAAAATATCTAAAATGGTATTAAATATATAAATATGAAAGTTTTAAATCGATTTAATGAACTGCAAATAAATCCAAAAGCCATACTTTTCGATACAGATAATACTTTATATGATTATGAACCAGCTAATAAAGCTGCAGAAAAGGCTGCTCAGAAAAGAGCTAAAGAATTATTAGGTATTTCAGAAGACATCTTTAAAGAGTTTTATTTTCAAGCCAAGAAAGATGTAAAACAAACTTTAGGAAAAACTGCAAGTAGTCATAGCAGATTACTTTATTTTAAAAGTATGTTGGAGTTGCTTGGAACCAGAGCTGAGCTACAAATAGCTTTGGATCTAGAACATACTTTTTGGAGAGAATTTCTTAATAATGCAATTTTATTTGAAAGTGTATCAGACTTACTAATTCTTCTACGAAATCTCAAAATACCTATTGGTGTGGTAACTGATTTAAACGCGCATATTCAATTGAGAAAATTAGCTTACTTCGGCTTACAAGATACTTTTGATGCAATAGTTACTTCTGAAGAAGCAGGAGCTGATAAACCTGACAAAAGAAATTTTATCTTAATGGCCAAAAAATTAAATATTGAATCTCTCGAAAAAGTTTGGATGATTGGTGATAACCCTTATGCAGATATACTAGGAGCCAAATCAGTTGGGTCAATTGCTATACAAAAAATACATAAAGGAATCGAAATTGGTAAAAATGATCAAGAGCCAGATGCATTAATTTATGGCTTTAATTTATTCTTGAAACATATGAAAAAGATTAATAATAGATGAAAAAATTTATTTATTTTTTTTCATATTTTATAGCTTTCAGGCCATTCGATGATGGCAAAAATGAATTGTCTGCATTGTTACTTTCAAATAATATTTATAAAGACTCTGTAGATATAACATTATCTTCTTGTACTGATATTGAGAGTGGCAGATATTTCTTATGCAAGATATTTTCTTTTTTTTATAGCCAGAATCAATTTATAAATCAGTCATTTATTTTATTCATCTCACTTTTAATTTACACATTAAGTATTATTTTCCTTTATAAGATACTTAGAACTTTTCAACAAGAAGATGCTTCTTTAATATCAGTTTTAATTATTATATCCCTTCATAGATTTAATTTTTTGTTTGCCAACTACCCGTTATTGCAAACCTCTCCATCTTCAACGCAGATAGGGAATTTATTTTTGTTAGCTACTATTTTTTATATACTAAAACGAAAATTTAAAATTTCATTTATTTTATTTATTTCACTTTTTTTAATACATTCCACAATTGCAACACTTTTTTTTATCCCATTATGTTTTATTACTATATATAAATACAGAGATTTAAAAGTTAGATTATCAGTTTTTTTTGATGGAATTAATAAAAATAATTTTTTATTATATTTTTTGATCTTTTTTTTAATGATAGTATTTATAAATTTAAGATTTTTTTTATTATCATTTGAAGATTTAGAATTATCAAGTATTTATTATTTAAGGCATCTTTATCACTTTCCAGCAACTGAAATTTTAAAGTCACTATTAATTATTTTAATAACTATATTTTCAAATATTTATTTAATAAATTTTAAAGTTTTTAAAAAGTTTTCAAATCTCATTTTAATTTTCTTCA
>MDSZ01190735.1_pt1 | contig 16404 bp, 12 predicted proteins | sample 811201 | NCBI WGS metagenome assembly MDSZ01 (sample SAMN05326647, study PRJNA326480) | marine metagenome | isolation source: seawater | place: Indian Ocean: North | collected 2010
GTTGATAATCGTACAAGTGCGTTACCATATAATGTGATGCTCTTATTAGCATGTGAGGTAAGTTTACCCGTTCCAAATTGACCAGAGGCATCATAGCCTCTGAATTGTATTTGACCAGTTACATCATCGTCCTCCAGAGCACCTTGAGGTCCCCTGGTTCTTAAAAAAATTAAACTTCCCTGTGAAGTTTTTGGATTAGTATGTTGTAATAGTAATGCTGAATCTTGACCATCATATCTTGCATGCTGAAATGTACTAATTAATTCAGGACTACCATTATTATTATAAGAATAATCATAAATATTTGCTTTTATACTTTTGTAGTTTATACCTTGGACGTTGGCATCATTTCCATAACTAGGCGCGCTTATGTTTAATGCAGAATGTCCATTTATCCATTGATCAGAGTTATCAAGTGTATAACCTGTGCCAAGTGAAATACCGCCACTAATATCTACATCTCCATAAAAATAACTATTATTTGCCACAAATAAATATCCTTTTTTGTTGCTAGCAGATTCTTTATCTTCTAATTCAGTTTTAAGGTCAGGTACCGAATTATTAATATCATTAAAGAAAGGATAATCCTTCCCCCCTAATCCATTACCCATTATTGCAGCACTCTCTCCTACAAAAATATCATCAACTAGATATTTTTCAATTTGGACCCCTGATCCATCTACTACTATATCTCCTTTCACATATAATTGAGCATTTTTACTACCTGATACTAAGTAATCTAATTTTTTTTGGGTTAAGTCTTGACCATTAATACCCATAAATACTCTATTACTAGGATCAACAACAACAGCAGTTTTTCCTGTTGCAATTTGTGAACTTGAATCACCTTTAATATAATCATATATACCACCACTTGAATCTGATACAGTTAAAACTAAGTTTTCATTTGGAGCACCAAACATCCCAAATGCATTTATTTTTACTGTAGGATCCTGAATATTGTTTTTATTTCTTTGAGATGCATGAGCAATGACACCATTTGGCTGACCATCTCCAGAATCGGTAAAGTTATTATAAAATGAAAGTGGTTGAATAAACTGCTCCAAAGTATTGTTGTTTGCGTCTTTGTACTCTTTTAATTTACCTCCTCCTTGGAATCGAATCATTTCTGCAGAAACAGTTAATGCCGAATATTTCGAAGAATTGTAATTTTTTCCTTCAACACCTTCTGTTGTTGAAGAAAAGTTAGTACCTTGAATAAGAGAAACTCTTAAATCTGATATATGAGATTTATTGAATGTCGCTGTTTTGGCAGTTTTTGCAGTATTTACTATTTGAGTTCCTGATGAAGCTGCTTGTTTCCATTTTTGTCTTTGTCCGGACATTTAATATATCTATACAAATTAATAAAAATATTATGTAGAACGAAATCATAATTATTTTATTACCTACATATGTAGGTAGCAATAAACTTATTTTATTATCTTTAGTATATGTATAATGGGGTACGCGGTTGAATTGTCTTTTGATATCTCTAAATCGGGATCTTTTACTGCTAAGCAAGAGCTTATCGCAATAAAAGCCCGTGAGTATAACTCTTCTACACAATATTCTATGCATGAAATTGAAGGATATGGCAGAAAAACAACAAGAAACGAATCTATTAATGTTGTCATGTTTGAAGATAATGATTTTGATAGTATGCTTGATTTCATTGGAGAGATTAGAAAAGAGAAGATCTCAAGTATAGATTGTATTTATACAGACGAGATATCGTGTAATTTGCTTTATGCATCCCCTAAGTATTTGCGCAGATTAGATAAACCATCCTCATTGGAAATAAGAAGATCCATGAAAAAAACAGAAGATGAATCGATATTAGCTGTTAGGGAAGCGCTAAGATTAAACTGTTGAATATAAATGTAACGTTGCAATTATTTATAAATTACAAATAATTGCATTATTTTCGAGTATAAGCTGGGGTTTTGGTAATTGTTGGGATAGAATTACTATCTTTTTTTGGACTTTTCCTTTTACTTCTAGTTTTTCTAGAAGAACTAGATTTAGGTCTTCTACGTCGTGATCTAGACTTTTTGGATGGTGTTTGTTGTTTTACAACAACAGTTTGTCCAAAGTCTGCTTGTAATCTCTCTTCAATCGGTCTAGGATCTGCTCTTCTTGAAAGTAATTCCATAATTTCATCATTGGTCATTGACATAATAACCAATTGGTTGTTTTTAACTCCTGCCATATTAAACTCTTCGCCATCATACTCCATTTCAAAGTAGGCTTTATCAACAATTTTATCATCATTAGTCACTTTATAAGCGGCGATACCCTCGATTATTGTGCTCATCTATTATATCACGATATAATATTACCTTATGCCTGATCGTAAAGAAGCGTCACCACTTGATAAGTTTTATAGTGAAGATTTTATGAAGGATTACTTTTCTTTAGTGAAACCAAAATCTAAATGATCTTATCTATCTATATACGACAGATAAGATGGCAAAACCATTGAAACTGAAAAACGGTGGTAATTCACCATCTAAAAAACGTAAACGATGTCCAAAAGGTACCAGAAAAAATAAGAAAACAGGTGAGTGTGAACCAGTTAATAAGTCAATGACTGCTAAATCTAAGGTAAAAACACCAACTCCGCAACCAGCGGTTAGAAAAAGGTGTCCAAAAGGTACTAGAAAAAATAAGAAAACTGGTCAGTGTGATCCTATTAAGAAATCAATAACAGCCAATGTTAAGAGTCCTAAGAAGCTAGGTAAGAAACTGAAACTAGTATCAAAACCTAAAGTAGTTGACAAAAAATTGAAGAAAACTTCTCCTTCTCCGGTGAAGGCAACTAAGAAAGCAAAAATGGTAAAACCTAGAAAACTTACACGCAAACTTAAACTGGTAAAGGTCTTAAAGCCTCCGACAGAGGCTAAACAAATGGACCAGCCAGAGGTGATTAATGGAAAAAAAGTTTATAACGAGGAGTTTGTAGACATCCTCGGTCAGCTTGAAGATATCATGCAGCGTCAAGGTGAACCATTTCGCGCAAGAGCATATCATAAGGCAGCTGAAACTATCATGACATTTCCCGATGAGATTACTGATCCCAAGCAGCTTGAAAAACTACCCGGTATCGGAAAAACCATCATGACCAAGCTCCAAGAGTATGTTGACACGGGTAAACTCAATGCGATTGAGAAGATGAAGAATAACCCTCTCAATGTGCTGACAAAAGTCTATGGCATTGGCCCTAAAAAAGCCAAACAGTTCATCGATGAGGGCCTTGATACCATTGAAAAACTAAAAGAACATCCTGAAAAGCTGACTGCAGCACAGAAAGTTGGTGTTCAGTATTTCGATGATATTGAAAAGAAGATTCCTCGTTCTGAAATCGATGAATACAAGGTTGTCTTCGAAAAAGTCTTCAAGGAAAGCACTCCACCTGGATCTAAGTTTGAAATTGTTGGATCTTATCGTCGCGGTAAGCAACAGTCTGGTGATATTGATATGATCATTACCAACACTGACAACAACAAAAAGGCATTTGAAGATTTCCTTGATGCTCTAGTAGAAAAGGGTATTATAACCCATCTACTATCCAGAGGCCGAACCAAGAGTTTAACTCTGGCTAAGCTTCCAGGGAAACCTGCTCGCAGGGTTGATCTTATGTATACTCCGCCACAGGAATACGCATTTGCTACTCTGTACTTTACTGGATCCAAAGCATTCAATACTATGCAACGCCAAAGGGCTCTTGATCTTGGATACACACTAAATGAGCACGGTATGCATGAAATGAAGAATGGGAACAAGGGTGCCAAAGTCGAGGGTGACTTCCCAGATGAGCAGTCTATCTTCAAGTTCCTTGGCATGAAATACAAGGCGCCAAATGAGAGGCGTGACGGTAGATCTGTTCAGCTTGAAGAAAAACAACCAGCACAAGTTAATGAAGCACCTGTGGGACCAGATATGCAGGATGTTGGTAAGGCAGAAGCCGTTGGAATGTCAGAACCAGTTGCACCTGTTGCTCAAGAGCCTGTTATTGAGAAGAAGAAGGCTAAGAAAGCCCGCAAAACCGTGAAAAAGCCTCCTACTTCTTCACCAAAAGATCTCATTTCCCAATTTAAAAAAGAAGGAATCAATCTCCTCAAGACCCTTACTGAACAAGAGCTGAGCAGTATGATCGATCAAGCTAACCAAGCCTACTACGGCAATGGAGAGCCGATTATGTCTGATGATCAGTACGATTTGCTTCGTGAGTATGTTATGGAGAAGTTTCCTCAAAATGAGATTGCTAAGGAGGGACATGTAAATCTTCAGATGGAAGCTGTGAAAAACAAGGTCAAGCTACCATATGAGATGTGGTCTATGGACAAGATTAAGCCAGATACAGGTGCTCTTGCAAAGTGGATGGCAAAGTTCAGTGGTCCTTATGTTCTATCATGCAAACTTGATGGTGTTAGTGGCATGTATAGTACTGAAGGCGATGAGCCTAAGCTGTACACGCGGGGTAATGGAATTATGGGTCAAGATGTAAGTCATATGATTCCATATCTAAAGCTTCCAAAGGAGAATGGAGTAGTAATTCGTGGCGAGTTCATTATTCCTAAGGATGTTTTCGAGAAAAAATACGCATCTGACTTCTCTAATCCGCGTAACTTCGTCGCTGGAGTTGTTAATCAAAAGAAAATTATGCCTGATCGAATTGGAGATATTGATTTCGTTGCCTATGAAGTCATTAAGCCTGAATCAAAACCATCTGAGCAAATGAATATGTTGACCAATATGGATGTTGAAGTGGTTAGATTCTTGATTGAAAACTCTGTTTCCAATGAGCTTTTGTCAGAACTTCTGGTAGAGTGGCGCGAAGGCTACAAGTATGAGATTGATGGCGTAATTTGTTGTAATGATCAAATATATGATCGGAAGCGTGGTAATCCTGAACATGCATTCGCGTTCAAGATGGTTCTTGGCGATCAAATTGCCGAGGCTAAGGTTGTTGGAGTAATCTGGACACCAAGTAAAGATGGCTACCTGAAGCCTAGAGTCCAAATTGAGCCGGTTGTTTTGGGAGGAGTTACGATTGAATATGCAACAGGATTTAATGCTAAGTTCATCGTGGATAACAAAATTGGTGTCGGTTCAGTTATATCATTGATTCGCTCTGGCGATGTTATCCCTCACATTGTAAGTGTAGTGAGGCCAGCTCCAGAGCCTATGATGCCTACTGATGAATACAAGTGGAATGCAACACACGTAGATATCATGCTTGTAGACAAGAAAGCTAATTCCACTGTTAATCAAAAGATAGTTACAGCGTTCTTTAAGACTATTGGTGTTGATGGACTTGGCCCTGGTAATGTTAAAAAGATCATAGCTGCTGGCTACACTACTATTCCACAAATCATCGCTATGACCAGAGACCAATTTATGGAAGTTGAAGGATTCAAGAAAAAGTTGTCTGACAAGATCTATGATGGTATACATGAAAAACTTGATGCAGCTGATCTTCCAACGCTTATGGATGCAACAAATATCTTTGGACGAGGATTTGGAAAGAAAAAGTTCAAGACCATTCTAACTGAACATCCAGACATTATTACTAGCAAATTAAGCGACGCAGAGAAAGTTGAGCTTGTAAAAAGTGTTAGCGGAATGGCTAAGAAGACTGCAGAAAAGTTTGTCTCTAACCTAACTGAGTTTGTTCAGTGGTGTACTGAAGCAGGCGTCACAAGCAAACTAAATTATACTGCTGAATCAGGTCCAAAAGTGGATCAATCACATCCGCTCTATGGTAAAAAAATCGTGATGACAGGCTTCAGGGATAAAGAACTTGTAGCTACTATTGAAGCGTTAGGTGCATCAACTGGTTCCAGTGTATCAAAAAATACATTTGTAGTACTTGTTAAAGATAAGGATGAAGATACGGGAAAAGCAGATCAAGCTAGAAAACTTGGAGTGCCACTTATGACTCCTGAGGAGTTCAAAGATAAGTACATTTAAAAAAAAATAAAAAATAAAAAAAAGAAAATAAGTGATTTATATTGCTTATTTTCTGATGACCACATTTTTTGATGTGGTGTTTATAACACTTTGTCCTCGTTGAAAAAATGAAAACTTATACCTTATCTATAAAGAGGTAGGCCTAATATACCAGTAACTTTTAAAGATACAAACATACGCAATGCAATTTCCTGACGAAATCCAAACAATCATCAACCAGTATGCAAAACCAGCATCGGCCATGTTGCGCGAAGATTGGCGAGAAGGTTCCAGCATCATCAAGATACTTAAACAAGACCGCTGGTGGATCGACTACCGCACGAGGGAGTGGGAGCAAGTGGCGCCATGGACGACGGCGACGACGACGACCTGGACATGGGTAGACTGGTGCAAGGACAAGATGATCATTGGCCCCCCACGCTCCCGCAGTTACCGCGAAGAGGCAGAGCTGGATGAAGACTATTTGTCCTGGGATGATATCATTCGCCACTGCCGTCCGTGGTCTAAAACGTGGCCTGATCCCGATGATCACTCCTGGTGCAAAGTCAGGGCAGTCCCAGATTGGGCGGTTGTCGAATACATCGCCGCTGGAAGCCCGACCCCTTGTTAACTCAAAAACTAAAAACCCATAAACATCAAAAATAAAAAATAAACAAAAAGTGATTTATATTGCTTATTTTTATGAACCTCTTTTTGTATTTTAAATAATAAGGCCTGTACGGTTGTTTATATAGCACATGGAGTAAGCTGCACGCAAATGCGGAGGGTTACGGACACCATTAGTTTGTAAAATCTTTCGAACTTTACACCATTCCACCCAAGTGGTATGTTCAGTTGTAGGATTTAGAGGCCAACGAGATGTCGTGTGTCGCCGCCATTGACCAGATTTCTGCCATTGATAATCATACCAAGCTCGACTCATCCTCAGTGCAAACGCTCCTGGTGCATAACGAAAGCGGAGAAATAGCGCGCCTGTAAATGAGTCTTGCATAACAGTGTCCATATTTTTATAACCGCGAGGTATCCAAAAGTCCTGGATTAATGCACTAATTTCCAACGGAAGGTTTTTAAACTCTAAAGGCATCTTAAATAGTTGATTTGTACCATTTGAGAGAAATATTTTGGAGATTCATTTTTTTCAATTGCACGTTATGCTATAAATAGGACATCAAAAAATTGTTGTTATTTTATTCAGACATTTCAATCTAGATTTTGTATCATGTAGGTAAATGTATATTGAAATATATTAATTTTCAAAAAATTGATACGGTTCATGACAGTTTAACTGCTCCATAAAAACAGCGTCACTCTATATTAATATTCGTGATGTATACTAGTGAAAATCCTCATTTCAATACTACTGACAAAATCTTGCTTAGTCTTGTTGCATTCTCAATATTGTGGGTGTTTTTAAAAGCATATGTTGACTGGTGCGAAGGATATGGTCCTTATGGTTGGCGCTGGAAACAACTTCAAAAAGAGGTCGATAAAAAAAAGACCAGAAATGGATATAAGCGGCGTCGTGCAACAACCCCACCTCGTGGACAACGTAGAAGACGCATTATATCTGAAGATAGTGGTAGAGAAATCCACGAATCAGAAAATAATTATACCTCAAGTTCTGCTGATGGTTACAGTTCAGAGTATAGTTCCGACTCTAAAAGTTAACAGCTTCAATATCACTGCGATCATCTTTAAGATTAAAATTAAAGAAAAAAAATGAAATAGTTTAAACTTTTTCTATATAGGTAATTAAATACATCATGTCTGATAACAAATCACAACAGTCCCCTAATAATGACTCACCTCCTGTCAAGGAATCACCTCCTGTCAAGGAATCAGCTCCTGTCAATGACTCGTTACGACTTGAAAGATCCAAGGCTTTTGCTAGGACTATCAAGGAATCCGATATTTATGAAAATATGGATTCAAATAATAAACAGGCTTTGAACGTATGGGCAGAACAAGGAGAAAAAGCTGTTATAGCACATATGTTTACTGATCAAGAAACTGGACGTCAACTCTCCTATGGTGAAATGAGAATGCGTTATGGTTAACACACATAAGTACACATATCTGGTCTAGTATAGACAGACTGACCACCCCAAAAGCTTTTTTCTATCAAGTTTGTTTGGCCTGGTGCCCAATGAAGTCGGCACATACATGTGGATGAAACCGAGGCGAATATTGACATCGTAGCTAATGCTATAGCTAATACAGCTAGCATAGCAATAAGTTCAGCTGGTGTCATATCCCGAATATTGGGAAGATCAGAATCTTGATTAATATGTGATCTCCTGTAATGCATATAATTTACAGGCCATTCAGTTCTATGATTAAATATATTTTGACTTCGATGACCACCATGTAATATATTTTGAGGTCGATTACCACGTTCATCTGAACTTGGTGCTCGACAATTTGGACAAGTTATTTGTCCATTGCATCTTTGAGCCCATGTATTATAACAACGTGTGTGAAACCGATGTCCACATTGCAATTGACGAATATCCCCTGTTGCTTCCTCAAGGCAGATACTGCATGTCGTTTGTTCATTATCTCGAGACATCGTGTCGCAAGGCATTTTTTTGTGAAGTGATGTCAACTTATCACATCATAAAAAGCAATCAATTTTTTCTTGAATCATTAAAAATAATATTAATCGATCGATTTATCTTTTTTTAATGGTTCTTCTTTTGCGTTTTTTAACTTTATTAGCATGCTTCTTTGATTTACGTACAGCCTTCTTTTTAACATTCCGTTTTGTTTTCTTTTTCTTTTTCTGTTGCTTCTTCTTTCTTCTAGTTTTCTTTTGTTTTTTACCACCCCCCTGTCCCGTTTGCGATCTTTGATAATCCTGATCAGTCACACCACGACCAGCTATTACATAATTAAGTCTATTTTCTTTGTCTGTTACAACTAATCCACTCATTGTATTTGGATTAATATCACCCCTTGCGAATAATGTTAATAAAATAGATCTTGCTGCTGCAGGCCTATCATTATGTAACCCTAGGCGACCATTATTTGGTGGTCTAATCCTCGCATCTCTGGAATATTGTGGGCCTTCAATGACCTGACCTCTAAAATTACCTTTAATGTAACCGCCATTTGCAACAATAGTTGTCATTTCTTGTAAATAATCACCCAATGACTTTCTAAATGAGTGTTCAATAATACCTCTTCTAAGCATATCAACTGTATAGGGTCCATCTTGAAAAAACTCTCTAAACTTAGCATTTACCGTCCCAGTGGCTCCTGTGGGTGTTGTAAAGTTTTGACCTGTGAACGTACAAATCTGTTCGCCTCCGTTTGCTTGGTGTAGCGTTCTAATTAGATTTTCATAGGTATCAGTTAAACCTACTACAAATGGAAGAGCATCTACGAAATATTGTAGATTTTCAACAGAGGCCCTTGCAGATAAAGGACCAGAATCATTAGTGTTGAGATTAACTTCAAATCCATCATGAAATCCAGCGGGCCATCCATCGGCTGGAGGAATATCACCTTTGCGCACATTGATTAACATTACCTTTCTTGCTGGTAAGCGAGGGTCCTGTTGAAATACATTCATTTGAAAATATGCTGAAATATTAACCTTAGTAGGTACATTTTTATCATTTTTAAAGCCGTTTGCTGAAGGTTCAACTCTTAAACGATAAGTAAATAAATTATTTTCACTATATGCCTGTGGGCCTTTTGGTAAAGGACATTGAACCATAAAATCCATAATACCCCATTCTACTCCACTTTCCAGAGACTTAGTTAGATTTGGACAAATCGTTGTCATAGCATCAATTATTGATGCTGTAGGACAATAATGTTTTTGAGATACATCTAATCTATCAACAGACATCGATACAGCATTATTTACAAAAAATCTTCCATATGTATCAATATCAGCCGGATCCATGGTATTTACAACGCCTCCCCAACCCATGGCCTTCATATCATTAAATAAACTATTTTTTACTCCTGGGCCCGCAGCTGCCGGCCACTTGTCTATAAGTAGAGCATTACCTTGACGAGTATAGAAGTCAGTTTGGTTTATAATACTTGTAACAAGTTTTGTATCGTTTGGAGGTGCTTGATTGTTCAATAATTTGTCATATTTTCCTGAGGCACCCTTTGTTAACAGATTTTCAATCATACGTTTTTCTTCAGTAAATAACATTTTTGCTTTACCAGTATTGGGAGCATTCTCCAGACAATGAGTCATGATAGCAGCCACTGTTCCCAATACATATCCATTATTTAATCTGCCTAATGCACTAAAAGGTAATTTCTTCCCCATTAATTGTGTAATAAATTGAAATAGCGGATCAGCCATTCTAAAATATTCTAGAATGATTGCCAGATATCCATTAAAATCACCGTCTTTAGAAAAATAATAATCGTAAAACATTGGGTTCGCTGGAGCTGTATTGGTATTAAAAGTTAAGTTTATAACCATAGCTAGGAAACTCATCATCGTAGATATATTATCAAATATATCTTGCAACAATTTATAGATTTGTGGTTGCTTGGCTGAATATGTTAATGGATATGCAATATATTCTTCATTTAAAATTGTCTGGGTCAATAACTGATTTGGAGTAACCTGGCCCTGGCCCGCCGCGAATCCTGCCAAAGCTTGTGTTAATGTAGTGAATCCTTCAGAATCAAATCTTAACAAGTTTCTTTTTATTTTCCGTATTTGTTCCTTTGTTTTATCATTGTCTCTATAACCTGGTAATATGCTAGGGTTCGGTGGCGGCGGAAACAAGTTTAAATACGAGGTTCCTTGTTCTTTCAAACTTTTTAATTGAACTACACTTGTATAATTGCTTCTTTGAACATGATTCATTATATATGTACCTAGGGCTCCTTTCATAAGAGGTGCAAAATTGTCATTCATCCCTTTTTCAATATCAGGATTGGTGCGTTCGCTACCTCTTACCTTTCTCGGATCTGCCTCTGCTCTTAAGCCTAGAAACGCATTTGCAAGAGTGACTGTTACGGCACCTATTTCTGTGCTTTCATACAAAGTATTAACTGGATTTACGGCTCCTCCACTCAGTTCTCTGGGATCCGTTAAATTAGTCACACTTTCCTTAACATCTTCGGGAAGTTCATTCACAGCTTGATCTAAAATGTTTAAAGCTCCTCTCGTGCGATATAATTTTCTTAATTGAACTATTTGAATAGGAAGTAGCGTTCTTAATACATTAAGTGCCTCTTGAGGTTGGTTGTTCTGATACGCTTGATTAAAAACTTGTTCTACTTTCATGAGATCTTCGTCTGTCAACATTTGTTGTTGCAACGCCTGTTGTTGTGTATTCCGTGCATCTAATTGATTTTGTATTTGTTGTTCCTCAGGTGATAATAATTTAAATAAAGTTGCCCGATCTTCTTCGTTTATTTGCAACAGATAATTATACAATGTTTGGGGAGGAACTGAACGCATCGCCTTTAGCACCTCATTCGCCCATAGTTGCCACTGGCCTTCATCCGCAGGTTGTCCTCCGAGCCCACTGATATATTCTGCTAGATTAGTTTGACCTTCATCATTATATTCATATTCATATTCATCATCACCATAATCACCTTCCTCTTCCTCGTCTGGATCATAGTCCGAATCACTGTCATCATCTTCTTCATCAATTATATCAATTTCAAGCTGTTTAAACAATACGTCATCTGCTAATACTAGTAAAAATTGATCAAACAAAGATTCATTGAAGCCTGCAATAGTAGAAACAGCATTGTTTCTAAAACCAACAATCTCGCCCCTTTTTCGTTGACAATAATTTTTGTCAGTAAATTGCAGTTCATAAATAATACACATTTTTGATAGGGTAATTAAAAATGCTTCATCTGCTGTCGTAATACTAGGATAAAAGTTTGTATTAATATTAGCAAGAAAATTGATAATTGGATATGGTTGATCCCTCAATACAACTAATGGTTGTTGATTATTTGCTCTAGGCTGAATATTAGTACCTTTTGCTATATTTTCAACTAAACCTTGGATTTCAATTACAGTTGCATTATAATCTATTCCAATCGCTGGTGCTTTTAGTTCTAAAATAATTGGTGTTTTAAGCAATTCATTATAAAGATAGGCAAGCTTGTCTTGTTGTCCTGTTATACCAGTTAAAATAACTGGAATATTTAATAAACCTGTATGTACACATAAATAATAAAATGTCGAATTAAATGCGTCATATAGCTGTTTACCTGTATATGCTGAATCTTCCATAGGTGTGCCAGGATTATTTTGAGCTTGCCTTAATCTGTTATCGATTACATACTCCTCAAATGGCTCGTCATCTTCATTATTAGCTTGGTAAATCTTATTTTCATTATCAAATACTTGTTTTATTTGATATGTTAGATCTGGATTAATACATTCTGCAAAACCTGATAATTGATTTAACCTAACCGTCTCGGGTTGTTCCCCTGTTTCAAGAGGAGGAGGAACAACCGTGATGCTTGTAACACCTTGTTCATTTCTTGTAATATTCATTTGTAAACCAACATTATCTCCATTTATTACTCTAAACGCCAAAAGCCCTTGTTCGAGACCAGGGACACTCTGTGGTTCTAACTCTTGCAAATCAAATGGAGACAATATTTCCTCATCAATCACTACCCAGCCAGGTGTAAACATTGCCATAGTTGGTGTCACTTTCCATTGCAATGCCTGTTCTATATCAATATATATACAATATTGAACATCAGTAGCACACATACTCGCAATTGCTCTTCCATCAATATTTAAAAATATTTTATCTGCCATAGTTGGTATTGTTACTACTCCCATTTTCAAAGCGAGCAATATATCTGCAGCTCCAGCCTCTTCTTCATCATATTCGTCTTCTGGATTACCACCGCGGAGAGCTTTACCTCCTTTTTTTGGTTTTGGATGGAATAAGCCTGCAGAGGGAGAATCAGGCATTTTACCATTTCGAGCCCACCAAAATTGTAGTGCTCGTAATTTTCCTGTACCATGACTGAAATACATATCATGAAAAGGATCATGAGTAAATAGTGAAAATAAAAATGTAATAGCCTGATCTAGACCTAAATCCACATTATTTGTAAAATCCTTAATCGTCATTATATACTAACCTTATTATAAAAATGAAATGTATATTTATAATTTTTATTATAAATCATAATCTAAATGTCATCTATGCAAAATCCTTTACTAAATCAAGAACCATGCGAGGTTTGTGGTAGATTAACACAAGTATTAATCTGCGATAAATGTGCATGTACTATATGTAATCATGATAGTTGTCGTCAGTACTTTGACCTAACACCACATATTCGAATCTACTATTGCATGCCTTGTGTAAATAAGATTCTAGATAAGTTCGAAGATTACTATTCATCTGATAGTGATTGGGAAGAAGATAATCGTGATCCATAATATAAGCATGGATGTAGGTGTTTTACGTACATCTTTTCTTAATTAAAGTAAAAATGTAGGTACTAAAGATTTTTAACTTTTTTAACATTTTTCAAAGACCCACAGATATTTCATAGAATCTACCCAGAATACCCCAAATATTTTTGAGAATTGAAAACATGGTCAAAATCGTAATTTATTTAGACGCCCTAGAGGATAAAAGAAACCAATTTTAAAAATTATGTAGGATAGTTATGTAGGACTGAAAAAAAGGCACTAAACAGATTTACGTTTAAAGATTCAGCTCCTTTTCTATGTAGCCTATAATGCTACATAATGCTACAGATTTAGGAGCTGAAACGAGCCAGAACGAGCCAGCTATTTTTTATTGTAAAAAATGTGACTATACAACGTGTAAAATAGGAAATTGGAAAAGACACCTTAAGACGAAGAAACACAATGCTACAGAAATGCTACACAATGCTACAGATTTAGGGCAAAAAACGAGTCAGAACGAGCCTAAAACAGGATGTGACTTATATTGTTGTGAATGTGGCAAGACATATAAACATCATAGCAGCTATTATCGTCATAAGGCAAAATGTACATGGAAACCATCAATAGATGAAAAAGTTATTGAAAATAATGATATCTCTCAAGAGAAAGTAATTAATAGCAGTGATGCACATGGAGAATCAACTCCGTATATTTCATTTGGAACTAAAGAGGCTTTTGATAATTTTACAAATATAATATCATCTAGTTCTGGAAATACTACTACAATTGGTGGTAATAATAGCAATAGTTTCAATAATAATTTCAACATTAATCTTTTCCTCAATGATAAATGTGCTAATGCCTTATCAATTCAAGACTTTGCAGAAAAACTTAGAATAACTATGAATGATCTCTCTTCAATGAAAAATAATGAACCTAAGGCGATCACTAATATTATTGAACAAAACTTGAGTGGTTTAGCATTAACAGAACGTCCTATGCATAATCATGAAAAGAAGTGGTATGTAAAAGATAAAGAAGAGGGTTGGGAAAATAAATCGGGAGAGAAAATAGTAGAAAATGTTAAATCTAGTATAGCCAAAAAGAGTGGACCAGTTTTTGTGGAAAATAATCCTGATTGGGAAAATAGTGATAAAAAGGGAGCCGAATATGCTGAAATTGTAAATGTCGCAATGGGCGATATATCTGGAAATAATGGCGATAGAATCCTTAAAAGTATAGAGGATGTATGCAGTATAAACATTGCAATTACTTAGTAAAAATATTAGTGAATTGATATAAACCAATAATAATATAATGGTTATAACAATGAGAGCAGGAATCGTAGCACTTATCTTTGCACTAGCAGCAAGCACGGCATCGTGCTTTACTCCTAATGGAGAACATTGGAACGACTTTGTAGGTTTTGTCAAACAACATAACCGAACATATGAAGGCGAGGAGCTGGTTGAACGTTTTCATATTTTCACAACAAACATGCAGGTAATTAAGGATCACACTGGTTCTTGGCGCATGGGCATAAACCAGTTCGCGGATATGACACCACAGGAGTTTCGCTGTGCTACTAGTCATGGATGCTTTTCTGGTGCTGAACCAGCTCGTTATTTCCGTGGATCTAGCTCTTGTAAAGAGTATACCGGAATCGATGCTTCGCCTGTTGATAGCTTTGATTGGCGGGATCATAAAGCTGTAACGCCTGTAAAGAATCAAGGACAGTGTGGTAGTTGCTGGAGTTTTTCAGCTACTGGCGCTATGGAAGGTGCCTGGTCTATTGCAACAGGTGATTTGGTTAGTCTATCTGAACAGCAACTAGTTGATTGCTCAATCAAGTATGGAAATCTTGCATGTAACGGAGGTCTTATGGATAATGCTTTCAAGTATGCCATTGATAATGGCATGTGTACCGAGGAATCTGATCCATATGAGGCTAAGCGTGGCTCTTGTGATAATTGCGTACCTGTAGTTTTCATGAAAGGATGTGAAGATATACCAGCGAATGATCAGCAGCTATTGCTTCAAGCGGTTTCTGAAGGTCCAGTATCTGTTGCTATTGAAGCTGATACCCGCATTTTTCAACTTTACAGTGGTGGTGTTATTGATAGCTCTAGTTGCGGTACTAATCTTGATCATGGAGTGCTTATCGTTGGTTATGGTACTGAGGATGGTAAGCCATATTGGCTAGTAAAGAACTCTTGGGGAGATAGTTGGGGGGAGAACGGATATGTTAAGATTCTCCGTTCTGATAGTTCTAATGATGCCGGAGTTTGTGGTATTGCTATGCAAGCCAGTCGTCCTCTTGCAGAGCCAAACACTCGTCGATTTGTCATGCTATAAATTGGATGTAAAAATAAATATTTCAATAGTCCTGTGTTATTTTAAAAATAAAAATTGAACTAGAATAATGCATTTTTACTTATTTTATTAACAACTTGGTAATAAAATAAGTACAACTTAAGACTATGAATAAAAATGGAGAAATGAAATGGCGAACCTGTTTTAGTAGCATTAGCTTCGCAGGTTATAAGCTTGATATTTTGAAGAGTGCACTGCAAAAGTATTTGAGAAGAAGAGAGGAAGAAAAGATGCTGTGGTGCTTGGGTGAAATATATCTGTTTAAGGCTTTGGCTACGACAGATAAAGAGCGTAAGGCGGCGAAAGGTATAATTAGTAACATGCTGAATAGACTAATTATAATGATGGACGAGGAGATGCTGTTTGCTGAAGTAGGTAAGTACATGAAGTGTATGGAGTGGATAAAAGAGTTTGATGAGGGAGGGCGAGATAACTTCAAATTGCTAGTTAAGGTATGTAAGACTATGCTAGGTGCTAGGATGCTGAGACTAAATAGTGATATATATTCCTACTGGTGGAGAGGTGCAGGAGTACATAAGGTAGTTAAAGTACCAGGATTAGGCTGGGAGGAGTTTCTATATACTCCTGTAGAAGTGCATCAAGAATGTCAAGAGATATTGAAAGATGAAGATGGGAATTGTTGGGGTTATGAGTATGAAAAC
>MDSZ01039328.1_pt1 | contig 16403 bp, 10 predicted proteins | sample 811201 | NCBI WGS metagenome assembly MDSZ01 (sample SAMN05326647, study PRJNA326480) | marine metagenome | isolation source: seawater | place: Indian Ocean: North | collected 2010
AGGCGTGCTTATAAATGCAATGTCTGCCGAACCTAGTAATCTTATATCGATGATAGCTGGTGATGGCGCATCAAGTGCAATCGCCAGTAAAATCTTTAATTCTCTCATTCGGTATGATGAAAATTTAAACTTTACCTCTGATATCGCTGAAAGTTGGAAGATTTCTAATGACCAAAAAACCATTACTTTTAAAATAAAAAAAGGGCTGAAATGGTCGGATGGTATGCCTTTAACTAGCGCAGATGTTTATTTTACTTGGAAGCTGATTACAGATCCAAAAACAAGAACGCCTTATGCGTCAGATTATACACTTGTGAGTGAAGCCAAAACCCCAGATGAACATACATTTACAGTCACCTATGATGATAATTATGCCCCAGCCCTTGATACATGGGCATCTCTTGAGATATTACCAGCACATATTTTAAAAAATGAAGACATCAATAACACTTTTTTTTCTAGAAAACCTACTGGATCAAGCTTTTATAAACTTGGTGATTGGGTTAGTGGTCAGCAAGTAAATCTTGTGAAAAGTGAAAATGGTGTGCTTGGAGCTCCCCATATCGATAAGCTTACCTCACGAATTATACCTGATACCTCTTCTCAATTTTTAGAGCTTTCAGCTGGAAACATTGATCTGATGAACATCAACCCAATTCAATTCAAAAGAGTTTTCCCCGCAAAACCAAATCTTGAAAACAAAACAAGTCTTTATAAAGAGATGGGCAATGGTTACACCTACTTAGGTTTTAACCTTAAAAGAGAACCCTTCGACAATAAAAAAGTAAGGCAAGCGATAAATTATGCAATCAATAAGGAAGAGGTAATCAAAGGCGTTCTCTTAGGACTCGGAGAGCCAATATCAAGTCCATACAAACCTGGCACGAGGTGGAATAACCCAGCCTTAAAGCCTTACGACTATAACCCAGAAAAAGCTCTTGGTTTACTTAAAGAGGCTGGATATCAAATGTCATCTGAAAATTTCTTAGTTAAAGATGACAAAATTTTAGAATTTGAGATTATTACGAATCAAAATAAACAACGGGAAATGACAGCAGTATTAATACAACGTAGGCTCAAGGAAATTGGTATTAAAGTGTCTATAAGAGTTATTGAATGGGCCAGCTTTGTAAATAGATTCATAAAGACTGGTGACTTCGATGTTGTTGTTCTTGGTTGGAGTTTGTCCCTAGATCCTGATCAGTTCAATATCTGGCACTCATCACAACAAGGCCCAGGGCAATTTAATTTCATTGGTTATAAAAATGAAAAAGTTGATATGCTGTTGGAAAAAGGTAGACGAGAATTAAACTTAGACAAAAGAGAGAAAATTTATCATGAATTTTCAGAGTATTTATTAGATGACTCGCCTGTCGTTTACCTTTATGCTGGATATGGATTAACTGCAGTTAACAAGAGGATAAAAGGTATTAAATCCCCCTCGCCCCCTGCAGGTATTTATCACAATAGCTATGATTGGTATATTCCTAAAAGTTTAAGAAGAAATGAGTTGGCTGATAGATGATTAAATACTTAATAAAAAGGGTCTTATGGATGATTCCGATGCTTATCGGCATAAGCCTGATTTCCTTTTTCATAATGCATTTAGCTCCTGGAGATATTACTTCATCTGAGGCTTCATTTAACCCAAAAGCTTCTGAGGAATCCAGACAGAAATTAAGAGAGTTATACAACTTAGACAAACCTGTGATTGTTCAATACGGTTTATGGTTAAAAAGGATGGTTAAGTTAGATTTTGGTAATTCATTTGCATCGCACCAAAGGCCTGTTTTATGGGAAAAAAAAGATAAGAGTGGCAATGTCATTAAAGGGCTCATTCAAGAATCGCTTCCCATCACACTGCTTATTAATTTAATTGGTATTTTTTTAATATTTTCTGTTTCAATCATATTAGGAACAATTTCAGCTGTAAAACAGAACTCCATAGTTGACAGATCAATTACTTTTTTTATTTTTGTTGCATTTGCAATTCCTGGGTTCTGGCTTGCACTTCTGTTAATGTACTGGACTGGAGTAATGAACCAGTGGCTCCCAATATCAGGACTTCACTCACTTGATTACAAGAGTTTTTCACAAGTGGGTCAATTTTTTGACCTTCTGAAACACTTAATCCTACCTGTTTCTATTTCAATGCTAAGTGGCCTTGCTGGCATATCTTTATATGTGAGAAATGGAATGCTTGATGTTCTTCATCAAGACTTTATTACTACTGCCAGATCAAAAGGACTTAAAGAAAGGAATATAATTTTCACGCATGCATTAAAAAATGCCATCCTTCCCCTAATTACTATAATCGGACTATCAATTCCTGGTTTGATTGGTGGTTCAGTAATAGCAGAGTCTATTTTTGCTATTCCAGGAATGGGTAAACTTTTTTACGACTCAGTTTTAATGAGAGATTTTCCCGTTATCATGGGCATTCTAACTATTGGTTCTGTTTTAACACTATTAGGTACTCTGATCGCTGATATTGGATATGCTTGGGCTGATCCAAGAATAAGAAAGGGTTTAGTCAAGTGAAAATTTTTAAAGGTAACCCCTTAGCTATTATTGGATTTATTATTATCACGATAATATTATTTATTGCAATATTCGCTCCAATTTTAAGTCCTTATGATCCAAATTATATTGATATAAATTCAATTCTTTTACCGCCCTCTTTGGAGCATTTAATGGGCACAGACGGCTTAGGAAGGGATGTGTTATCAAGAATGCTATATGGGGCGAGAATATCGCTTTTTGTTGGATTTGTCGCAGTTGGTATAGCAACATTAATTGGGATTGTTCTTGGATCGATTGCAGGTTTTTATGGTGGATGGATAGATTCTTTAATTATGCGTTTAGTGGATATCATGTTGTCCATACCAACCTTTTTTTTAATTTTAGCCGTGATCGCTTTTTTAACACCTTCAATTTGGAATATCATGATTGTCATTGGTCTCACATCCTGGATGGGTGTGACGCGACTGGTTAGAGCAGAATTTTTAAGCTTAAGACAGAGAGATTTCGTGCTTGCATCAATAGTTATGGGAACAAGTAATATAAAAGTTATCACAAAACACCTCCTTCCCAACAGCCTTACACCTATAATCGTAAGTTCTGTTCTTGGAATTGCAAGCGCTGTTTTAATAGAGTCTGGACTCAGCTTTCTTGGGCTAGGCGTTCAAGCCCCAACAGCCTCCTGGGGAAATATCTTAACCGATGGAAAAGAATATATTCAGTTTGCATGGTGGCTATCATTATTTCCTGGCTTAGCTATTCTAGTCACAGTATTAGGTTATAATCTTCTGGGCGAAGGTTTGAGGGATGTTCTCGATCCAAAAAATAAATAAATATTTACAAAAAGGATTTTTATGAGTTTTCTTAAAGATAAAAGAGTTTTGATTCTAGGTTTACTAAGTGACCGCTCAATTGCATATGGAATTGCTAAAAGTATGCGGAAACAGGGTGCTGAATTAGCTTTTACTTATCAAATGGAAAAACACAAAGGGCGTGTGGAGAAATTAGCAAATGACTTTGATTCGAATATTGTTTTACCATGTGATGTTTCATCAGATGATCATATAAACCAAATCTTCCCTCTACTTTCAGAACATTGGAAAACTTTTGATGTGATTGTTCATTCTGTTGCATTTGTGCCAAGGGATGCACTTACAGGTGATTTTGTTGAATCGACCACTAGAGAAAATTTTAAAATTGCACACGACATTAGTTCGTATAGCTTTACTGCGTTAGCAAAAGCTGCACTTCCCTATTTGAATGATAATGCTAGCCTGCTTACAGTAAGTTACCTTGGTGCAGAAAGAACAATGCCAAACTACAATGTCATGGGGCTTGCTAAAGCAAGTTTGGAAGCCAATGTGAGATACATGGCTCATAGTTTAGGTGCTAAAAATATTAGAGTAAATGCGGTTTCTGCTGGACCTATAAAAACGCTCGCCGCATCTGGTATTGCAAATTTTGACAAAATGTATGAATTTAATCAAAAACATGCTGCACTAAAAAGAAATATCACTACAGACGAAGTTGGGAATGTTGCTGCGTTTTTATGCAGTAATCTTGCATCAGGAGTTACTGGTGAGGTTACCTATGTTGATGCAGGGATGAATATAACAGCAGCTGGCACTATAGACTAATTTGAGTTTAATTTGAAAATTGGAAAACTTGGGGGTTGTATTCAATATCTGCCATTGATCTTAAGTCTTCTACATATGCATTATCAATCTCTTTTTTGAGAGCTGATACATATTCATCACGATAAATATCTTTAGATAATTTATCAGTCACTTCATCGCTAATGACATTGTTCAATTTAATAATAATATATTCATCAGTAGCAGGGTCATAAATGCCCTCATATGAAGGTAAATTATTTTGATTCATACTAAATATAGCGCTAACAATTGGTTTGGAGATGCCCTGAGGGTCTACCTTATCAATGACTAATTCATCTATCCAATCTACTTTTTCAGATTTAGTTTTCAAACCTTCAATCATTGCTTCGCCATCCGAAACCATCAGTTTTTGTGCATTCACTCTTCTTAAATATTCACTGATTTCTTTCTTGGCATCATCAAAAGTTCTAGGAGCGCTTGGCTTAAAATCGACTACTTGAGCTGATATTAAATTGTTTGGTGAAACTTCAATTGCATTAATGTTTGTTTTCAGCTCAATGGCCTCTGGATCAAATACAGCTTGTGCAAACGCTTCATTATTGAAAAATTTTGTCGCTGTATCAAGCGTTAACCACTGACTTTCTTGGATAGAAAGATTAAATCTATCTGCTGCAGGTTGTAGGGAATCTGATTTTTCATAGATTAAATTAGCAAATTCTTCAGCACCTTCAGCATAGATTTGTTGAGCTTTTGAATAGAGTATTTCACCTTTAATTTGTGCCTTGACTGATTCAAAAGTGACCTCTTCACCTTTAATATCTGTTAAATTTATTATATGAAACCCAAACTGTGTTTTAACCAAAGGGGAAATGTCCCCTACCTTCATATCAAAAACCACTTCGTCAAATTCTTTTACCATCATCCCTCTGGAGAAAAAGCCCAAATCACCACCATTTTTTGCAGACTCTGTATCCTTTGAAAACTCTTTTGCCAATTCATCAAAATTCTTTGGATTTTTAATTGCTTTTTCCCTAACAGATTCAGCTAATTGTTTTACTTCATCAACTTGTTCGCCTGTCATATCTAAATCAGTAAGAAATAAAATATGTTTAGCTCGTCTTTGCTGAGAAGTTTCAAATTGTGCCTTATTATCTTCAAAGTATCTCTTAACTTCTTCCTCTAAAATTTCAACCTTCGGTAAAATCTCTGCTACCGAGTAAAGTAAAAAATTTACTTTAACTTGATCAGGCATAATAAAATTGTTTGGATTTTCTTCGTAATATTTTTGTATTTCTTCATCCGTCACCTTAACTTTCTTGAGGTAATCATCAAGACGGAGTTCTAGCATACTTATATCTCTTTTCTGGTATGCCAGGTCAACTAATCTTTGTATCTTTTCTTTTGTCACAAAAGCATATTTATTTAAACTATCCTTTACTTGTTGCTTTGCAAGATCTTTACGTATCAGTTCATCGAGTTTTTTTGGTGTTAAATTTTGTCTCATAGCTAGATTATCATAAGCCTCTTGGTCAAATTTACCGTTTCTTTGAAAACCAGGCATTCCTAATATATATTGACTAAGCTGACTATCACTAATAACAAAATTAGCTCTCGATGCTTCTTGAGCAACTAGCTTTGAAGCTATCATTCCATCTAATACGCTTTTTCTGAACTCTTTTGTTTCAAAAATTGCGGGATCTGGTGGTGTACTTTGGTTTAGAAATTGGTCTTTAACACGATTTATAGCATTTTGATAACTCTGGATAGAAATTGACTCGCCATTTACTTTTGCTGCATATACGTCATCACCAATAGAACTTAAATATGAATCTATTCCAAATAGAGCAAATGGAATGATGATAATTCCAAGAACAATTTTGGCAAATTTTGACTGTGTATTATTTCTTATTTTATCTAACATAATATGGTTAAATATCTTTCTCTATAAGACTACTTATTACTTATTAAGTTCTTTCACCTCAAATACAAGCTACTTCAAAAGTAGCTTCATAAAAATTGGCGGAGTGGACGGGACTCGAACCCGCGACCCCCGGCGTGACAGGCCGGTATTCTAACCAACTGAACTACCACTCCTAAACTGGTGGGTGCTACAGGATTCGAACCTGTGACATTCGCCTTGTAAGGGCGACGCTCTACCAACTGAGCTAAGCACCCAAATTGTCAAATTTGAGCTCGGCAATTTTACAATAAAGTTGGTAAGATTGCCAGAAAAACAATGATACTAGTGGGCGGTTGGCTTATTAATTTCCACTAATTTCTTTTGTGGACTGAGCTCAGTTTTAACCTTACCTTTTTTCTTACTGGGTTGCCTCGTTAAAGCTAATTCAATAACCTGATCAATCCATCTAACTGGAACGATATTCAATGTATTTTTTATATCTGAAGGAACATCAACTAAATCTTTCAAATTCTGCTTGGGAATTAAGATTTTCTTGAGATTTCCCCTGTGAGCAGCCAACAATTTTTCTTTTAATCCACCAATACCTAACACCTCTCCCCTTAAGGTAATTTCTCCAGTCATAGCAACATCGTTAAAAACTGGGATATTTGTGAGACTTGATATTATTGCTGTTGTAATTCCTATTCCAGCACTTGGGCCGTCCTTAGGTATTGCCCCCTCAGGAAAGTGAATATGGATATCTTTTGTTTCATAAAAATCATTTGCAATACCAAGGATATCCGCCCTACTTCTAACTACACTCATTGCAGCATGAATTGATTCCTGCATCACATCCCCTAGCTTACCAGTAATTATTGTTTTTCCTTTTCCAGGGACAACTACTGTTTCTATAGTCAGAAGTTCACCTCCTACTTGAGTCCATGCAAGGCCAGTTACTTGGCCAATTTGATTTTTTTTATTAGCAAGGCCGATATCAAAAATTTTCACACCTAAGTAGTCATGGATATTTTTGCTACTTACATTGATATTTTTAATTTTTTTATTTGTAAGTAATTTTTTTACCCCTTTTCTGCATATTTTCGAAATTTCTTGCTCAAGTTTCCTTACGCCAGCCTCTCTTGAGTAATATTGAATGATATCTTTGATTGCTTTAGAAGTTATCTTAACCTCTGACTTTTTCAAGCCATGAGCAGATAGTTGCTTAGGAAGAAGATGTTTATTTGCAATATTAGCTTTCTCAGCTTCTGTGTAACCTGGTAACCTAATAATTTCCATCCTATCTAGTAGTGGTTCTGGTATATTCATCGAATTAGCGGTAGCTACAAACATAACGTTTGACAGATCGTATTCTATTTCTGCGTAATGATCGTTAAATGTGTGATTCTGTTCCGGGTCTAAAACTTCAAGTAAGGCAGAGGATGGATCACCTCTAAAATCTTGGCCCATTTTATCAACTTCATCTAGAAGAAATAAGGGGTTTGTCACACCTGCCTTAGTCATATTCTGAAGAATTTTCCCTGGCATAGAGCCAATATATGTTCTTCGATGACCTCTAATTTCAGCTTCATCACGTACCCCCCCAAGCGCCATTCTGATAAATTTTCGATTTATCGCTTTTGCAATACTTAGGCCTAAAGATGTTTTACCAACCCCTGGGGGCCCTACTAGGCAAAGAATTGGTGCTTTTAACTTATCCACTCTTTGCTGAACAGCTAAATATTCAACAATACGTTCCTTCACCTTATCAAGTCCGTAATGATCATTATCAAGTGTGATTTCAGCGCTACTTAAATCATGATTTATTTTCGTACTTTTACTCCATGGCAAATTAACTATTGTTTCAATATATGTTCTAACAACGGAGGCTTCTGCAGACATTGGTGACATCATTTTTAACTTTTTAAGCTCAGATAAACATTTATCTTTAGCGTCAACTGACATCTCAGTATTATTAATTTTTTCTTGAAGTTCATCGAACTCCGCCCCTTCTTCAGAATCACCTAATTCTTTTTGGATGGCTTTAACCTGCTCATTTAAATAATATTCTCTTTGAGATTTCTCCATTTGTTTTTTGACTCGGCCTCTGATTTTTTTCTCAACTTGAAGAATATCAATTTCTGCTTCCATGAGCTCAAGAAGTAAATTAAGTCTTTTTTTAACTTCAAAAGTCTCAAGTATTTTTTGTTTCTCAGAAAGCTTTAATGAAAGATTCGCAGCTATTGAGTCAGCTAACCTTCCTGGCTCTGTGATAGAAGTGAGTGAAGATAATATTTCAGGTGGAATCTTTTTATTAAGTTTAACATACTGATCGAATTGAGAAAAAACTGATCTCATAAACGCCTGAGTATTTTTATCTTTAGGTTCACGAGTTTTAACAATTAATGCTTCTGCTGTCCAGGAATCATTGGTTTCAGTTATTTTTTTTATATTAGCTCTTTGGAGCCCCTCAACCAAAACCTTAACAGTACCGTCTGGTAATTTAAGAGTTTGAATAATAGTAGCTAACGTACCAATTCGATATAAATCCTTTGCTTTTGGTTCATCTTGATTTGCAGATTTTTGTGCAACAAGAAGAATTTTTTTATCGCCATCATTTGCTCTCTCAATAGCAGCAATAGATTTATCTCTTCCAACAAATAAAGGTATTACTAAGTGAGGGTAAACAACCACATCTCTTAATGGAAGCATTGGATAGGACTTATTCATAATATTTTTACTTTTGTTTTTCAGTTAATGTAAATTATGGTGTTGATTTTTTTTAAATCAAGTAATTTGGTTTATTTTGACTGTATATTTTTTTTCTTATCTTCTGAGTACACAAAATATGGTTTAGTTTTATCTTTTATTGTGGCTCTATCAATCACCACTGCCTTTAAATTATTAACGCCCGGTAAATCAAACATTACCTCTTTAAGTGACTCTTCCATAATAGATCTTAAACCTCTTGCCCCCGTTTTTCTAATGATAGCTTGTGAGGCAATCTCATCAATTGCATCTGGACGAAATTCAAGTTCTATACCTTCCATGTTAAATAGTTTTTTAAATTGTTTAGTAAGTGCATTCTTAGGCTCTGTGAGTATCCTGACAAGCGCTTCTTTATCAAGTGAGGCAAGTGAGGCAATAACCGGAAGTCTTCCAATAAATTCTGGAATTAGGCCATACTTTATCAAGTCTTCTGGTTCAACGTTAGAAATAATTCTTCCAATCTCTTTATTCTCATCCTCACCATGAACGTCCGCCCCAAAACCAATACTATTTTTTTCAGTTCTCTGCTGAATTATCTTTTCAAGGCCATCAAATGCACCACCACATATGAAAAGAATATTTGTTGTATCCAGTTGCACAAATTCTTGATTTGGGTGCTTTCTTCCTCCTTGGGGAGGAATAGATGCAATCGTTCCCTCGATTAACTTAAGCAAAGCTTGCTGGACGCCTTCACCAGAAACATCTCTGGTAATAGAGGGGTTTTCACTTTTTCTTGAAATTTTATCAACCTCATCAACATATATAATGCCTCGTTGAGCTCTATCAACATCATAATCGCATTTTTGAAGAAGTTTTTGCATTACATTTTCAACATCCTCACCAACGTAGCCAGCCTCTGTAAGTGTGGTAGCATCTGCCATCACAAAAGGAACATCTAAAAGTTCTGCTAATGTTTGTGCTAAGAGTGTTTTCCCAGATCCCGTAGGACCTATAAACAAGACATTACTCTTAGAAATAACAACTGGATCTTCTTTATCAGGTTTTCCAATCGAACTTAATCTCTTGTAGTGATTGTATACTGCTACGGCCAAGCTTTTTTTTGCCTCATCTTGGCCAATGATATGATCACTTAACTTAGAAAATATTTCCTTGGGTGTATACCTTTTACTTTCTGTTTCATTTTTTTCAGAATCATCTTTGCCTGTATCACCCTCTTCAATAATAATGTCATTGCAAAGATCTACACATTCATCACAAATAAACACAGATGGGCCTGCAATTAATTTTTTTACTTCAGATTGGTTTTTACCGCAAAACGAACACAGTAATGTTTTTTCTTTAGAGTCTTCAGTCATTATTAGAATCTTATTTTAAATTAGATCTATTATTTATAACTTTATCCACAATCCCATAGGTAAGCGCATCATCTGAGCTCATAAAGTTATCTCTATCAGTGTCTTCAGCAATTTTCTCAACAGATTGACCTGAGTGATGAGCTAAAATTTCATTTAATTTTGATTTTAAATATAGAATTTCTTTTGCATGTATCTCTATATCGGATGCTTGTCCTTGAAATCCACCTAGAGGTTGATGAATCATTACTCTAGAGTTTGTCAAACAGAACCTTTTATTTTTAGCGCCTGCAGTTAATAGCAGTGCTCCCATGCTTGCGGCTTGACCTATACATAAAGTACTAACATCAGGCTTGATAAACTGAATAGTGTCGTAAATTGCCATTCCAGCAGTAACCGAACCACCCGGAGAGTTAATGTATAACGAAATATCTTTATCTGGATTTTCAGCTTCTAGGAAAAGAAGTTGCGCCACAACTACATTAGCCATAATGTCATCTATGGGTCCTACTAAAAAAATCACTCTTTCTTTCAATAATCTTGAATAAATATCGTACGCTCTCTCGCCTCGACCGCTCTGTTCAACAACCATAGGTATATAGCCAAGATTATTTGCAGAAAATTTACTCATTGAATCAACTCTTTTAACCATTAGGTTGGAGCTCCATCAATTCATCAACGGAAATTTTCTTATTGGTTTTTTTGCACTGACCTGAAACCCAAGCAACAACGTTATCTTCTGTTGCAAGCGCGGCTGGTTCACTTAATCTTTGCTTATCCTCATAAAACCATGAGATAGCCTTTTCTGGGTCATCGTAATTATTTGCAAAACTTTTAACCTTTTCTTTAATTTGCTCTTCAGTTGCTTGAAGCTTATTCTTTTCAACTAAATTTGCCAAAACAAGTCTTAGTGTCGAAGTTTCTCTAGCCCTACCTTCGAACATTTCAGGTTGGAAGTTAATATCCTTAGGATTCCCGCCCTGCCTTTCAATATTTTGTTGCATGGTTTGCATCATTCTTTGTATTTCCATGGTAACTAAAGACTTAGGTAATTCAATTTTCGAGCTTTTGACAAGCTCAGCAAAAATCTGTCTCTTAAGAGCAGCTTTTCTTCGGACAGCAACTTCTTCCACCAATGAAGCCTTTATTTCAGAATTCATCTGTTTGATATCCCCAGATTTAACTCCTAGGCTCTTAGCAAATTCTGCATCAATTTTTGGTAACACAGGTTCAGCTACCTCGAGCATCCTAATATGATATTTAACTGTCTTGTTAGCTAGTTGTGCGGGCTCATGGTCTTTAGGGTACTTGACTTCGAAATCTTTTTCTTCATTTTCTTTAAGACCGACAATTTGATTGTCTATCTCCTTAACTCTTTTTGGGTCACCTAAAACAAATTCAATATTTTCATTGCCAGTATCTTCGATTTTTTCTCCGTCTAAGAACGATTCCATTTGTATTTTAACTTTATCGCTCAATTTAGATGCCCTTTTCACTTCAGTGAACGTCGATCTTTGAACTGCAATGGTATCAATTGTTTTTTTGACGTCTGAATCTTTAACATCTGTTTCATAATCTGTGACGTTTATTTTTTTGACATCCACATCTTTAACTTCTGGGAAAATTTCAAAGGTAGCCGTAAACTCAAAATCTTTATCTATATTTGCTAAAGGCTCATGCTGAATATCTGGCATACCTGCAACTTTAATCTTATTTTCCTCAATGAGCGACCCAAATTTTTCCTCTATAGCTTTTGAATAGATTTCAGTTTTAATATCAGGACCATATTGTCTTTTGATAATACTTAAAGGGACCTTTCCAGGACGAAAACCTTGAACACGAGCAGTTTTAGTCAGCTGCTTAAATCGCTGGTCTATTTGGTCTTGAAGAGGTGCAACTGGAACAGTAGCTTTTATTCTTCTCTCAACATTACTAATTTTTTCTAAAGCTTCAGCCATGTATTTTAATTCCTAAAATTGGTGCGAAAGGAGAGACTCGAACTCTCACGCCTTGCGGCGCTGGTACCTAAAACCAGTGCGTCTACCAATTCCGCCACTCTCGCTTGATTCAGTAAACATTTATAATTCTAACAAGCGCGTATTATAGCAGTTTAGTCCAAAAAGGGACTGAAAAATTCAATCTTAATTATTGATTGGTAGTTATCAAACAATTACATTAAAATTCTAAAATAAAACCAAAACTAAGAAATTTATATTAAAGAAGTGAAAATCAAACAAAAATCTGTGTTGATAAAAATTTTATTTGCTATGTCATTGCTTTTTATAAATGCATGCAGCTATATCGATTATCAAGAAAAACCAGTCGATATAGAGGTTGTCCACCACAATAATCAACAACAAAACATTAACGACCCAGAATTTATATCTTTTTTAAGAGAAAATAATTTTGATTCAAATGAGATTCCTTTTAAGAGCTGGGGAATTGATGAGCTTTTATTTACTCAGAAATACTTTAATACTCAATTGAAGACTGCTGATTTAGAATTACAGTATATACAAAGTAATGAAAAAATAGCTTCATTAAGACCTCTGTCATCCTTAGGGTTTGAATATGAAAGAGGAGATGTTGATGAGCCCAGTGAGAACTTTTATAAATTTGACTATACCTTTACCTTCGAAACAGCAAATAAGAGATTGATAAGATATGAACTTGCGTTTAATGAGACTCAGTTGGCCCTTCTTGAAAAAGAGTTAGTCCATTGGAACTTGAGGAGCAGCCTCATCACTACCTTAGCCGAATATGTAAAAAATCAAGATTTAATTAAGGTACTAAAAAATAAAATTCGCCTTCAACAGTCAATCCTCCATATGATGAAAAAAAGGCTTGATCACGGTTTAGTTTCAAAAGTAGAGCATATGCGTGAAAAAATAAAATTTAATTCCATCCAAAAGGAATTGACTAAACATCAAAATAAACAACTAAATATCACAAAAAATTTAGCTACCCTAGTTGGCTTAACCCTTGAACAATTTAATATGCTAGCTATCGATGTAAAAAAAACAAGAGATAGGATTACCTCAAACATCTCAGAATATTTCAAAAATATTGATGAAAATATCATGCGCTCAACTGCAATGATAAATAGAATTGATTTAAGACAAAAGTTAGCTCGCTATGCAATTGCCGAGGCAAATCTGAAACTAGAAATTGCAAAACAGTACCCAGATATTACATTTACACCGGCTTATATTTATGACTTTGGTTATAATGTATGGGGACTTGGAATTCAAACGCTTCTCAAGACCCCCGAAAGAAATAAAGCTTTTATAGATCGTGCATTATTATTTAGAGAGCTTGAGGCAAGTAAAATAATAAATTTTGAACTAGAGATTAACAATCAAGTAGAGGAGCTTTCGTTGTCTATTCAAAAAAATAAGGAGCATGCGGATGCTACAAAAAAATCTTTAGCTTCGAAGGATGGCCTCATCAAACAGCTTCAAGAAAGATTTGATCAAGGCCAAATTGATAGGATGGAGCTCGAAAAAGAAATGTTCAATTTACTTGATATTGACTTAGAAATTCATCGAGCTACGCATGCTTCAATTGATTTAGGCGTTGTTGCAGAGGGTGTTCTTCAGGATCAATTATTTCCAACGTCAATTAACTATAGCTTATGAAAAATAAAACAACAATTTTTATAGTCGCTCAAGTAATAATAATAATTATTTTAATTTGGATCATCGTACTTCTGGTTAGTAAGGATTTAATAGGTAATGAATCTGATGAAGACGAATCTGAAGAAGAAATAATTATTGATTACACAACTATTGTTGATGGGATTAAACAAATTAAACTTCCTAACGCTGTTGAAAAAAATAGCAACATTCAGTATCAAAATGTAAAAAAGACGCAAACTAACCAAATGAAACTGAACTATGGGATTGTCCAAAATATATCATCTCTAACTTCTGCAAGAACAAACTTTTTAAAGGTTAACCACCTAATTGATAAACTCAACAATCAAATTAGGAGTGAAAAAAAACATTTAAAGGCACTAATTATTTTAAATGAGGATGATAAAAATATTTCAGATCTTGCACTAAGAAAAAAACAAACTGAAATTACTGATCTCGAAAATCAGTTAAATATCTATGAAAATGAAAAGAATAATATATTGATCCAAGTTAGACAGGAATGGGGAGAAATTTTTATAAATGCATTAAATAACAAAAATAATTCTTTAAAAAAAATATTGTCGGGGCATAATCAACTCATAAGTTTATCTATGACACAAATAGATCGGGAGCAGCCACCACCTCAAAGCATAATCATAATTCCATCTATCTCAAGCACATCAGAAATTAGAGCAAAATTTCTATCTCGAGCACCTTCGATTAACCAAGCAATTGTTGGTAAAAACTTTTTTTATTTGACACCTAATAATAAATTAGTGATAAACGAGAGAGTTTCTGCATTTATTTCAAGTTCAGATACTAAAGGAAACTATCTCCTTGTCCCAAATTCTTCTGTTGTGTGGAGTAATGGCCAACCTTGGGCGTATATCAGAATTAAAGAAAATGGTAATTTTGTGAGACGCTCACTTCAGGGGATGAGAGAGGCAGAAAATGGATCTGCAAATGGCTGGATTGTTAAGGAAGGAATTATAAATGAAGAAGATGAGATTGTTGTAAATGGAGCTCAATTACTTCTCTCAGAGGAATTTAAGTATCAGATTAAAAACGAAAACGAGGACTAACTTCTAAATGGGTTCAATTATTCGTTTCTCAATACGGCATCCCGGCGTAATTATTGGGTTGGCTTTCATTGTTATAGCATACGGTATACATCAGATAAAACAGAGTCCCCTAAATGTATTTCCTGAATTCTCCCCTACGCAAGTCATTATTCAAACTGAGGCCCCAGGCTTCTCTTCAAATCTGGTTGAAACAACAATTTCCAAACCAATAGAGCAGGCGATATCTGGAACAATTGGTATTAAGCAAACGCGCTCACAATCTATACCTGGACTTTCTGTGGTAACTGTAATTTTTGATGAGGATACAGATATTTATAAGAATAGGCAGGCTGTCTCAGAGAGTCTTTCAAAATTAAATAGATCCTTACCTATTGGAATTATCCCAACCATCGCACCACTTACCTCTTCCGCCTCAAGTGTTCTTGGGATTGGTATTTATTCAGACACAAAAAATTTAACAGAATTAAGGACAGTTGCTGAAACATTAATTATTCCTCAATTAATGGGGGTTTCTGGCGTTGCAGATGTAAATAGATTTGGTGGGAAAGTCAAACAAATACATGTCGAGATTATTCCTGAAAAGCTTTATCAATATAACATTTCAATAGGTGAAATTCTTCATGCTGTAGAAAACTCAACGCTCGTGATGGGTGGAGGATACATCGAGAATGCTAACCAAAGATTAATAATTAATACCCAAGGTCAATCAAAAACAATTAAAGAGATTGAAATCGCTCCTATCAAGAATTATAAAGATAGCGTTATTAAGATAAGGGACGTTGCCAATGTCATCGAAAGCTTTGAGCCGTCAATCAGTGCCGCATTAATTAATGGAAATCCTGGCGTATACCTATCAGTTCAAGGGCAACTTAATGCAGATTCTTATAAATTAACCGAAGAATTAGAGAGCGCACTCAAGTTAATTGAACCCATTTTAAAAAAACAAAATATTGAATTAATTCCTGACTTATTTAAACCATCAAATTTTATTGATGCATCCATCAAGGGATTGAGGATTGATATAGTCATCGGAGCTTTTTTTGTTATATCTATTCTTTATCTTTTCTTATTTAATTTTAAGACAGCTTTTATTTCAGCAGTCGCAATACCCCTCTCCTTACTTGCAGCCATCATAGTAATGAGCTATTTTAATTTTGGACTTAATGTGATGGTTATCAGTGGTCTTGCTATTGCATTAGGAGAAGTCGTTGATGATGCAATCATTGACGTTGAAAATATATTTAGAAGGATGCGACAAAATAAACAAAAAAAAGAACCGCTTCCGCTTTTTCAGGTTGTATTTAACTCTTCAATGGAGGTAAGAAAATCTGTTGTGTTTGCTACAGTAATTATTGTTCTTGTATTTATTCCTCTATTATCACTTTCAGGGGTTGCTGGAAAGCTCTTTGGGCCTCTTGCAGTTGCGTACATATCTTCTATCAGTGCATCACTTTTGGTTGCCTTGACCATCACGCCGGCGCTGTGTTACCTAATGATTGGCTATTCAGATATTAAGTCGGAAGACTCACCCGTTGTAAGATTTCTTAAGAAGAAATATGAAATTATTTTAG
>MDSZ01213945.1_pt1 | contig 16402 bp, 11 predicted proteins | sample 811201 | NCBI WGS metagenome assembly MDSZ01 (sample SAMN05326647, study PRJNA326480) | marine metagenome | isolation source: seawater | place: Indian Ocean: North | collected 2010
AGACACGGTAGCCACTTGTGATGCGGGCGCCAGTAGATTGCTCGTAGTACAGAAATGGAAATCCCACGGAGAACGCAATTTTCTGACCTCTAACGGATTGGGCACCATGGGTTATGCGATTCCAGGCGCATTGGCAGCCCGCATCGCTCGCCCGCAGAGCCCAGTAATCGCTTTTGCCGGTGACGGTGGATTTTTAATGGCGGTTGCTGAGTTGCAAACCTCGGTTAAGGAAAATCTGCCAATCATTGTGGTTGTTTTCGACGATGAGGAAATTGCTCTGATTCGCATCAAACAGGCGATTAAGGGTGTCAAGAAATATGGGGTAGACATTGGTGGGCTGAATTGGGAATCGCTCGCCCATGGCTTTGGCGCAGATGGTGTTGTTGTCGACTCTGCATCAAAGCTTGCAGACGCGATCCAGGCAGCCATCAAGTCTGGACGCACAACGCTGGTTGTCGCCCGGATAGATGGTTCGGGTTATATCGATCAGTTCAATGCACTTCGTGAGGTATAGGGAAAAAATATGCGAATGAAAGATAAGAACATATTGATCACCGGTGCAGCTCGTTCTATCGGGCGTGCTTGTGCAGAGCGTTTTGCAGAGGAAGGCGGGAACATTGCGATTGTCGACGTGCTTGATGATTTGGGGCGGCAGACAGCCGCCGATCTTGCCAAGGAGCACGGTGTTAAAACTGCCTATTATACTTGTGACGTTGGAATTAAAGATCAGGTTGATGCGACAGTTGACAAGGTCATAGCAGATTTTGGTCAGATAGACGTTCTGGTATCCAATGCTGGTATACAGCGACGCTATGATTTTCTTGACCTGCCTGAGGAGGTGTTTGACGAAGTTATTCGAACCAATTTGAAATCGATCTACCTGTTTGGTCAGAAAGTTGGCAGGCACATGGTCGAAAGAGGGCTACGCGGAAGAATTGTGAATATCGCGTCAACCAGTGTTCGCATGACCATGCCCGGAATTTCAGCCTATGCGACCTCAAAAGGCGGAGTGAAGACATTGACCAATGCGATGGCTCTTTCTATGGCTCCGCATGGTATCCGGGTAAATGCGGTTGGGCCAGGGACTATATTGACTGACCTGAGTCGAGACGGCCTGTTCAGTGATAAAGAAGCGCGGCGGAAAGTATTGACCAGAATACCGATGCAGCGATTGGGCGAAGGGAGAGATGTTGCCGGCCCGGTATTGTTCCTTGCCAGCGACGATTCGGACTACATAACCGGGGAAACGATTTACGTAGATGGAGGCCGATCAGGCCTGAACTACAACGTCGAGATTCCTGATGAAATTCTTGACAAGGTATAGAGCCCATGAGCGGTGATAAATTTCAGGACCTGATAGTTTATTTCAATGGCGAATATGTACCCTGGAACCAGGCTAACGTCCACGTATTCTCTCCGGCGGTCAAGTATGGCGCATCGGTATTTGAGGGGATTCGTGGTTATTGGAACGAAGAGCAGGAGAAGTTGTACTTGTTTCGTCTGCAGGAGCATATGGATCGCATCGAACTTTCGCAACGAATTATGCGTTTCAATGAAGTAGCGCCAGCAGGTCCATTATGTGAGGCCACAGTTGAGCTTATGCGACGCAATAATTTCAAATGCTCAGTGCATATCCGGCCCACGGTTTTTCTGGATGGAGTGGGTGAGTCCTCTGCGCGCAGTCCCATCGGTCAGTTCATCACCGCTATTCCGCGTGGTACGCCAGCGAAAGTGGCGAAGGGTGTGCGCGCGCAAATTTCATCATGGGAGCGTATTTCTGATCGTGCCATGCCCGCCAGAGCGAAAGCAAATGCCAACTACAACAACTCTCGGTATGCCGGTATACAAGCCAATATAGATGGGTATGATGCAGCTATCATGCTCAATAGCAGGGGTAAGATTTCGGAAGGACAGGGTATGTGCGTATTTATGGTGCGCAATGGAGTCGTAATCACACCCTGTGTAACTTCTGACATTTTGGAAAGCATCACCCGTGACACGGTTATTATTCTCTTAAAGGAGATGGGCTATGACGTGCAGGAGCGTGATGTGGATCGAAGTGAGTTTTACGATGCCTCAGAAGCGTTCTTCTGCGGAACCGGTTGGGAAGTGACGCCTCTGAATGAGGTCGACGGTTCTTCTGTCGGAGATGGAAAGCCAGGGGAAATCACACAAGCGCTTCAGAAAGTATACTTTGATCTGGTAAATGGCGTTAGTGATGACAATCGCGGGTGGTTAACCGAAGTGTAGATAGTTAACAACGCAGGTTATTCCAAAAATGAGCACGTTGTGCAGGCCTGAGAATTGTTCGCACATTGATCGGGTGGTTCTTCTCCTGAAGATGAAAAACTCTGAACTGTCGCTTAACCGAACGGGCGTCAAATGACGGGAAATAACAAAATTCAGTCTCAGCAGTGGAATGTTCTAGCGTTGATGTTTCTGGCATACGGCGGGTCGATGCTGTGTCGCAATGCGATCGGTGCACTGAGTCCAGCGATGTCCGAAGACCCAGAAATCATGTTGACTGCGTCTCAGCTTGGCGAGATTCTTGCCTGGGGAGCCGTCGGCTCAATAGTTGGTAAACTTTTCTCTGGCGTCGTAGCAGACCTTATCGGGGGCAGGTCAGCTATATTCCTGTGTCTGTTTTTTGTTGCGCTTTCCACAATTGCATTTTCCCTGCCCTCAACCGTGCTTTTGTTTTGCCTGGTACACTTCATCATGCGCATTTCGCAGTCGATAGGCTGGCCCTCTGTAGGCTTGGTGATCAACCAATGGTTTCCGAAGAGCCACTATGGAAAGACTTGGGGGATTGTTTCTACGAGTTCAAGAATACATACAGCAGTGTCTGCAGTTTTGTTCGGCGTACTGGTTGCCGCATACAGTTGGAGATCTTCGTTTGTTATGGTGGGATCTTTCTATGTCGCTGCCGCTTTATTGTTTTTCTACCTGATGAAATCCTCTCCGGCAAAAGTTGGCCTGATGGACTATAGCGAGTCCGTAGATCAAACCTCCATAGCCGAAACGTTGAAAGGTATTTTTAAGTGGTTGGGTGTGCTTAAGAACGATCTTTGTTTCGTGTACATCACAATAATGATGATGATGATGTTCGTTTTATACGACTTTATTGGATACGCACCTCTTTACCTTAATCAGGCTACTGGTTTGACTGCGTCAGCTGCGGCAACCGCTTCAGCCTTTTTCCCTCTTGGTGCGCTGACATCTGTAGTTATATTCGGGTTTCTTTACGACAACTTGCAGTTTGACAGGCTCAGGGTGGTGCTTATTTCTTGTTTGGCTCTGAGTACATTAGCTATAGGTTTACTTTGGTCCTTGAGCGCGTCACAACTGGCTCCTGGTGCTACCCAATATGTAAGCTTCTTCCTGATATTCATATTTGGATTTACTATGGCGCCGGCATGGTATCTGCCCGTCAATGTATACATCACAAGTCTTGGAGGGCTCCACATCGGATTCACGCTGACACTGGTGGATCTATTCGGTTATGTCGCGTCAGCCGTATTCAATGTGATAGCGGGAAGGTTGGCAGAAACAAGCTGGAGCAACTATTTGTTGTTTGTGATGGTCTTCTGCATTTCTTCTACGATATTTCTCTTTATGTTTTTTAGAGAAGTGAGGAAGAGCCTCTAATTAGAATGGTAAAAATCTAATTTACCTAATGCCACGTTCTTGCGGAGAAAGAAGACTTCCCCTGTTTTGAGTTCTTTCGAACTCTAACCGACCCATTTGATACGCAAAAATTTGCCTGTCTATCCTTCCGCCCAGGGAACTCTCTTCCTGAGGTTCGACTTTGCTTCGAGCCTGATTAGCGATTTCAATGGCGCGATTGAAATCGCCACTCGCAGCATGAGCCGAGGCCAATACACTGAGAGACCATGCATCGACTTTGGAGAGAAGGTCCAGCGCCTTTTCAGCCAAAGCCACGGCTTGCTTTGGCTGTCGTTTATCAACTGTAGGATGTGTTGCCATCAGTTGAGCGATAGCTCTGAGAACCATGGGTTCGTCCGGGTTAAGCGACAGTGCGCTCTGAAGATTCTTCAGGGCTTGGTCAAATTGACCCATATAGGCTTGGATCAATCCAAGTTGTAAAAACGCCGATTCGAGCTTTGGGTCTAAAATAGTGGCCTGCTGCAGATATGATTCGGCGCTGCCGACTTGATTTGAAAACGCAAATGACATTCCCAGTCCAAAGTGACCGATTGCTGAATCCGGGTCTAATTGAAGCAAACGTGACCATTGTGCCTGAGACTTGTCATGATGTCCTAGTTCGGCGAATGCACTTGCGAGGTGAGTGATTGCCAGAGTGTTGTCAGGTGTGCGTTCTAGGGCCTTCCGGAATTGGATTACTGCATTATTAGTAAGGCCAGCTTTCTGATACTGAATGCCGAGCTGGATATGATTGGCTGAACTGGGGTCGACCAAAATTAGTTGTTCTAATCCGTTCAAGGCCCTTTCTTCAATGTGGTGGAGAGCTTTTTCTCTTAAGTTAATGCGATCAGAATCGTCTCGGGGGAACACTTGAATCCACAAGTCGGCCATTTCATTGTCTGAGCGAGGGCCAAACTGGATTGCCTGGGGTGGTGAATGGGGGTTTTGAAGGTTGCTGCGGGAATTATCGTAGGTAAATTCCACTGCCAAGTTTGTTCCTTTAGGCAACAGGAGCGGTTCTAGGTATATTTTCTCATTCTGATTGTAAAAGTCCCATTTGTCGATCTGCAGGAGTACTTCCATGCTGCCGTCGGGGAGGGTCGCTAAAACGTTTACTGCCTTACAGACAGTATGGCAATGTGGCAAGATTCCAACCACTTCAACCTGAGATGGCAGTGTGAAATGATCAGTTGCCCTGAAGTTTGACTCACCAGCGGCAATCGGAAGCCAACGTGAACCCAGCCAGATAATTTCGGGATTCAATTCTGCTGGGCTTTTTGACAGGTAGAGCCCAATTTGTGGCTGAATGTGTGTATCTGCTTCTCCGGGCATCATATGAAGCTGCACTACAAGATCAGCTCCTGCTGGCAGACGCCAGGCAAGATCGGAGCGTAATTCAGAAATTTCCTTCCCTGGCACCCAATTTATGAAGTGACCATCGGGGAATCGGGCAGTAGAGTTATCCATTCCCCGGAATCCTGGATCAGAATCTTCGCGTTCCTTCTCCCGCGAATGGTCAGTCATATCAAGTCGAAACTCTGCATGATGGACCACATGTGGGTCAGGGAGATAGAAGTCCAACGCACTGACATAGAGATCTGTTGCGGACACATTTGGGATGACGAAACTACGGAATGTATCAGTATTTCCGGCAGGGAGCGTGTAGGGCAGAGGAAAATGCAGCAGCAGATCTGGTTCGCCAAGTAACCAGTCAGCAGTTATAGCTTGCTCGTCGGTTTGGCTGTTCGAAACTTCGCTGTTGATATAGGTATCTAATTGAGTGTCAATCTGGACACATCTGACTAGAGCGCTCAGCAAGAGAAGAAGTGCAGACGCAGGCAGAAGCGCATGTGCTTTATGGGCTTCATGGCTTGCGGAAGGAAATGCTGAGTCAGGAGGTGCGTTAGTTACTGGCAGCAGCCTGGCTTTCCCTTTCACGCCGTTCTGCCTCTCGCGCGCCGCGCAGCATGTTGGGAAGAGCATAGTTACCCTCATGGCAGGCAAACTCATAGATATCATCGTCAGAATAATCGAATATGATCTCTCGTGTGTAGGGAGCAGTATAGGTTCCAGGATCATTTGATGTTATCTGATATCGCATCTGCCTGTCTCCGATGCGGGTTAAGCGTTCAACATTGAGTTCGGCGCGGTTGTGACTGTGTCCACTCTTGTCAGAAAAATTTCGAGTTTCAATAACCAAGGTATCGCCGTCCCAGTAACCACGGGAATCGCCATGCCAGAGCTTTATGCTTTCATGTGCATGGGGCATGTCAGTCAGAGGAATAATTCGCGCATTGTGGATCATTTCCTGAACAATGACGAAATAGTCTTTTGATTGCACAATTTGCCAGTAGCTATTGTATCCGGAAATTAAATATGGCACGCCGTCAGTAATACACCGATCGTCTAGGCTCAAAGTTTCGTGAGAATCCAGCGTTTCAAATCGCTCACCCGCGGCTGCCGAGCTATTTCTTAACTGGGCTTCACGTTCACGCCTGGCAATACCTTCTTCGGTCAGCGGAGGATACCTACCATCGGGAGGGTCGATAATCTGGGAAGTGCGAGTGGTTACATTCCGTTCTGCAAGCCAGAACTGGTCGTAGTTCCCTGTGGAAGGGTCGTTTGAATTGGTATCGCCGGTCAGTGCAGCCGTAATGACAGATTCGCCAAACAGCGCATCATCAGTCTCAGCGGTAATCTGGCCGGCTCGCTGCGCAATGAGCTGTATCTCTTCTGCAGTAAGAAATTCCCTCCCTCCAAACACATCCGGCCGTTCTACTGGCGTGACAGAGTTATTCGCCCAGACTCCCTGAAAATCCGGCTGCCCGTCGATAGTCAGCGGCACCTGGTAATCAGACTGAGCCAAAGCTGCGCTACCGGTGATAATGGCAAGCAGACAGAATAAACAATTTGGAACGCGGCTCTTGGTGGTATTCATGGGGCTGTCTCTGGTTACACTAAAGTGGAAGAATTCAGTTGATTTTAGTTTCCTAAATCAATATTTTATTCAATCGTATAAAATTACACGGTAAATGTACATCCCGTTCCATGTTCAAGTCCAGCCAAAGGTCTTTAAGGGTCAGTTACCGCTACCAATAAGCGCCAGATTGCGGGAGATTGACTTGGCTATACTCTCAATTATCAGTTGAGGAATCATAATGTTTCAAAGTAAAAATACTTGGGTCAATGACTTTATTAAAGCAACTTCATTGGGAGTCCTTTTCACTTTAATCTCTACAGAGACTTTGGCTCAGACAAACCCAATGGCTCAGACTGATGGCTCATGGGCGGAGACTGGAAAGCCAGTCGCACAAACTGGACAACGAGCAATCAATAACTTACCCAACCCTTATGAAACTCAGCGTTTTTTTGGAACATTACCCGGTGGCCGCCGCTGGGGCTCTGTTAGCGCAGTGGATATTGATGTTGATGGCGTGCACGTGTGGGCTGGAGATCGCTGCGGCAACAATCAATGTGCCACCACTCCAGAAATCGATCCAATTGTGAAGCTGGATCCAACTGGACGAGTGGTAAATCAACTCGGTGCGGGGGAGATAGTTTGGCCACACGGCATCGATGTGGACCATGAAGGTAATGTGTGGATAGCCGATGCGCGTTTGGCTAGTGAAAGTGAGATTAATGAAAATCCAGCTGCCGCAAATCTTGGAAGCGCGGTATTGAAATTCAGTTCTGATGGTGAGCTCCTCTTGACCATTGGTACTCCAGGGGAAATCGGTGATCCGCCAACACATCTCACGGATCCGAACGATGTGTTGATCGCGCCGAATGGACGAATTTTCATTGCCGAAACCCATGGAGCTCAGTTTCAGAACGAGCCAGGTCTCGATACCAAGAGTCGGATCACCATGTGGGAGCCAGATGGCACCTACATTGGCCACTTTGGTGAGTATGGCTGGGAAGACGGGCAATTTCGTTCACCTCACGGACTCGCCATGGATTCTCAAGGGCGGTTGTTCGTGGCAGATCGTGGCAACAATAGGATTCAGATTTTTACTCAAGATGGCGAGTGGTTAGACACCTGGTACCAGTTCAGCCGGATATCCGGAATTCATATTGATCCCGCCAATGACATGCTGTATGCCATTGATTCTGAGTCTGATGAAAACTACAACCCTGGGGGCTGGCGGAAGGGGTTGAGGGTAGGTAATGCCCGCAACGGCGAGGTCCAGTACTTCATTCCGGAGCATGTATCTACAGTGCGGCCTTCTGGTATGGGCGGTGTTGGCGCCATGGGCGAGGGTGTTACGGTTGATAGACATGGAAACATTTATGCCGGCGACGTGGGGATATTCAAGGGAATGACTCGCTTCGTACCACGCTTAATACCAAGATAAATCGTCTACTACTTAACTTATGGTTGGACTCATGGGCACAGCAAAGAATCGGACGTCGGGAAAACAATGAGAAAAGCAGTTCTTTCAACTTTAGTTTTAATTATGACGGCTAGCGTTGCCGTTGCGCAGCTTCCGGATCCTAGCATCGCGGACAGCGTCGGATTTGATCAGGAGCGCCTGGGCAGAATAGATTCTGTGATCATGGCTGAAATTGAAACTGGGAAGATACCAGGTGCCGTGGCGCTAATTTCAAAAGGCGGTAAGCTTGCTTATTTCAAGAGCTTTGGTTTCTCTGATATCCAAGCTAGAAAAGAAATGAAAATCGATAATATCTTCCGCCTTGCCTCGATGACAAAGGCGATCACGTCTGTTGGGATAATGATTCTCTACGAGCGTGGTTTATTCCAGCTGAATGATCCGGTTTCAAACTACATTCCGGAGTTTTCTGAGATGGAGGTGGTATCAGCGGTAGATAGCGATGGCTTAGTGTCTTCCACAGTTTCAGCAAATACGCCAATCAGGATCGTGGATTTGCTGACTCACTCTTCGGGAATCAGTTATCCTTTTGCTATCAGCGATGTGCAACGCTCTTATGTCAATGCCGGCGTTATTGATGGGCTTACCGGGAGAAGCATTGTTCTCTCTGATCAGGTGAAATTACTGGCGTCCCAGCCTTTGTTGTTCGAGCCCGGATCAGATTACGAATATGGGCTAAGCACCGATGTGCTTGGCTATCTTATAGAGGTAGTCTCCGGCAAGCCCCTTGACCGGTTTTTCTCCTCAGAAATCCTTACGCCGCTGGGTATGCAAGATACCTATTTTTATTTACCAGAGGCCAAAGCCGAGCGGCTAGTGACTCTTTACGCCGAGAATGATCGCGGAGAGCTAGTCGTCTCTCGAGGAAGCGAATCTAACATTAGACTTGATGATCCCGAATATCCTGTCAGCGACTCGCAAACTTATTTTTCAGGTGGAGCGGGGCTGTCCTCAACGGCCTTCGATTACGCGCTGTTTTTGCAGATGCTATTGAATGAAGGAGAGCTGGACGGTAGCAGAATATTGAGTCGTAAGTCTGTAGAGCTCATGCGCTCACCAAGGGTTGATACGAATGATGATGGTGTTGCCGATTTTGGTCTGGGGTTTGATGTCACTGTAGATTTGGGGATGACAGGGGAGCTTGGGTCAGTCGGCAATTACGAGTGGAGTGGTGCATTCCAAACCTCATACTGGATTGATCCTGAAGAGCAGTTATTTGCAATATTTATGTCCCAGGTACGCCCCAGTCAATCTGATATCCGAGCAAAATTCAAAACCATGGTCTATCAAGCGCTTGATTGAAGTCGTTACGACTCTTAATGATCACCAATACCCGATGATTCCCGCCTTATTACTGAAAGGGGTTTCAATTTGATGGCAGCTTGCATAATATTATTCAATTGTATAATGTATTGATTCAAGCTTTATGTGTCTATAAACAGATACAGCGATCACTGTGCAATTTTGTGCAGTGGGATGAGTCTTGGTGATGCTGCATTAGGTGGCATTTTCACAAAACTGTCTGGAGACGAACAGATGAGAATTGAAGGCATTTCACAAATTGCAGTTCTAAGTTTGATTGGAATTACTTTTTTTGGTCTAACAGTCCCCTTCGTAGCATTAAGTGCCGAGTCTCAAATATTAGCAGGCACAGTGAGTTCGGCAGAAGAGGGCGAAATGGAAGGCGTAATAGTCCGCGCAAAGCGAGAAGGCTCCCCGATTACTGTCTCAGTGGTGAGCAACGCTGAAGGGTACTATCGGTTCCCCAGTGACCGACTGGAGCCCGGTGACTATGCAATTAGCGTTCGCGCTGTCGGATATGATTTGGCCAGTTCTGGTTCAATTGAGATAAGTTCAGAGCCTGTCACTCTTGATTTGCAACTCACAAAAACCCGCAGGCTGTCTGCACAACTTTCTAATGGCGAATGGATGATCAGTGCGCCAGGTACGTTTGAGGAGAAACAGTACTTTGATGATTGTACTATGTGTCACACCCTTCAGCGGCCCATGACTTCTCGTTATGGACAAGAAGACATGGCAAAAGTCGTGCAGCGCATGGGCGCTCACACACTAAATTCAACTCCTGCGTTTCCCCATTTCAAATCGTTTGTAGCTGAGATGCTGAGCGAGTCGCTCACAGAGGAGGAAATTGATAAAGGCAGATATTTTAGTAGTGTCAATTTGAGCGCTTCTGATTTTTGGGAGTTTGATTTCCAAACATTGCCCCGTCCAACAGGGAATGCGACTCAAGTAATCATGACCACTTATGATCTGCCGCGCCCAAATTCAGCGCCCCATGATGCTTTAGTCGGCCCGGATGGAAACGTTTGGTACAACGATTTCGTGTCACCATTTATTGGGAAACTTGATCCCAATACAGGTGAAGTAACTGAATATGATCTTCCGGTGACGAAACCGGGGTTTGCGACGGGCAGCCATGCAATCGACTTTAGTGACGATGGTTTGGTTTACGCGAGTGGGATGCACCAGAGCTATGTGGTCGAGTTCGATCCTGCAACAGAAGAAATGCGAACTCTGCAATTTCCGCATTGGCAAGTGGACAATGCGGGGAATGATTCGCGCGTCACGGTGCTGGATCCCAGCGCCAAGTCGGTTAATGGTCTTATTTGGGTCAATGGCTATAAAGGTGGAGAGTTGGGTGTTGCTTATCAGGTGAATCCCGAGACCAATGAGTGGACCGAGATTACTCATCTGCCAAGCGCACCTCCACACAATGCCTATGATGTGGTTGCTGATTCGCAGAACAACATGTATGGCTTCAACATGGATAGAGAACACATTTGGAAGACCGATGCTGTAAGCAGGGAAACCAAATTTTACAGGATACCGACTCCAGGCGCTGGCGGGCGGCGCGGCAATGTAGATTTGAAAGATCGCCTCTGGTGGGCACAGTATCGTGGCAATGGCATTGGCATGTTTGATCCCGAAACGGAAACAATTACCGAATGGCCCTTACCGACTCCCTGGACCAGCCCTTACGACGCAGAGTTTGATGAAGAAATCTATGTCTGGACGGGGGGTATGAATAACGATCTCGCTGTGAGACTCAATGTTGAGACAGGTGAGTTTACGGAGTATCTATTGCCATTTGAAACAAACATTCGCCATGTGGATGTTCAGATGTCAGGCAATGAGTTCGGTGTGTCTAGCTTTTGGGTAGTAGGTCAGATCAACGGAAAAATTACTCACGTTGAGCCAATGACTCCGTAGCTGCAATAACGGCGTTCCTATCTATATTCGAGCTGTAAATCCATTCGATCTCAGTTTCGTTCCAACCCTCAGGCCTATGAATTTGCGCTGAGCAGACTGTGAAGTTGCAGGGATACTGCTTACATGCAATTTCTCCGTTTGGATCTGAATAACTTCGCTACACATTATTTTAGGGACAAAGAATGTCTGGAGAAAAAATCTATCCCGCCTCTGGGTTTGCTTTAACTCGTAGTCACTTAACGGCTGAAAAGTTCCATAAACTCTATCGGCAGTCCATTGATGATCCTGATGAATTTTGGGCAGAACAGGCTAAGGAGTTAATTCACTGGCACCAGCCATGGAAGTCTGTGAGAAGCGGGCAATTCGAATTAGCAGAATCGAAATGGTTCGTTGGTGCGAAGTTAAACGTCGCGTACAACTGCATTGACAGGCACCTAAACCATCGGGGCGAGCAGACCGCAATTATTTGGGAAGGTGATGAGCCTACCGAATCGAAGAGAATTACTTACAATCAATTACATACTCGTGTTTGCAAGCTTGCCAATGCGCTGAAATCTCGCGGGGTCGGTAAGGGGGATCGGGTCTGTATTTACATGCCTATGATACCCGAAGCAGCCTACGCAATGTTGGCATGTGCCCGAATTGGCGCGATACATTCTGTCGTCTTCGGTGGATTTTCGCCTGATTCTCTGAAGGACCGAATACTGGACTCTGATTGCCAAACTGTTATCACAGCGGATGAGGGAGTTCGAGGTGGAAAGAAAATAGCACTTAAAAGTAATGTGGATAAAGCACTTGAGCATTGTCCGGATGTGCATTCAGTTTTTGTAGTACGCCGAACCAGGGCAGAAATCAAATGGTTCAGTCACAGAGATATTTGCTATGAGGAAGCGACTGCTACATCAAGCGCTAAATGCGAAGTCGAAGTGATGAATGCCGAGGACCCGTTGTTTATATTGTATACTTCGGGATCAACTGGGAAGCCCAAAGGAGTGTTACATACAACGGGAGGCTATATTCTCGGTGCAGCGATTACGCACAAATACGTATTCAATTATCAGGGGGGTGATGTTTACTGGTGCACAGCTGATGTGGGTTGGGTAACAGGTCACTCCTATATAGTCTATGGTCCATTGGCGAATGCGGCCATTACTCTGATGTTTGAAGGTGTGCCCACTTATCCCGATGCATCACGCTTCTGGCAAGTAATCGACAAGCATCAGGTAAACATATTTTACACTGCGCCAACGGCAATCCGCGCGCTTTTGGCGTCAGGTGATGAGCCCGTCAAATCTACTTCACGGTCATCACTTCGGCTGCTCGGCTCGGTAGGAGAGCCAATTAATCCGGAGGCCTGGGAATGGTATTTTCGCGTCGTTGGCGAATCCCGGTGCCCAATAGTTGATACCTGGTGGCAAACCGAAACAGGCGCGATCATGGTCACACCAATTCCAGGCGTTACTGATCTGAAGCCTGGTGCTGCAGCAACTCCATTTTTTGGCGTAAAACCGGCTCTACTGGATGCCGATGGAAACGAGCTGGAAGGGGCTGTTACTGGCAATCTGGTTATCCAGCAGACCTGGCCCGGTCAAATACGCAGTGTTTATGGTGACCATCAACGTTGTATAGATACGTATTTTACCGCATACCCTGGGTCCTATTTTACCGGCGATAGTGCGCGTAGAGATGAAGATGGCTATTACTGGGTGACTGGCCGAGTCGATGACGTCATCAATGTCTCAGGCCATCGATTAGGCACTGCAGAAATAGAGAGTGCTCTTGTATTGCATCCGGCAGTTGCGGAGGCTGCCGTGGTGGGATATCCCCATGATATTAAAGGGCAGGGTATATATGCATATGTGACCTTAATGTCAGAGGTAAAAGTAAATGAGGCACTGCACGACAACTTACGAAGTTTCATCGCCACGGAAATCGGTGCTTTCGCAAAGCCAGAAATCATTCAATTTGCTCCGGGCTTGCCAAAGACCCGATCCGGAAAAATTATGCGCCGCATCCTGAGAAAGATTGCAGCGAATGAACTGGATCGTCTCGGTGATACCACAACGCTAGCTGACCCTCAGGTCGTTGAAGACTTAATCGATAATCGAAAGAATTGTTGATCTCTCGTGAACAGCAGAGATACCTGAAAGTTTTAGTCAGTTGGGCAATCTAATATTTTCTACCAATACTTGAACGCTTGGCGGAGGAGGCGGGGTGAACCCAGAGACAGTATAAGCGATGCCCAGATTGAGAATTGCCCCAAGAGTGCCTATCCCTTCTGGCGAGATTCCAAAGATCCAATATTCCGCTGAGTCCAGAGCCGGATTTGCTAGTTTGAAGTAAATTATGTAGGAGGCAGTAAATAAAAATCCCCCCAACATTCCAGATATGGCGCCTTGTTTGTTCATGCGATTGTCAAAAATGCCCAGAACGATAGCCGGGAAAAAGGAAGCGGCTGCCAGGCCGAATGCAAAAGCGACAACTTGTGCAACATAGGCGGGAGGATTCATACCGAAATAGCCAGCTATCAATACTGCTAAAAAAATTGAGAATCGTGCGAACTTTAGTTCCTGACTCTCTGAGATATTCGGCATCAATGTACGTTTCAGCATGTCATGTGCAACGGATGTAGAGATTACTAACAGCAGTCCTGCCGCTGTAGAAAGGGCGGCGGCTAATGCCCCGGCCGTTACAAGAGCAATTACCCAATTCGGTAACCCGGCAATTTCAGGGTTGGCCAATACCATGATGTCTGCGCTCACGGTTAGCTCGTTTTTGTCAGCATCACCCACATATTGAATTCTACCGTCACCATTCTTGTCGTCGAAGCTGATCAGATTCGTAGCTTCCCACTTACCAAACCATTCTGGCAAGGCGCTATATTCGGCATTGCTTACAGAATTTATTAGATTCGTCCTTGCAAAGGCCGCTACAGTTGGTGCGGTTGTATAGAGAATTGCGATGAAGATGATGGCATAACCCGCGGACACGCGAGCATCTCGCACATTGGGTACCGTGAAAAATCGAATGATGACGTGGGGCAGACCGGCGGTACCGAACATCAGTGCGGCAGTAATAAAGAACACGTCCTGAGTGCTGCGTTGCCCTTCCGTGTAAGTAGCAAATCCTAGCTCTCTACTGAGTTTGTCCAACTGGTCTAGAAGATAACCGCTGCCGTCCAGGAGCTCTGATCCGAACCCAGCTTGAGGAATGACGTGTCCGGTCATCGTGATAGAAATGAATATTGCGGGAACAAGGTAGGCGAAAATGAGCACACAGTATTGAGCAACTTGTGTGTATGTAATGCCTTTCATACCCCCGAGTACAGCATAGAAAAAGATTATTGCCATCCCGATGATTACGCCAGTAAACACATCGACTTCAAATATTCGTGAAAATACAATGCCTGCCCCTTGCATTTGTCCGCAAACATATACAAATGAAATAAAGATGGCGCAGAAAACTGCAAGCATTCTTGCGGTCTGAGAGTAGTAGCGATCACCAATGAAATCTGGAACTGTATATTTGCCGAATTTTCGAAGATATGGCGCAAGTAGCAGTGCGAGTAAAACATAGCCCCCCGTCCAACCCATCAAATAGAACGCTCCATCCCTGCCAAGGAACGATATTAGTCCTGCCATACCGATAAAAGATGCCGCTGACATCCAATCAGCAGCGGTGGCCATACCATTGGCAACAGGATGGACCCCACCACCAGCCACATAGAATTCCTTTGTGGAACCTACGCGAGACCAAAGAGCTATTCCGATGTACAGAGTGAAAGACAGGAATACAAATACATAAGTCCAGGTCTGAACGCTCATTCTATTACACCTTCGAGATTTGAGGGCTCGCTGGAATCCGAGTGGCCACTAAATTTTTTATCCAACTGGTCCATGCCACGAATATAGAGAAGAATTATTCCAACAAAGGCCAGGATCGCACCTTGCTGGGAGATCCAGAACCCTAATTTGAATCCTGCGAATCGATAATTATCCAGGAAGTCCACAAAGACTATGCCACCGGCGAATGGAACGAGAAACCAAATGCACAGCAGCTTGAGAACTAGCTTCAAGTTGGCTTGCCAGTATCGGTTGGCACGAGTATCACGCATAAACTACCTCAGAGGGCATCAACCCAATTGTGCTCTTAAAGGCCGCGCTACGAGCTTTCTCAGGAAGGCTATTTTTATCAAAAAATCCTCGAACCATTTTCTGCAGATCAATCTGGATAAGATTGTTGTGGATAGGCGAATAAGAAAATTATACAAACGTATAAAAAATTAATCTACCGCGGGATTGGTGGTAGATAATCCCGTTAAGCCTCGGAAACGGGCTTTAGTTAAATTTTTGAAGACTTATTGTTGCATATTAGTATTCATTTGTATAAATTCGACAAATGTATAAATATAGCAATATATACAAACTGAGAATTTCTTATGAAGTTGAGAAAAAGTTCGTGTTGATGACTACAAAATAACTATCAAGGGAAAGCGTATGTTTCAAAAAAACAAAACAAGCAGAGTTCTGTCGCCCGCAATAGCACTAGCCATCATGGCTCCTGCCGGATTTACCCCTATCGCACTCGCGCAGCAGAGCGCAGACAGTATTGAACAGGTGGTAGTTACTGGTACCCGAGGGCGCGAGAGGACTGTCAGTGATTCGCCTGTTCCGATCGATGTTTTCAATGTAGATGACATCACTCAGATTTCACTTACTGACACAAATGACATACTTCAGACATTAGTGCCTTCCTTCAATGTATCCAAAACCAACTTTTCAGGAGGTGCATTCGTTCGCCCTGCTCGGTTACGAGGTTTGGACAGCGACAAGGCCTTGGTGTTGGTTAACTCAAAGCGGCGCCATAGGTCTGCGCTCGTCGATTTAGATGGCGCGGGTGCACAAGCCGTCGATATGGCCACAATTCCATCCGTAGCAATAAGCAACATCGAGGTCTTGCGCGATGGCGCAGGCGCCCAGTATGGTTCTGACGCCATCGCCGGTGTTATTAACTTTATCCTCAAGGAAAATCGAGATGGGGGTGCTATTACCGTTGATATTGGTGAGTATGGCGAAGGCGATGGGCAGTCAGTCAATGTTCAAGGAAACATTGGA